>Ga0209427_10004470_pt1 | contig 16166 bp, 13 predicted proteins | sample DeeMarSWOR136_30_FD_187465 | JGI IMG/M metagenome (GOLD analysis project Ga0209427, IMG submission 187465) | Marine sediment microbial communities from White Oak River estuary, North Carolina - WOR-1-36_30 (SPAdes) (version 2) | ecosystem: Environmental > Aquatic > Marine > Intertidal zone >...
CTCTAGACCTGATAGGACTGCTAAGCATAGGCATAATCACCATGTTACTAGTTTCAGCCCAAGCCGACCTTTCTATCCTAGTCGTAAACATATTCATAGCCGTAGCCATATTCATAACCGCAATACTTGCAGTCATAATTGTAGGCATAAAAAAAGAAGGCTTAATCATAAAATTACTGACACAAACCTTGTCCAAACTTCCCCTCATCAAAAAATACACGATCAAAATAGTAGATTTCGCAAGTTCACTAATTCAAGGATTACAAGGACTCAGCCAAAACCCCAAAATGTTAGTTGCCAATATATCTCTTACGTGGATGTTATGGCTGATCTACACTTCAGCCATCTATTGGACGTTTATTGCGTTTGACTATCCTCTCTCCTTTGTCGCAGCGATTCTCGGTGGGGCACTAATGTCACTTTCACACATCCTGCCTGCGACGCCAGGTTACGTAGGGTCGTACGAAGCTTTCTGGGCGATAATTTTCCTCTCATTAGGTGTACCAGAAAATCTGCTATTAGCCACGGCTATAACAAGCCACTTGGTAGGGCTGTTACCAATAGTAATCCTCGGATGCGTAGGTGTGATTTGGCTTGGCGTATCCTTCGAAGAAATCTTCACCTTTAAGAACATAGTGACTCCTAAGGTGCCAACATCAAAATCAACAATATAGAATCACAAATTAGGATCAAGTAAGATTATTTCTGCCTCAACAATTTTGTTTTTTCAAGTTTGCTCTTTAGCAAAGCCAAAGGAACCATTGAAAAGACTAAAATGGATAATATGAAAGAGATAAATGGAATCTCGAGGACCTCAGAAGAGATAGATGAAAACTCGGGGACCTCAGAAGAGATAGATGAAAACTCGGGGACCTCAATTGGTTTATTTCTAGTAAGCGTTAAACTTTCAGGTGCATCTGGATTCTTAAAGAATGGAATATCAAGCGTGAAACGGTTTTCAGGGTCTGACAAAAACTGATTTGTAACTGTATTAAACGTGTTCACCAAAATTGCGTCTTCTTCTTTGCTAAAAGTCAGTATCCGTATTGTTGCGTCTCCTTCGCCACCATTAGTGTGCTGGCAGTTGAAAAACAGTTCATGGCGATTGTTTATATATGTTCTGTTAGCTCTAGAACCCTGCATGAAATGCCCGTTCAACGTCATGAAAATGTTCGGGTGCTTGTTTAATACATAGCTTCGGAAGTGTCTCGCCCAATCGTCATAAGCGCATATGTCGCTTATGTACGAATGAGTTGCTACGATAGTATGAGAATTAGGATGAGCGCGTAGGAGATCATTAGCCCAGTCCAAGACAGAGTCGTTTGCATGATTTTCAATGTTCAAAATGAGAAAGTTCCAATTTGAAGCAGTGAACTCAATAGCTGTGTTTTTTCCCTCAAGGATGTCGCCCACCCAATAATCTTTCTTGCGCATAATTGCAGTGTCAAACGCAGGAAAGTCTTTTCCAACCCAACTTGTCCCAAGTTGGTCATGGTTTCCAGCGTCCCAACAATATGGAATATTGGCTTTCAAGAGAATGCTCATTGAGTTATCTGCTCTTGCCCACTCCCTCTTGTTCCAAGCACGTTCTACTATATCACCTGTGTGCAATACAGCTTTCACATTTAATGTCTCGGAATAGGTAGCTATCCAGTTACACATTGTGTCAAAATTATCTGGAATTTTGTAGGATAAGTATTGTGTGTCGGTTATCCAGATGATTGAAAACATTGGCTTAATAGCAACCGACGCGAATGACGGCAACAACAAGACGGAGTCCCACAAAAGCAAAGGAAAGACTAACAACACGAGTTTTTTGATTTTTCTATGCTTGTTTATTCGCATACCAATCGACGCTTCTCTCGTCTCAAACATATCTGAGTTTCTAACAAATTTAATATGCAATGAAACAAAGTTCTATAATTGACTTACTGCTTTAATTGAACTCAATCGCTTTTGATGCAACTTGAGAATGCTAATTATTAAGATATCTCGGAGTAAACTTAGTTTCCTATCTCAGAAACATCCCCTTACGGTTTACTCCAAGCAATCATTAGGATTATCTTGTTTTCCGTAAAACCGGTTACAATATTTGCAGAATACTGTCTCAGCCTCTGCCACATGGAGAAAAGTGCATTATCGAATCCAAAAATACATGGGTCTGTTCCTCTCTACTGTAGGTTCTTAAGTATTTTTTGTGGTATGTTGCCCACTCAAAATTTGAACATATCACTCGTTGCGAAAACTTGTTTTTGTAAACCCATTCGTGAATAAAAAATCGTCTACTCAACAGCATCTGTCAATTTCAAAAGCTCTGCCCCTTCTATATCAATTGAAGCAACCCCATGCCCCAATGTTGGTGGTTACAATTAAGGTATTTCAAATACCTTTATTTTTCCTGATTGAAACACACAATTAGAAGGGACAAGCAGATTCGTAAAAAGCGAGTTTATTTCGATTACATCATCTGAAGTTACTGCGTAATGTATATTGTTATTTTCAATTATCTGAGTTAGATTAGTAAAAGACGCCGCATCTATTTTGTTTGGTAGATCTGAGCTTTTAATTACTTTGCGATCGCTGATTGTATAAATACCTTTTGAGATTGTATAGCTTTCAGGTACAACAATCGTGGAGTTTGCAGGGGTATTTTGACTTACCCATAGGAAAACTCTGATTGCATCATCACTGGCCCCCTGTTCTTCTAGAACGTAATGATAAGCCCCGTAGATAACGGATGTCGAAGATAAAGCAATTAAGGCAATGAGAAAGGGAGCTTTCAGTTTTCTGAGTTTGAAATAGAAAGTTCTTTTGAATGAATGTCCCTTGGCAGCTGTGCAGGGTAATTCTCTGTTTTGAGACTTAACCCAAAAGTCGGAAAGAGCGACCGCAGCCAAAAGAGTCAGCATAGGAAAAAGGTAACTATTTGTTCTTTCACCCCACCAGATGCTGCCCACTACTATTGAGATGATACTCCAAAGAGAGGTTAAGAGGAACCATCTATTCCTCCACGAAAACGACTTCAAACTAATTATTGCTAGACCCCCAATTATCCCATACCGAGTCACGTACCTATACCATGGAAAACCAGCTGAAATGTTAGATGAAGAAGCTGACCAAACAAATAAACCAGCAATGTAAAACCCTAAAATCAGATAAATTAGTATAGACTTCACGCTTTTTAATTCTATTGTAAGAACAGCGTGCACACTACTGTTACTTTCAGTAATTTTGCGTCTAAAAAGAATAACCGTAAATAGCACTCCCGCAATTAACGTTGAATACAACAAAATATTGGTTAAATTCAAAGTAGAAAATAGTAATTCAGTTTTGATAGCTATCAGAGAAAAATAGTAGCCTTCAATCAAAAAATCCACTATGAAAGCGATAGCTGTCGTTATTGCCAATAGCACGCCAATATTTATGAACCGACGCAGCCCTTTCTGATACAAATATGATATTCCAAAAATAACTGGTGCAATTATGACAGCATCAAGCATGTGAGTTAAGAAAGAAAACCAAAGTAGAAGCGCGCTTGCACCTATTGCCGCAAGTTTTATTTTCTGGTTTTCAGTTTTGGCACAAATCGCAAAAACAGTTAATGCAGCAAACACAAGCGTGATTGCCAAAGATTTGTAGGAAAATTGGATGCTACTCCAGAAAAATACAGAGAAATACATGTCTTGGCTTAATAAGCTAGCAGTCCAGAAACTTTGAGATCCTCCAGTTAAGACCTGTATAAGCCAACCAAAACCTCCTCCAAAACCATAAAGCATACAGGCCAAGACATTTACCTTGTCGTTTACCTCAAATACTGTTTTCAAAAGCGCAAAAAAGCTCAGGATGTTCAAGCCAACAAGAGGGAAAAGAAGAACATAAGTATTTACTATTGGAAATCCACAGCAAACCGCAAGACCAGACAAAGTAAATCCAAAAATAGGAGGATACTGCACATTTGGAGAGAATTCGTAGATTTTTCTCTGCGAAATTAAAGAAACTGCAGGTTTGAGTGATACCCAATTGTCGCCAGGTATTAAATAACGCATATTAGCTTGGACGAAAAATGCAATCACGATAACACATAAAAGGGTAATGAGTAGAAGAACATACCAACGAGTAATTCCAGATAATTGTGTTTCAAAAATCTCTTTTGACTTTAACCAATAGATGCAACCTAGTATCACTGTAAGTGCTAAAAGGATATATGGCAACAGCAAATAGTCCAATTTTGCAAAGTAGAATATCAGTGAAACTAGACTAACAAACACAAAAGACAAATTAACAGCGATTGCGACTTGTGATATTCTTGAAAGACGCTGAGAAATTCCTGAAATTCTGACAAGATATAAACCAGGCAAAAATAGCAGACCAAAGAGCCATATGCAAGCCCTTACAAAAAGGGATATTGACAAATCGCCCCAGACTGCCACCGAAGCCATTCGGGGTTGTACTAAAAGCGTAATAAACATGCCGAGAACTACAAGAATTTCAAACAATAATAATTGTAAGTGCCTAAATCTTCTATTGAGCAAAAATCTTTCACCAATAAATGGTTTTTCTATTAATTGCCGGACATAAAGTACAAATGTGGTTGTTCAAAAAGGTAATTATCCCTGTGGATTAACTTGTATCCATATTTATTCATGATATATACAACATCGTTTGATCTTACCCCGCGCTTAAGATGAACTTCAACAATCAGCAATTTTACTGACTTTCGAAGCAGAAGCCGACTCATCCCAACAAGCGCGGGTAACTCATGACCCTGTACATCCAACTTAACTACATCTATACTATTAATATTATGATTCTGAACTATATGATCAATAGTTAGACCTCTAACAGGTTCTCCTCTTTCTTGAGCAGAAACGAACATATCTGAAGTGTTTCCTTGCAAGAACACTGTTTTTTCGGTATCAGTTGCTGCAACATTGACAGTAAACACATTATCAATAAAATTAGCATTTAGGTTTGCATTTAAAGCCCTGAAGTTCTGTTTTCCCGGCTCAACAGCAATAATCTTGTCCACAAGTTTACGGGTTCCTAAAGTAAAATCACCGATATTAGCACCTACATCAACAATAGCCGAAAAACGCAATTCACCTAACAAGTTTTGCAAGTCCTTAACATAATAGAAATGGGTTTTGAAAAAACCGTATAAGAAAGAACGTAAGGTTTCCCTGTCAGCAATGTGCAAAGTCCCAAATGGACTTTTAATAATTCTGACATCTAAAAGATAAAACACCGGTCCAATTATCATGAACATTAAAGCTAAAAAATCTTCTCTCGACACATGCGATTGCTTCAGAGCATTAAAAAACATCACTGCATAAATTTTCATTAGATAGCCAAATTTTGAGCGATAGCTATTCGACGAAGAGACTAATTTATTTCTGGACGACGGCATTGTATACATCACTTAATTTTTGGATTACACTTGACCAACTATATTTATTAACAATTGTTTGTCGTGCCGCCAAGCCCATAACCCTTTGGCGTTCATAATTCTTTAGCAAAGATATTATTTCTCGTGCCAACGTCGTTTGGTCTCGCGGCGGAACCAATATTCCTGTTACCCCATTATCAATAAGATCATTTACCCCAGGAATATCAGAACCAACAACTGGAACGCCACAGGCCATCGCCTCCAAAACCGATAAGGGCAAGCCTTCTCGCAACGAAGGAAAAGCAAAAACACTTGCTCGTGATAAAATTTTAGCAACTTCCATTCTACCAATTGCACCTAAAAACTCAACATTGTCGGCTAATCCAAACTGACGACTCAAACTCATCAACTTGTTCCTCGAAATTCCATCTCCAATTACTAATAGTCTTGCATTTGGCACCTCCCTAATAACATCCCTCATTGCTCTTAACAAATAGATCAGCCCCTTTTCAGGCACAAGTCGCCCTATCCAAGTAATCAAACCCTCTATTTTCTTGGAAGATGGTTTAAACAAATCAAGATCTACTCCATTAGGTATAACCGAAATCTTGTGATATCCTCCAATAAGCTCAGCTACAGCAGAAGCATCGTTTTCAGTCAAGCAAATCACAGCTTTGACCGAGTTAAAAAGCGATCGAGCTACAGTCCACAAATAAACCCTTTGTAGGGCTCTTAGAAACAAACTGCGGCTAGCCATAACTCCATGAACAGTTACAACCACAGGAAGCCCTAAAGAACAAGCTACTTTTGCAGCTTGATAATTACTCAAAAACAAATGCGAATTAATATGCACAATATCAGGTCTTAAAACTTTAAAACAACTTCTGATGTCTCTAAAAATAGGATAAGGTGTCCTAGTAACTTTAGAAAGCCCATTCCAAATAGGAGCAAAATAAAAATCAATATCGCTACTATACCTACTAGGATCAAACTCGCTTTCAAAATTCCCCAAAATAACACTGACTTTATCCCCTTTATCCCTGATTTTGAGCAGAAAATCAAGCGCGACCTCAGGGTACTGCCAATACGACCACACAAAAAGAAAATGCAAATGCATAAACAACCTAAGTCATGCCAATCAAATCAGTATAGGCTCTAAACAAAACTTCGGCAGATGCATCCCAATTATACTTATGCGAAACCAAATCCAGTCCATTATATGCAAACTCTCGCATTGCCTTCTTGTCTGAAATTAGGCTTGAAATAGTTTCGCCAAAATCTTTCGGGTCATCCGAAGCTGTCAATCCAACATGCTCTTTTTTAATAATCTCCGTCCAGCCACCATTATAATTAACTATTATAGGAAGCCCAGCAGACATGTAATTAAACAATTTAGCTGGCGTACCCATGCGCCTCGCAAGATCATTCGAGGAAAATAAAACGCCAGTATGACATGAAGAAAGAAAATTATTGACTGCTTCGAAGTTATCATACCAAAAGAACGCTGGTGCAACTCCTAAGACGCTAGCCAATCTCTTAATCCTTCTAACAGCCTCACCCTTATTCGTAATAAAAAACTGAACGCCTCCATCTTGTCTCCTGATGAATGGCATAGACCTTACAAAAATATCTACGTGCTCCCTGTAGGACACCAGACCCGCGTAAACTACTCTCACGGGTTCAACTCGTTTATCTATAATGGCTTTGTTAATGAGCGGTCTTCCCCCAGGTAGAACTACAGATACAGCTTTGGAACTCAAACCGTAATTGCGAACAACATAATTCCTCATACAATCGCTAACCACGACCACGTGATCAACCTTAGAAAGGAAGCGTTTTGTTGTATTTTGCATGGTAAAAAATTCGATGCTTTCCTTTCCTATAACTTTAGCTGCAACTAATTCCTCGGAAGAAACATTATGCATATCCACAATCAACGGAAGGTTAGTTTCATTTTTCAAACCAACACCAATAGGAAGCGCCGCATCCTGCTCAACCTGAATAAGATCAATATCTTTTTTAACGATCGGCTTGGATAAGCCTTCAATAATTTTAGCTAAGATTATATTGAAACTAGAATCAGTTTTAGAATAAAGACCCGGAAAAGCCCTGTTGTAATAGAGTAATTTTGAAATTTCATAGATAACCTTAGATAACCCAAACGAATTGAGTAAACTAAGTAAAGAAACAACATGAACGTTTGGGAACAAATCAAAAGACCGTTCATATGGCGTGAAAATGAAAACTTCTATTCCAGACTTGCTAAGACTTAGTGCAAGTTCTTTGACTCTTACAACCGAACCCAAAGACTCAGAGAAAGGATGCATAAAAACAATAGCTATTTTCATTAGGAAGCCTCATGATCCATTGATCTTTAAATTAAGCTCCATAGTTGAAGTTTGGAGATTTTAATACAAACTATTTAGGATAAATTCTATTGTCGTTAAGTAAATTTTAGCAGTGTCTTTTTTACGATAAAGCGTGCAATGTATATAATAATACTAATACCATGGGTTATAGGATTCTTTGTAGAAGTTGACATACCATAAGGATACTTGCAATAGCTTGGTACTTCGCAAATCTTCAAGTTATGCGCATGCGCTTTAAACAATATTTCAACGCTTGCTCCCATACCTGATTCAGAAATTTGCAGATGCTTTAACGCCTCCCGGTTATATGCTCTGAATCCACTTTGTGAGTCGTGTATCCCATTATTCGATGATCCGTTAACCAGCTTAGTAATCAGTTTGGCTCCGAATCGCCGATACAAAGGCATCTCCACGGTACCATTAGCGTTAATAAATCGGCTACCAATTACCATATCAGCCACACCTTCAACAATTGGCTTCACAATATTTGGAATCTCTTTAGGGTCATGTTGACCGTCAGAATCTATTGTGACCAAAACATCCGCATTTAGTCTACGGGCACGCTTAAATAAGCTACCAATTGCAGCTCCGTAACCGCGATTGCGTTTATGTTTAATAACATCTGCTCCTGAACACTTGGCAACTTGAGTAGTTTGGTCCATAGAACCGTCATCGCAAACTATAATGGCATCTGCAAAGTTTTGAGCTGTGAAAATTACATTTGAAATCGTCTTTTCCTCATTAAATGCCGGAATTCCAACTACGATGTAAGGTTTGCTACTAGAAAATATTGTGTAATCCAAGATTAATTTAGTCTTTTCAATTTCCAGTAATAGGTTCACCCTCGTATAAATATATGGATATACGACCGAAATCTTGCATACTTACAAATTTGTCAGGAATAGAAACGCCATACCATCCGATTGGTACGTTCCACCATACAAAATAGACATGACTGAAATCGTGATTTAAAGCTGTCTCAATAGCTGCAGGAACATTGACCTCAAATCGCACGATTGAATGTGCTTCGCCCAAATGTAGCTTCCCCCAAGAAACAAAAGCATGATGCAAAATCACACAGGAACCTTCGTTTAAATTCTCATCAAGCCAACTCATAGCTTCATTCACACTGTTGACATCTTCATAGGGAACGGTAGGACTAGTTGAGAAGTAATGGGAGATATCAACTAATGAGGGTACACTTGGATCAGAATAAGAAATATTCGCATGGTTCAACCATACAGGCGTAGCCAAATAGGCAACGCCTATCGAAAGCGTAAACAAGATCATTGCTGCTGCCTTTTTACTGGGAAAACTAAAAGAAAAATTGGAAGTTTTGCTAGATAGCTTGCTTTTCAATAAGCTAAACCCATTAACCGCGTAAAAAGTCAATGGGTAAACAAGCATAAACATCCAACGATGCCAATAATCCAAAGCACAAAAAGGAGTTACCAAACAGCCAAAGGCCCCTATCAATAATAAACCTGACCAAAAACTCATAATACTATTCCTAAAAAATCCCTTTACAACAAAGTAAAAATATGGCAAATACAAAACAACAAAAAGAGTGCCAACACTGAAGAATAAAGACCAATAGTTCGAGTAATGATCTACAGAAGAGTTAATACTAAGATAATTTACCAAAAAAAACAATCCTCCTGGATGGATTGCCACTGTTTCACTAGTTTCAATTATGTTTGTCTCGGCAATATTGCTCACTTGAAGGGTATATAGAAAAATGCTAAAAAGAAAAACGGCTAGTGCTGGAAGTATTGCTAATACTAGGCTTTTCACTTTAGAACAAATTTCCTTTTTAATCACAGCAGTCAAAGCAAAACCCATGACTACTCCAATCAATATTACAGCAGCATATGCATGGGCGAAAACCGTTAATAGGGAAAGTAATATAAAAAACGCAAAACCTCGTTTGGTGTTAATCGTTTTAATATAAGGAAGAGCGAAAAGAAGAATACCAAGACCTAAAATATTTCGAAGCAAATCCCAGCTTATTCTCAATGAAGCTAGCTGCACCGCAAAAAAAATTCCAGCCAACAATCCCATGCGCAAGTTCCAACCTAACATTTTTCTTGAAAACCAATATATCCCGCTCACATTCAAACCGTATAGTAGAGGAGCAACAATTTTTAACAAAAAGAAGGGGTCAGCAGGTATGAGAGCATAGAGAGGCACTATGAGCGAGTACAAAAGCCAAGAAAAGATGCTCCAATGAGCCCATATAACACCGCTCTTCATCACAACTGCATAATGAATCGTGTCGAAGCCTATGGGATTTGGAAAGGCCAAGAGTTCGGGTATTAATCGGACAAAGAAACCGATGGAAAGGCATGCAAGCAATGCTTTCCGGTTAGTAAGGTTAAAACTGCTTGAAAAAAGTGAGAAGCTGGGCTTAGTCAAGACAAGTTGCACTGAGTAATTTTAGTAATTGTCCAAAAAGCTCATTCAATTCTTCTTCAACCGATTGCCAGTAAATTAAACCTTAAGTAAACCGTTTTTGTCTGTTTTTATCCACTTTCTGGGTCTGCGCAAAACTATGAGCAACATTGCATACAATGCAATAAATGCTTGGAAGCTCCAGTAGCAGTAAACGAAAGGCAACCAGAGGATACTTCGCACCTTGCGTGGTTTAGAGACGTAGATTAAAGCAACCCCACAAAGGAGCACAGTCAAGGTGGTGGTTAACATACCTAACTGCACAACAAGAGGCCATATAACATCAAGAGACCAAAACGTGGAAAAAGCTAAGAAAGCTGCAAGATAGGGTGAAAGGGAAGCTATTAGAATAAAAGGAGCAAATAAGGTTGTCTCCGCGTCAAAATTAAGCCTATTTAACTTCTTCATTAATCGACCATACTTAAAGGCTACTTCCATTGTCCCTCTAAACCATCTTGTACGCTGCTTAAACAATGTTTTCAGAGTGGACGGGTTTTCCTGCAACGCGACTACATCAGGAGCATACCTGATTTTGTAATCATTTTCAATGAGCCTTGCAGAAATCTCCATGTCCTCTGATAAGACAGCCTCATCAAACCCCTGCAACTGCTCTAAAATCTTGCGACGTAAGAACTGGCAACTTCCTTTCAAGTGAACGAACAGATTTAACACATCTTTGCCTCGGAGGTATGCTTCACACCACACAGCTTCTTCGTAGGATATGAATTGGGTCAACATGTTTTCTTTAGGGTTGATGGAAGCAGTTCGTCCTTGCACGGCTGCAACCTTCGGGTCTTCGAAGTACTTGACTACCGCAAATAGCGTGTCGCTAGCGGGAACATTGTCTGCGTCGAATATGGCGACAATATCTCCTTTTGCATTTTTGAGACCAAAGTTGAGCGCTGAGGGTTTACCGTTAGAAACGCTTCTATTCAGAATTCTCACGTTGGCATGTTCTTTTGCGTAGTTATCACATATGTTTTTGGTTTTATCTGTTGAACCGTCTTCGACTATAATGATTTCTCTTTTGCTCAGAGGATAATTTAAGGTTGATAGTGACTTTAGTAATCTGTCTATTACGCGTTCCTCGTTCTTAGCGGGCACGATGATTGAGAAAGAGGGTAAAAATTCGTCGGGAATATTTTGTTTTTGAGGTTTTTGGCGTTTCTTGCAGAAGTCCTTAACGCCGCTAGCTAGAATAGGCAAGTTGTAAAGTGCCCAAGAGCACACAGTTATAAGCACACCGATTAAAACTAAACCTATTATGTCTAGTATCATACGATGTACTCCTTAGAATGTGGTCGCAAATCAAGCCCTAAAGGTTTTGGTTTCATTAATATGCATTATAGCCAAGAACCTTATAAAAGATACATCGATCGCCCAATTTTTGGCGGAAGTGTTGCCCCATTTTTGAGCCACTATGCTGAGTTTCTGGGCTATCTTGTGAGCGATGCCTCGAAAAGCCCGTGAAAGACTGCTTTCTATATGTTCGTCCAGTTTCCTGATTATTGTTAGGATGTTTTTGGCTAAAGTGGTACTGCGGACTCTGCCAGCAACTTTTATCGTTAAATCGACAAGTGATCTGTCTATCATAGGTAACGCTCTGAACCACACGCCAGCACGCACAGCCTTCAATTTTAGCTTTATCAGCTGTGTCTTGTTGAGGAAACATAAAGTCGTTTGATGTGAAGCAGTCTTGGGCATAATAGTTTAGACCTTCTTAACTCTTGTTTCTTAATTCTTATTTCATATCTATATGCTAATGGACCTTTAATGTTCAGCCAAGTATAATAAAAAATTTTCTGATTCACAAATTCATATTGTGAATACATGACTCCAATAAAAAATGAAAAACAAAGTGGTATTTTATATATTAATAAACAAAATTTTTGAAAACGGGTTTCATATTAGACGTGGATTAAGCAGCTTAACTATCTAATTCTTCTTCAGAATCGTTTTTTCTTCTAAAGAGCATGGTAAATTCTACCTATTTTGTAAATATACTAATGAGTGGAAAGAACGATGTTTTTGCTGAAGTTATTGATAAATGGTGGTCTGTTTAAAAGAGTTGAATAGATTGACGAAATTAGGGTTGGTTCATAAATTCAATGAAATCCGTGAGACTTCTCGGCTCCAGAGTGTAGTTTGATCGCCTTTCTTCTCCTATGGTGGAAAAAGGCTTCGACCCATAGTCATGTCCGGGATAAACTTCGATGTCGTCGTTAAGTTTTAGGAGTTTGTTGAAAAGACTGTCGTACATGTTCCGTGAGTTTCCACCAGGCATGTCAGTTCTGCCGCATTCTCCCACGAATAGGGTGTCGCCTGTTAGCAGTTTCTTTTTGTTTATTAGCAGGCATATGCTGTCGGGAGTGTGTCCTGGTGTGTGGATGACTTTTAATTGGATGGAGCCGATGTTGAGTGTACCGCCGTCATCCAATTTGATGTCAGCATTGTTTCTTGATAGGATGTGGGCAACGACTTTCGCGCTAAAGATTGAGCTTAGTTCTTGGTTACCTGCTGTGTGGTCGGAGTGATCATGAGTGTTGATTATGTATTGGAGGTTTAGGTTTTCAGAGTCTATTATTCGGCTTATTTCGCCTGCGTTGTAGCTGGAATCTACCACAGCTGCCTCACGCGTGTTGTCATCTGCTATGATGTATGAGAAATTGTCGCCATGCTGTTGGACTTGCTTGAAAAACATTAGTTTCAACCAAAACGGTTTAAAATTCAACATTTAAAAACGTATCCATTAATAGCGTCGCTTCGAAAAGGAAAAAAGGGTGAACAAAAAGCAGCATCTTAGTTTAGTTTCTAGTCAGAATTTTGATTTATGATTAGTTAATGATAAATACTCTTTTTGAATAGTTTTAAGTGGAAGTTCAATGCGAACCAAAAAAGTAGTTTGTTTCTCCAGTTTAGTGCTCTTGTTATCAGCGTTGATGTGTAGTGTGAATTCCTTGTCAGATACAACTGTATTATTTCGTGGTTGTGGGGTTACAATTGACTTAACATTTCCCGAGGAAGCTCATCCTGAAGACAATATTTGGCACAACGTAACCTTAACTGCAGATATTGCACTCACTCTGCATAATTTAACAATAGTCATCAAATCTCCAGTAGACTCAACCTGGCAAGAAACTACGGGTTGGTCACTATTCAATAGACAACTGCAGAAAAACGAAATCCGCATAGAAGAAATTAATTTCCAGTTGCCTTCAAATGCAAATGGGACGCTGCAGTGCTTCATTTTTATTAGCACAAATCAAAGCCCCTACTACTCATCCACAACGTTCTACACCACGCGTGTTAGCAAACTGACTTTTCGTGAAATGCAAACTTTGTACAATGAGATGTTGGTAAATTATACTTCGCTTCAAGCGGATTTTCAATCGCTCCTGGATGAGTATGACGGTTTGTTGGCTAACTACAGCAGTCTCTTCGCTAATTATACAGCACTTCTCAGCCAATACAACGCGTTATCGGCTGATTACAGTGCCCAAGTCGCAACTTATCAAGCATTGTTAGACAACTACAACAAGCTCTCAGGTGAATATGATACCTTAAACGCAAACTACAAGTCGAAGACCAATGAGTACAGCGCTCTGCAATCAGATTTCAGCGACCTGAATTCCACCAACACCAACCTGCAGTCAAACTACAATGGACTCCAAGCAGATTACGATCAGCTCAACCAAAACTACACCGTCTTATTAAGTGACCATAGCGACCTTAAAGGAAGCTCAAGTGATTTAGAAAGTGCAGTAAACAACGACAGAATCGTAATGTTCATTTTCGTAATAACGCTGGTCGCCTTAATTGCTTTTATTATTTACTTGAAACAGGAAAAAGAGAAACCTTACGTTGTTATTCGTAAGGAAACAGTAAATATGAAAGAAGAAGGCTCGTGACTTCAAAGTTCCGCGCATCAGTTTTAGAGGTCGGCACCTATCGTTTATTCTAAAGGAGGATCTTGGAAATAGGTTTTTGGAAAAAAATACGCCCGAAAGAACAAAATTAAAGACAATTGAAAGTTGGAGAAAAAGCGAGAGCGCAATTGGAATTTCGGTGGTTTTTGTTAAATTAAACCGGATTGAGTAACTCTTAATTCAAAGCTTAAGCTCAGATTATAATAACAATGAAACCAACATCTCCTTTCGTCATGCTTGTTTCTTTACTTGCGATTGTGGTATTCTTACGTGCCGGAATTCCCGCCAATAATATTGAGCGAAGGGAACCATTAGATCTATTCCTAGGTATCGACGCAGCTTATGAAAACATGGAAGAAGCCAAACAGCTGATTGACGAAGTGAGCTCATACACAAATTTATTCATTCTGGGATGCACAGGAATAACTCATAACTATACAAGACTCGATGAAATGTGCCAGTACATATACGAAAAGGGTATGTATTTCATTATTTATAGAGAACATTTTGCGCCTCGAACAGAGTGGCTTGAAGAAGCAAAAGCAAAATGGGAAAACCGATTTTTGGGGTTTTACGCGTATGATGAGGCGGGTGGTTGGCAACTGGACCTTCAGGATATTAGACTAGTAATTGAAGCTGACAATTATACTGACGCTGCAAACCAGTTTGTTGACAGAATGAATAGAATTTTAGATTGGTACACGCGGTCCTACAATAACTCAACTAAGTATCCTCTCTTCACTTCCGACTATGCCCTCTACTGGTTCGACTATAAAAGCGGATATGATATTGTATTCGCCGAATTAGGTTGGAATTACAGCAGACAACTGAATGTCGCACTCTGCAGAGGCGCAGCTACCATGCAGGGTAAAGAGTGGGGAGTCATAGTCACATGGACATATACCAATCCGCCCTACATTGAATCAAGTTTGGAACTCTTCAAAGACTTGATGTTGGCATACAAAAACGGGGCAAGATACATTGTGGTTTTTGACTCTAACGAAGAGTATACTCATGGAACTTTGAAAAGAGAGCAACTGGAAGCAATAAGAGTGTTTTGGCATTACGTTCAGAATAATCCCAGAAGTGGCGTTCCAGTTAGTGAAAGGGTTGCGTATGTTCTTCCAAAAGACTACGCGTACGGCTTCCGAGGACCAGATGATAAGATTTGGGGTTTTTGGCAAGCCGACGCCTTTTCAGACAAGCTCTGCCAGAACCTAGGAAGCTTAATCGAAAAATACGAGTATAAGTTGGACATAATATACGATGACGGATTAGAACTCAACAATACTTACGGCTACACCAAACTCATTTTCTGGAACGGAACAATCATAACATAATTCTACAACCAACTCATAGTATATTTTCTTCAAAAATATGGAACCAAAAAGAAATGAAACTTCCTGACAGCTAAACTGAAAGCCTATAACTGACGATATAGGAGCACTTGTTAAAGAGAAGTAGACTATTGTTACCGCTTCCCTTAAGGAATATTTCCGTTTTTCATAAAAAAAGGGTCATAAACTGCAAGCATAACAATTCTCTGAAGTTAGCAGTACCCAAGTTGTTTCTTGATTAATTCTTCAGCTACCCTGATCGCGCCTTCCAGTTTCTCAGGTTTAGTTCCGCCACCTTGAGCAAAGTTTGGTTTTCCGCTGCCTCCACCACCGATAATAGGTGACACCGTCCTAACGACGTCATTTGCGTTAGCACCTTTTTTAATCGCCGCTTTCCCAGCCATCACGAGCACTCTTGCATTTTTTCCATTTGATCCATAGAACAATGTAACCGTTGCTTCGTTCCGCTTTATCATTTCGTTTGCGGTTTGCACCATTCTGTTGACATCGATTTCTCCTTCGAAGTCGCGCTTAACCAGTGTTACTCCGCCAATTTCCTGGACTATTCCCGACAAATCAATCACGCTAGTTGTACTTTCCTTGACAGCCAACTCTTTGACAAGTTTTCGCTTTTCAGAGTTCACCTCCTTCAATTCTTTAACGAGTTTCTGAGCGGTCTTGTCCAGCTTCTCCACCG
>Ga0209427_10004471_pt1 | contig 16164 bp, 16 predicted proteins | sample DeeMarSWOR136_30_FD_187465 | JGI IMG/M metagenome (GOLD analysis project Ga0209427, IMG submission 187465) | Marine sediment microbial communities from White Oak River estuary, North Carolina - WOR-1-36_30 (SPAdes) (version 2) | ecosystem: Environmental > Aquatic > Marine > Intertidal zone >...
AATGGAGGTAGTACATATAGGGGGAGGGGTTGATAGTTCTCAGTGACCGATAGATGTCAAAGGGGTGGGCGTTTATCCTGCGGGAGAGGCGCTGGGAAAGGACTACCTGAATAATTTCGCCGTCGTAGATATACCGTTTGGCTTTTTCCACCATAACCTCATGCTGTTTTCTGGTTAGGTTGGAGGCAAATTCGCCTTTAACAGGAGTATTTATTGATTTGCTATTTTCCCGTGATGGCTCCAAGGGCTGACTTAACCGCTCTACTAGGGACTCGATTTTCTCCACAGCGCGGTTGTAGGACTTTTCAATATCACCATCCAGATAGGCGTGGCTGACTACCTTAATCTTGTGCATCAGGTGGTCGAAGACCAGGAGGGTGTCGGTGAACATCAAGATGGCTTCGGGCAGATGTAACGGGTCAGCTTCCGGGGATGGTAGTTTCTCGAAGTAATTGACCGTGTCATAGCCGAGGTAACCAACAGCGCCGCCGTGAAACCTAGGCAGGGCGTCAACCGGCACCAGACGGTATTTACCTAGCTCCTTCTGTATCGGTACCAGCGGGTCTATTGCGCCGGCTTCTTCTCCGGGTCCCGTCCTGAGTACCCGGTAGGGTTCGGTACCGATGAAGCTATACCGTGCCATCCGCTCACCGCCCTCTACGCTCTCAAGGAGAAAGGAGTGGGAACCACGAGCGATCTTGAGGAAGGCTGTGACCGGAGTTTCCAGGTCAGCCAGGATTTCCCGATAGACGGGTACCAGGTTGCCCTTTGCTGACAGTTCCTTTACTCGTTCCAGTGTCGGATAGTACATATCACTCTCACCACCATAAAATAAAAAACCCCCGTCCCTTAAGGGGCGGGGGAATATCCCGCGGTGCCACCCTTATTAGCCAATTAAAAACCGGTGAAGTGTGACCATCTCTATTGAGGTACGGAAGCCGCTGGCTTCGATACCCTGGGCTCCAATAACGGTGCCCCGTCCGTCAGAACCTACACAGGATGCCACTAATGGCACCTTTCGGTTTGCGGCTCCCGAGTCCATTCCGCTCCAGCGCTAGCATCGGGCTCACACCCTACCCCAATTCTCTGTGCTCCGCTTTGAAGCGTACTACTCTCGTTCTTAGCCTTTACATATATGCGCGTATTATATCAGCGTTGCGTTTTTCTGTCAAGTTTGTGTGACTGTCGAGATGATTGGTGAGCGGGAGAGTTTATGATTTATCTATATCTACCTCACCCTGTCTGGGTTCTTGTAAAATAAATAAACCGGTTATTCTAGCGCCAACTGACGACTATGGACTCCCGCTGGAAGAGGCGTACGGCTACTCGCAGGATGATAACGTCCGAAACGGCAATACCAAGCGCTAGGGCTAGAGTCAGGAGAGGAGTGAACCATACCAGGCCGGTGACCTGAACAGCTATCAGCCCCAGGACGGGGAAAATAATCACCAGAACAATGTTCTGGGCACCCCTGGGATCTTTCGCCCGGGAGGAGCCGATAACGCCAAGCAGGAAGCTCAGTATGGCTACTGCCGGGGTGAGGAGGAAAAGGCTCAGGAACCAGGAGGGATTTAGGACCATATCTATCAGATTCCCCCATCCCATCCCCAATAATATAAGAAGAAATACGCCGGCGCAGAGCCAGGTGATCACCAGAGCAGGTATTGCCCCGGCGAGGGCTTTCCCCAGCAGAAGCTCCCAGGTTTTTACCGGTGTCGCCAGCAGTGCCTCAAGGCTCTTATTAAGCTTTTCCTCCACGATGCTGAAGGTTGCAAAGCTGATAGCAATCATTGTGGGTATAAGGAGCAGGAAAAAGTTAAACTGGTTGAGGAGAAGTACTTTAAACTGATCTCCAACGGGGAGTACAGCCACGACCGAGGATGACTGCCGCAACTTTTCCATGGCGTTCTGGAAAATGTTTGCCGATATGATTGTGTCACCACCGAAGTGGACAGCGAGCCAGACGTAGAGTAAGAGCTGTCCTACTATGAGAAGAGGCACCAAGGTGACCATAAGGGTATTATTAGTGTCGGTGAACAGCACCCGCCACTCTTTAATTAAAATGTTGGTGATACGCCTACGAGTCACGGTTCGCCTCCTCACGAATGAGACGTAAATAGACCTCCTCAAGGGGGTGCTGTCGCTCAGTTACTTCAAGTACCCTGCCACCGGCTTCGACAATTGCCCTAACCAACTCGGGGCGGTTCTTTTTGGGGTCAGCCAGCTCGATAAAAAGCTCGTTGCCTTCCTCGCTAACATCCTGAACAAAGGCGAGATTCTTGACAGCTTCTACAACTGATGTATCGGATGTTTCCAGCTGAATAACCACCTGACGGTGAAAGAAACGCCGCCTAAGCTCCTCCCCGGTATCCATAACGAGGAGACGGGTGCGAATTACGGCAATACGGTGACAGAGCAATTCCGCTTCAGCCAGATTATGGGTAGAAAGGAAAATGGTGCGTCCTTCGCTGCTCAACCGACCAATCATTTGCCGGACTTCCTGAGAAGCTTCGGGGTCAAGACCGGATGTTGGTTCATCCAGAAAGAGTACTCTTGGTTCATGCAATAAAGCCCTGGCCAGTGCCAGCCGCTGTTTCATGCCCTTAGAGAAGCCACCTACCCTGTCTTCCCGCCTGTCCCAAAGCCCCATAATACGGAGGTATTTCTCCACCTGAGCAGAAGCATTCAGGCCGGGATAGAAGCTGGCGAAGAACTCCAGATTACACCGGGCACTGAGGCGGTCGTAGAAACCGGGAGACTCAGTAAGCAGTCCGATAGCTTCGTGGAGCTTTTCGACGTTGTCGTCGGTGCGCTGTCCGGCTATGGTGGCATAACCGGACGTGGACGCGATGATACCAGAGAGCATACGAATGGTGGTTGTTTTTCCGGCACCGTTGGGACCGAGGAAGCCGAGTACATCGCCTTCTTCCACCTGCAGACTGAGGTCTTCGACGGCAGTAGTTTCACCAAACTTCTTGGTTAATCCACAGGCTTCAATTATTGCCACCGGTGGGCCTTTTTTTTATAGAATACGGCTGGTATTTTCAGTGTATCATACCTCAATGCTTTTGCCAATAGCCGGTAGAATGACCTCGATACCGCTATCACTCAGGCGTTCAGTATAGTCTTCGGGGTGCTCACTGTGAACAGGGATGAGAACCTGAGGCTTTATGGTCCGGGCTATTTGAACAAGGTCCGTGCCACAGGCATGACCTGAAGCGTGCAGTCCTTTTTCGTTTTCGGGGACTTCCCACTGTCCGTTAGTTTCCACAGGGAGGCCGAAGCCTTTGAAGCTGAAGTGCTTGAGCCACTCGTGCAGGCGGCGGAAGTCGATCTCCTGCTCCTCATCATGAGGCTCACTTGAGCTATAGACATAGAGGCTTCCAGGTGCGGGGCGGATGCTGGGAAGCTCGTTGAGGTCGAAAAAACTGAAGCAAAGGATAAACTGCTCCTGCGCCGAGCTTACATCATCGGCTAACACTATCTTTCCTTCACATTCTTCATAGATTCTGCGCATCCATACAGGTGGTGATTTACTGGCGGTGGTCTCCTGATAGATAACAAGGCTGTCTTCCCGTTTGATTTCGGGAATCTCTGCATCCAGAAGACGCAGGGTCTTCAAGAGGTAGGCGTCCCTGGGGAGTACCGCCAGTTTTCTGCCAGTATCCCTGGCGATCTGGAGAAAAGTGAGCAGGCGGTCTATATCCCTGGGTGAGAAATCGGCAACAACCAAGCCAACCGAACCAGCAATGGCTCTGAGGGCGTTTTCGTACACCTCCTGTTCAGTAACGTTAGTCTCGCGGCGTATATTGGTGCCTTCCAGGACAAGCGCTCTGGGGTGAAGGTCAGCGGCTTCCTCAATGAACCTGTTGGTCAGCTCGGAGCGTTTACCGTGAAGGCGGAGGTCGCCGCTATAAATAATCCAACCAGAGCCAGTCTCAATACCCCAGGCGCAGGCACCGGGAATAGAATGGTCAACAGGGAAACAGCGGAGACCAAATACACATTTTTCGTGAGAATCAAGCTGACACGGATAGAATTCCGTCCTTTGCCTGGGCGTTTTTTCCCAGAATCCCTGCGTCCAGAACTGGAGGGCATCATCGCTCAATGTCTGTAGAGCTGGTTCGGCGATGCAGAACTGCCGCTGTTTTCTAACATTAGTGCTTATAAGGGCTGTCTGCTTCCAGCCAGTCGGACAATCCTGAGTGGTGGGGCTGAAATAGCATACCTGTTGGTCAAAGCCTGCCCTGCCCGAGTCCTGCATTGCTTTTGTGATGAAGGCGGTTGTTGCCGTGGAGAATACGGGAATTTCCTCTTTCAGGAAGGATATATAACCGGAATGGTCGAGATGGGCGTGAGACAGTAGTACACCATCTATCCGGTCAAGCTCACGGTAGAGTGGCTCTTCCCGAAACTGCTGCCATAGTTCCGGCGGCATTAAATCATCCCGGTAAATACCTTCTAATGGCGGCAGTAAACGCATTATCAATGGATCAAGCAAACCGGCGCCACTACGGGGTTTGAGGTATTCTTCGTAAAACTGTTTGTGTCGCTTATAGGGAAAGCCAAAATCAAGGAGAAGGCTATGTCCTTCTTCCTCAAGGAGGATTTTGTTCCCCCCGATTTCGTTGATACCACCGTAGAATGTCAGGCGTGCCATATATATTCCCCGAGTCCGGTATATAGATTAAGCCGTGCCCACAAGCCAGCTATCTCCAGTTTTGCTAATTATAGCGGAGAGCTCTGCCAAGCACAATGCTTCTGATTTCTTCAGTCAATACCTGATCGCTTGACAGTGGGTCCTATGCGTGATACACTTGTTCATAGAACAATCGTTTAGGAGGAGATGTGAGACAACCAGGGGTTAGTAAGACCAGGGAGCGTATCCTCGCTTATATAAGACACTTTTTTGATGAGAGAGGCTATGCACCAACTGTCAGGGATATTTTAAAAGGGTGTGGCCTTAGTTCAACAGCGGTAGTACAGCACCACCTGAACGTTTTGGAGAGGGAAGGGCGGATACATCGTGACCGCGAGGTATTCAGGAGTATCCAACTTGCCGATAGAAAGAACACAGTAAGTGTGCCACTGCTAGGGACTATTGCCGCCGGGGAGCCCATTCCGGTGCCAACGGCAGAGACATGGAGAAGTGAAGCGTTTGAGACCATCGAACTGACCGACGAGATGACCCAAGGGAAGGAAATCTATGCCTTAAAGGTGAAGGGTTTATCCATGATAGATGCTCTGATTGATGATGGTGATGTGGTGCTCATGGAACCAGTAAGCACGGCTGAAAATGAGGACATGGTAGCTGTATGGCTGAAGGAGCAACAGGAGGTAACCCTGAAGAGGATATTTCTGGAGCCAGGTAGGATTTGCCTCAGACCAGCAAACAGGCTTATGGAGCCAATTTACGAGAGCCCAGAGAATGTTGAAATCCAGGGCAGAGTGGTTGGGGTAGTCAGGAAGCTCTAGAGAGTCAGAAATAAGCATGGGCTGGGATTTACCCAGCCCATGCATGTTTTTTAGTTCCAGCTATTGTTAACGGTTCGTTCTGGCGGTAATATAACACTCGCTGCAATAGACAGGTCTGCCTTCGCGTGGTTGGAAAGGTACTTCGCAATCTTTGCCACACTGGGCGCACACTGCAGGAAACATCTGGCGTTGTGGTCTGAAGCCATAGCCGTCATTTCCATAACGCTGCGCCTTCCTTGCTTGACGGCACGGCAGACAGCGCTTCGGGTCGTTAGTGTAACCTTTGGAAGCAAAAAGCTCTTGTTCCTCGGCGCTGAAGGTGAACATGGTCCCACAATCGGCGCACTGGATTTCCTTGTCCTGGTAGGTCACTGGGTGCCCTCCTCTCTTAAAAATTGTTGCTTAGAATCGAGGTCATCCAGCACCTAAGTAACTGAGTATAAACCTGTTGAACCATAGTATGTGATAACCTGAACTAAAGCACTGTCAGCATTATACACAAAATCGGCCAGTTTTGCAAGAGCGTGTTTCACGGCAAGATTTCAGTGATATTTATTGCAAAATAGTCGTCAGGTTTTGCTGTTATGTGCCACAGTTATGACTACATTTCCCTTTTTGTGCCCTTTTTCGACATACCTGTGGGCCTCGATAATCTGTTCCAGCGGATAGAGTCTATCAATGACAGGCTTTATCTTACCCGCCTCAATAAGCTCTTTGAGGAAGATTAAATCTTCATTTTCTGTGCTTGCTACCCCAAACACCACTTTCTTGCTGCCTGTCATTGAAGACCACAGTGCTTGAAGAAGAGGCCAATCAACTGTAAGATAGACCCCTTTTTGCTTTAGAGAGTTTTTACAGCGTGAAAACGAAGTCTTCATTACCGCGTCAAAAATAACGTCATAGGTCTCACCGCTCGTGGTAAAATCCTCTTGAGTGTAATCAATCACTTGCTCGGCTCCCAGAGATTCTACCAATTCTAGATTCGTAGTACTGCATACGCCGGTAACTTCCGCCCCGAAGCACCTAGCAAGCTGTACCGCATATGTACCAACACTACCAGAAGCTCCATAGATGAGGACTTTCTGTCCGCCCTGTATATTTCCTTTTCTGAGAAAATGCAATGCTGTCAGTCCCCCAAAAGGAACGGCGGCGGCTTCCTCATAGGTCATATTGGCCGGTTTTATTGCCAATCCCCTTTCTTCAGGCAGACATTTGTACTCAGCATTACCACCACCCAAACCAAAGGAGCAGTTAAGTCCAAAAACCTGGTCACCTTCTTTAAAAAGTTTTACGTCTTTGCCCACTGATTCAATTTCCCCGGCTAGCTCATCCCCCGGTATAGTTTTCCTAGGTCTTGCTAAACCAAACATCATTCGCCCGAAGAACCAGAACCAGGCAGGGTACGTGAAACTTCGAATTCTCACGTCCCCTGCTGTTACTGTTGTCGCATGAACTTTTACCAGGACTTCATTATCTTTAGGAACAGGTTTTTCCATATCCTGGAGCTGAAGAACATCCGGTGGCCCGTATTTTGTGCACACGACCGCTTTCATGAGTTTCCTCCCAAATTGTCAGGTTTTATCGATATGTGCCACAGTTATTACTAATTTTCCTTGGGCACGTCCTTCTTCAAGATACCGGAAAGCTTCGGGGACCTCGCTTAGTGGGTAACGTCTATCTATAACAGGTTTTACTTTCCCGGCTTCAAAAAGCTCCTGCAAAAAATCCAAATCCTCTTTTTTGTTTGGTTCCCACGTCCCCAAACCGATTTTCTTATCACCGGTTATTGAGACAAATAGTCCTAGAAGCAGATTCAAAAACACTCGAGCCGTGGAACCCCCGACCATTACAACAATTCCCTTCGAACTCAATGCACGCTTGTAATCGAAAATCGTACGATGTACCACAACATCGAGACTCAGGTCAGAAAGCTTTCCACTTTTAGTGAAATCTTCTTGAGTGTAATCAATGAAATGGTCGGCACCGAGCGAGCGTAACATTTCCAGTTTCATTGAGCTGTCCACTGCAGTCACTTCAGCCCCGAAGTACCTGGCAAGCTGCACTGCAAACGTACCCACACTACCGCCGGCACCATTAATCAGAACCTTTTGCCCTTGCTGAACAGGTCTTTTGGCGAGAAGATTCTGCAAAGCAACGACTCCTGCTGTAGGTATGGCCGCTGCTTCCTCGAAAGTCATACTGGCCGGTTTCAACCTTAGTGCATTTTCAGGGATACACACATATTCAGCAAAAGTCCCAAAACCGTGTGGATAAGATAAATCGCCCCATATCTCATCACCTGGCTGAAATTGCTTTACGTTTCTGCCAACCGCTTCAATCTGCCCGGCTACGTCTGACCCGAGTATCCTGTATCTTGGTTTTAGAGGCCCCGTTAGGCGAACCACGAACTCCCCTCTCAGGGTTTCAAGATCAGCTGCATTCAAGGATGCCGCATGCACCTTAACCAGTGCCTCATTGTCCTTGTGAACAGGTTTGGCCACCTCCTGGAGTTGAAGAACATCCGGTCGTCCGTATTTCTCATACACAATTGCTTTCATGAGTTTACTCCAAGATTGCTTTGATCTGGTGATTTTACCTAGTTTTTATATATTTTGTAGACTGGGAATCGATTATAGCTGAATTGAATCCCCTAGCTATCAGCCATATCATTAGAATATGAAGGACAACCCCGACTTTTATCTTTCAGGATGCCAGAATCCTGATGTCGATGAAAAATCGAAGGTCATTCTACATATATTCGATCAAAGCTCAGTTTAGACTGAAAGGTGGGTATTGATCTGTGAATTGAAAATAAGCATAAGCTGAGACACGCAGACTCCACCGATAAAAGCCGACAATAAAGTCAAATAAACCGCGTGGGGCTCTGCCAGAGAACAATATGGCAAACCAGATCAATATGTCACAAACACAAGCCACGAGCGCTATAAATGCAAGAACAATATAGTGGGGTATTGCCAAGAACCATTTTATCAGTGGCAAACCCTGGCTTAATTCCTTCTTCGCATCAGGATAGGGTATTTCTATATGAACGTTCTGGTCTTCATCGGTCGATGGATAAACATCGGTCAACAGCGTAAGGTAGCTGCCAACACGCGTGAGGAATTTTATCAACATCACGTAATAATCGAACCACCATCTAGGATATTTTTGACGGAAAACGAGCATTAGAACAATAGGATTAAATAGATTGGTAATGAAACCGGCCATGAAGATCATTATCGGCACTAAAAGTGCAGCAACTACAGTCAGAACAATTACATCACCAACGTCAATTCCAGATGCAAAGAATCTCGTAAAATAGTAATTGATTTCCTGTTCATTTGTATTATAAGTTGTGCTAATTTGTAAAAATGGCAAGGTTTGCGTCATTATAAATGCAATAACTCCGATGGGTATTACGGTAAAAATTCTGAAAAAGCTAGTGAGCCGGTTTAGCGGACGGTCGGGATAATCTATAGATAATTTAAACGGATATTCAACAGTGTCATTTGCCATTCTGGTTCTCCTTATATTCAGAATATATAATGTGCAGTGTAACTATAGCTAATCCAATTGTCAATAATCTCTGGGCCAGCAGCATTTATAATCCTCAATCCATCTACGCCGGCCTAGCTCTGCACTCGAAAAAAGACCATACTTTCCTCATCTCTTTCTTCTGACTCTCTCCTTGCCCCCAGGTGTGCTCAGCCTGTTGATAGGCTTAAACTGGTTATCCGCTCCAGGACAATGGCTACGCCATCATCGTCGTTACTGGCAGTCTGATATTTTGAAGCAGCCATCACTTCAGGAACGGCATTGGCGACGGCGATGGGAATACCACAGGCGACGAGCATGCCAACATCGGGGGTGTCATCGCCGATGGCAACCACATCAGACATGGAGATTTGCCGGGAACCAAGGAGTCGGCGAAGGGTCTCAGGCTTTGTTGCCCTGGCACTGGTGATGTTGAGAAACGTCCGTTCATTAGCGGGGACCACTGATACCGAATCGCCGAACTTACGAGATATTTTGTCGGCAATGATTGAGAGGTCACGATCCAGTCCACCGACGGCAATCTTAGACGGACTACCAGACAGAGCCTGTTCTAAAGATAGTTGCATATCCGGTGTGGCCGCGTTGACCTTCCATAGTTCATCCGGGTCGCGTGGTCGATTTGTACCGAACTCGTAGCCATCAAGCTCCAAGGTGACACGAGCCTCGGGCTCCATATTAAGAGTGAGGTGGATAATATCTTTGATGACTGCCGAAGGCAATGCTTCCCGAATGATTCCAGACAATGGCGGCGCAGCCCTACCGACAGCACCATTCATGAGTACCAATGAGCAACGATTCGCCAGCTCCTCATCAAGAATCCGACGTGTGGTGCGGGCGGGACGGGAGGTAGCAATGACGATGGGAATGCCCTGTGCGATGCACTTCTCAATGGCTTCAAGGGTACGTTCGGATAGCTGTGACCGGCTATTCAGTAAAGTACCATCAAGGTCAATAGCGACCGCGCCAGGAGTGGATTTAAAAGCCGGCAGACTAAGTGCTCTTTCATCTTTATCGCGCATCGTATCCACACAACATACCTTTCATAAGTCACTCGGACTTCGCTTTACGCTTGATGACAAGCCAGTTATTACCGTCGGTGTGAATCAGGGCATAGCTACCAGACAGCTTTTCCCCGAACAGCGTTATTTCCCACAGGTCGGGGTCTTTACGTTCGAGGGTGAATTCACCTTTGTCCCAAATCTCCACAGTGCCGGCGCCATATTCTCCGGAAGGTATTTCCCCGGCGAAGTCTATATAGTCTACCGGGTGGTCCTCTACCTGAACAGCCAGACGCCTTATCCCCTGCTCAAGAGGCAAGCCCCTGGGTACCGCCCAGCTCTTAAGTACGCCTTCCATCTCCAGACGAAAATCATAGTGAAGACTGCGTGCCTGGTGTTTCTGGACAACGAACCGGGACTTTCCGACGACTGGTTGCTCGCCTTCCGGTTCAGGGGTCTTTTTGAAGTCTCGTTTCGACCGGTATTTGTCGAGAGTCATGCTACCGACCTGCCTTTATACTCAGCTACTTTGATAGTTTACCATACATAATTGACTGAATGTGCTATAATATCTCAGTTGAAGATTCAGAAAATAGTCTTTGGGTAGTCGCTTGCCAGAAGGGTTGAGCGTTTGTCATACGCCAGGTTGATTGTGAATCCGGCGGCCGGTGCCGGGAGAACGGCTAAGAAATGGCCACAAATCAGGAGCCTGCTGAAAAATATCGGGTTGCGTTTCGAGCATGATTTGACGGAGGCTCCAAGGCACGCAATTGAACTGGCTAAATCGGCGGCAAAGAAAGGCTATGAACTGGTGGTGTCCGTTGGCGGCGACGGCACGATTAATGAGATTGTTAATGGTTTATATGACGCTGGCGGAATCAAGGACGTTGCGCTGGGTATTATAAGCACCGGGACCGGCAGTGATTACATTCGTACGGTGGGTATACCACGTCGTTACATCGAAGCCTGCCAACGGCTATTGAACCCGCATAAGCGCATAGTCGACCTCGGCGAAGTGGAGTATGCAAGTAGTGGTCTGGTTACCAGGCGACTCTTCGTAAACTTTGCAGGGCTGGGTTTCGACGCCGAGGTAGTCAGGGCGACCACACAGAAATTCAAAGCACTGGGTGCGATACCTTCCTATCTCATGGGGCTGCTGACCACCCTCTTGTGCTACCGAAACAGGGAGGTAACGGTGAGTCTGGACGGCAGAACGGGGGACAGGAAGGTCTGTGCCGTGGTGATGAGTAACGGCAAGTACGGAGGGGGGAGAATGTACGTTGCTCCCGATGCCGACCTCAGCGATGGACTTCTTGACGTTATGATAATCGACGATATAAGCAAGCCGGATCTTCTGTGGTCACTGCCCAGAATATACAAGGGCACCCATCTGACTCATCCCAAGGTCAACATGGAGAGAGCGAGGGAAATTGAGATAATACCGAGGCAACCGATGTCTATACAGGCAGACGGTGAGCTTCTGGGAGATGCCCCTGCCAGCTTTCGCATACTGCCGGCGGCATTGAACATTGTCGTCTAGTTCCCAAGAACTGGTAAGGCAACAAGTACCCAACTAAATGAATTTTTCGAGAAACAATTCGAAGCTAACCAGGCTCGAATTGTTTTTATAGTTATGTAATGTAAGGCGCTAAGTGGCGATACGATTTGTAGAACGACCAAATCGGTTGAACGGTCTTCGAATCGGGCATATTTTCTAAACGCACACAGCTTGATAATGAGCCTCCTTTATGCTAGAGTGCTCAATGGTGTTTTAAGGCGGTAGAGAGGTCTAGTTGATACCTGACAAGAAACATTCAGGAGGAGCGACAATGGCTGAGGAGTACAAGTTCCTGTTCTCACCGATTAAGATTGGCCCGATGACGGTGCGCAACAGAATCTACAGTAGTCCCCACTATCCCATGGGGTATGTCGAGAGGTTGACCGGCCTTCCCTCGGAGCGGCTGGTGCAGTACTGGGTTGCCAAGGCAAAAGGGGGTATCGGTCTTATAGGGACGTATCTTGCCTCGGTGGACCCACGGGGCAATATATTTCGACAGCCACAGGCAATTGAAGCTTTTAAGAGAGCGGCCGATGCCGTGCACGAACACGGGGCAAAGATTATCTGTCAGATAGCCCATTCAGGGGGACAGGCCGGGCTATCGGGAGGGCCGCAGACGTCCTGGGGGCCATCAGCAATACTGATGCCCAACATGCTCCTGGAACGACAGGTGTGCCACGAAATGAGCAAAGACGAGATAAAAGAGACGGTGGAAAACTTTGTTTATGCGGCGACGGTAGCCAAGGAAGCCGGTATGGACGGGGTGAGTATTCACGGGTCTCACGGCTACCTGGTTTCCGAATTCATGTCGCCTTATTTCAACCGGAGGACGGACGAATACGGGGGCAGTCTGGAGAACCGGATGAGGTTCGCTCTAGAGATAATAGATGCAGTGAGGAAGGCGGTGGGTGACGACTTCGTGGTGGGTATAAGAGTGAATGCCGACGAGTTCGTGGAAGGTGGCTACACGCTCGATGACTTCCTGGTGATGGCACCAATACTTGCCAAAACGGGGAAGCTGGACTATTTGAATGTAAGCGTCGGCACATATACCTCAACGGCCACGGTGATTGACCCTATGTATTTCCCCCTGGGGTCGTTTGTATACTGTGCAGCGGCGGTCAAGCAGGTGGTGGATATTCCGGTATTTGCCAGAGGGCGGATTACCGACCCCATTCAAGCAGAGCAGATACTTGCCAACGGACAGGCAGACATGGTGAGCATGGTACGAACCTTTATCGCCGACCCTGAATTCGCCAACAAAGCCCGTGAGGGTAGAGTGGAAGAGATAAGAAGGTGCATCGGTTGCAACGAGGGATGCTGGGCGAGGGGAACGCGTGACCTGGTGATCGGGATGGCGGCGGGAATGACCTGTGCCATGAATCCGGCGGTAGGGTTTGAGGGGCAACCGGGATGGGGTGAGCTGATTCCGTCGGAGGTCAAGAAGAAGGTTATGGTTATCGGCGGCGGGCCGGCAGGACTGGAAGCGGCCAGGGTGGCGGCGCTCAGAGGACACCAGGTGTCTTTATATGATAAGGGTGATGAACTGGGCGGGCAGACGCTGATAGCGGCCAAGGCACCGTCGAGAGATGGGTTTTTAGACCTGGGGCGATACTATACATACCAGATGAAGATGCTCGATGTAGACGTGCATCTGAATACCGAGGTAACAGCCGAGGTGATAATAGAGAAGGCTCCAGATGCGGTGGTGGTGGCCACCGGGTCAGTCCCGTTTATTCCCGATATTGCCGGGGTAAACGGGGACAACATATGCGAGGTGCGGCAGGTACTCAACGACGAGGTCAGCGTCGGGGATAACGTGGTGATTATTGCCGGCGATGAGCATATCCAAGCCCTGAGCACCGCTGACTTCCTGGCTGAGCAGGGGAAAAAGGTGGAGGTGCTGTCCCAGGACTACCAGTGCGGCGGTACGCTGGAGCCGTGCACCAAACAGGTTATTTACCAGCGCCTTTACCGCAAGGGGGTCGTACTTACTGCTAATACGGGAGTAAAGGAGATATCGGGGAAGACGGTTGTGGCCTATAACGTTTTCAATCAGGAGGAACGCAGGATTGAAGGTGTGGATACAGTGGTTATTGCCTACGGGGGGCGAGAGGATAATGGTCTGTACTATGCCCTCAAAGACAGGGTGAAAGAGATACACAAGATAGGCGATGCCAACGGGGTGAGAAGGATACACGATGCGACCCGAGAGGGGGCGGTGGTGGGGAGAGCACTATAAAACCGTACCTAGAAACTGTGATTGCCAGATACGGAGGATAATGAAATGTCTACGGGTACTGCAAAAGGGGTCTGGGTATTAATAGAACAGGAGAACGGGAAGCTACGGGACGGCTCGCTGGAGCTGGTTGGTGAAGGGCGGAAGGTAGCCGACAAATTGAACGAAGGGCTTACGGTGGTCGTTCAGGGCAATATCGCAGAGGAGCAGATGGGACTACTTGCCCAGCATGGAGCGGAAAGGGTGCTGTGCGTGGAACACCCTGCCCTAGACCAGTACTATGTCGAAGTGTACAGCCAAGTGCTATCAGACGCTATAGAAGAACAAGCACCGAGCGTGGTGCTGGCAGTAGGCAGTATCAACGGGACAGACCTTGCCTGCCGGATAGCGGCCCGGCTGGGCACGGGACTGGTTACTTCCTGCGACAGGGTGGACGTGGATACCGAGGGTAATCTGGTGCAGGTGAAGCCTATCTACGGAGGGAAAGCGGCGGCGACCTGCATATGCCCAGCGGACAGACCGCAGATGGCGACGGTCAATCTCGATGCCCTGGAGTTGAAAAGTCCGGTCACCGGGCGTACCGCCGAGGTGGAAAAATACAAACCGGATACCAAAACAGAGAAGCCGAGCATTCAAAACGTCGGTTTTATAAAGGGTGACCCCAAAGCAATTGACCTGACCGAGGCCGATATCGTGGTCGCCGGAGGGATGGGATTCAGCACGCAGGAAAACTTCAAGATGATAAATGAGCTTGCCGACGTTATCGGGGGCTCGGTGGCAGCAACGAGGAGGGTGGTCGACGAGGAATGGACTACACTGAGTCGACAGATCGGGCTAACGGGAAAAACCGTGAGGCCGAAGCTGTACATAGCCTGTGGAATATCAGGGGCTATTCAACATACGATGGGGATGAAGGACTCGAAGTTAATCGTGGCGATAAACACAGACCGCAACGCCCTGATTTTCAAAATCGCAGATGTGAGTGTGGTTGGTGACGTTATGCAGGTAGTACCGGAGTTAACCGCTCAGCTCCGCGAGGCGATGGCACAGGGTACGAAGTCGAGTACGGATGATTCACCTGAGACCGTCAGCGACGCTGAGAGCCAATCGTAGGGGGATTTGATGAACATAGTAGTTTGCGTAAAGCAGGTACCCGACGTAGAAAGCAGGGTTGTCGTTGAAAAGGGGGAAATCTCCATTCAGGGACTGATTGTAAGCGACGTTATTAACCCGCAGGACCTGATGGCCATCGAGGAGGCGCTACGGATAAAGGAGGTGGATGGGGAGGGTCAGGTGACCCTGGTCAGCCTGGGAACTCCAAGGGCTGAAGAAGCCCTGCGCAAGGGTCTTGCCATGGGTGCCGATGAGGCAATGCTGCTCTGTGACCTTGCTTTTGAAGGGGGTGACAGCTATGCTACGGCGGTGGTCCTGGCAAAGGCGATTAGCACCATACCACATGAGCTTGTCCTATGCGGACAGAGGGCTGACGATACGCAATCGGGGCAGGCAGGTGTTTACCTGGCGAAGATGCTCGGCGTTCCGGTTGTCCGGGGGGTGGTAAAGGTTGAAGAGAACCTGGTGGAGAGGAAACTAAAACTGCAGAGGAAGCTGGAGAAGGGAGACCGTGAGGTGGTGGAGTGTCCAATCCCTGCCCTGCTCACTGTGGAGACCGGCCTGAATAGTCCGAGAAACCCGACGATAAAAGGTGTGCTGAGGGCTAAAAATAAAGAGATTACCAGACGCGATTTACAGCAGCTACAGATGTCTGCAGAGGAAGTAGGGGCGGCCGGCTCCAAGATAAAAGTCACCCATATCAGTCCGCCCAAGCCGAAGATGAAGGGGCTATTCGTGCCGGACAGCAAGATGTCTTCGTTCGACAAAATGAGAGCCATCATGGAGGGCGGAATAACCCAGAAGAAGAGCGACTTTCTGGAGGGAGATCCCAAGGACATAGCGGCGCAAATCATACGTTTTCTCAGGGAGCAGAAGATAATACCGGGTTAGGTCAGGCCTTGCGGTGCTGGCGGAGGATATCCCAATAGGCACCCCGGGCGCCCTTCTCTATCAGCGTGCTCAGGAACTCATCATCGGCATAGTTATAACTTCCTTCTTCACCGGGTGCCGACAGTTGCAGGAACCTGGGGTCGTTACCAATAAGGTCGTTTACTATATCGGTGGCGGTGTCGCCAAGAGAAGGAGAGAGGTAAAAGAGGGGCTGGGCAGGGTCTTCATTTTCGGAGAGATGTAATCCTTCGCTGATAACGCCACCAGCGATAGCTATTCCCAGGGGGGAGGCGGGATATACCCTGACGCCGAGGGCTATTCCTACCAGGGAGACA
>Ga0209427_10004472_pt1 | contig 16163 bp, 15 predicted proteins | sample DeeMarSWOR136_30_FD_187465 | JGI IMG/M metagenome (GOLD analysis project Ga0209427, IMG submission 187465) | Marine sediment microbial communities from White Oak River estuary, North Carolina - WOR-1-36_30 (SPAdes) (version 2) | ecosystem: Environmental > Aquatic > Marine > Intertidal zone >...
ATTTCAATCTCCATCCCGTCAATTTCTTCTGCAAGTTCTTTTAGACCGTATTCTTCTCTTCCCGCGCGCCTGTCAACAACTTTACCGTCAACAACAGATGCGAAGTTACAGCGGAGTGCAACATCACCTTTCTCAAGTTTAAGTCCCGCACCTGCCGCTTCAAAGGGACCTCTCCCGGTATAGTCAATGTACGGGTCGTAGCCAAATAATGAAAGATGTGCAGTATCACTTCCGGGACGAATTCCCGTTTTTACGGTATCCATAATCCCGCAGATTCCCTGTTTTGCAAGTTTATCCATGTTAGGGGTCTTTGCAGATTCAAGCGGTGTTGTTCCTCCTGTGAGGCGGTCAGCCATTCCGTCACATATAATTAATAATGATTTCATCTTTTGTTTAAGAATAATTAAAATTAAATTTTTAATAACGAAATTTTTAATAACAATAAAAATTAATTAAATAAATGGACGCAGTAATACTTGCAGCAGGCGAGGGAAAGCGGCTAAAGCCCCTTACATCAACACGCCCGAAGCCGATGCTCACAATAGCAGGAAAGCCGATACTTGAATGGAACCTTGAGGCGCTGAAAAATTTCAATAAAATTATAATTATTGTAGGATATAAAAAAGAAAAAATCAGGGAATATTTCGGCGATGAATTTAAGGGTATAGAACTCACATACATTGAACAAAAGGAACAATTAGGCACAGCCCATGCGGTCTCGGTCGTTTCAGAACTTATAAAAGGCGACTTTCTGGCAATGAACGGCGACCTTTTAATTTCTGATAAATTAGTTAATAATTTACTAAAAAATCATGAAGATCACAATCCTTCCGCAAGTTTATCATTAATTAAGGTTGATGACCCTTCACAATTCGGGGTGGTTGAATTAAAGAAGGATAAAGTCATGAGCATAGAAGAAAAGCCGAGATACCCGAAAAGCAATCTTGCAAACGCTGGAATTTATGTTTTCAGCCGGGAAATTTTTGATGCGATAAAACTTGTTGAAAAGTCAACAAGAGCGGAATATGAAATAACGGATGCGATAGATATATTAATCAACAGGGATAAAAATATGGTGCATGGTTTCAAATGCGAAGGACTCTGGATGGACATCGGAAGACCTTGGGATTTATTAGACGCAAACGAAATTTTACTCGGGGACAGGAATTTAATGAAATTAAAAATTCACGAGACGGCAGAAGTTGAACCCTACACCGTGATAAAAGGCGATGTTTCCGTCGGTAAGGGAACGGTGATAAAATCAGGCACATACATTGAAGGTCCGTGCTTTATCGGGGATGACTGCAAAATCGGACCGAACTGCTATTTGCGGGCAAGCACCGCTCTTGGAAATAATGTCCATATCGGAAATGCCGTTGAAATTAAAAATTCAATTATTATGTCAAGGACAAATGTCGGGCATCTTTCATACATCGGGGATTCAATAATCGGCGAGGACTGCAATTTCGGCGCGGGAACAAAGGTTGCTAATTTAAGATTTGACAAGGGCGATATAAGGGTGCGAGTCAAGGATAAATTTGAAAAATCGGGAAGAAGAAAATTCGGGACAATCTTCGGCGACGGCGTAAATACCGGGATAAATGCTTCAATTATGCCGGGAATTTCCATTTATCCGAATGCGTGTGTTGAAGCGGGAACCGTTGTTCGTAATACGATATTCAGCGAGGGGGATTGAAATTTATATTCAATTTTTTATTAATTTTTTAATTTTTAATTCTATGTAATTTTAAGGCAATGAAAAAATCACTAACAATTGTAATAATCGGCGGCTACGGCGGAATGGGAAAATTATTTGCAAAATTATTCCTTGAAGAAGGGCATAAGGTAATTGTGACGGGACCAACGGAACTTAAAGGCAGGCGGGTTGAAAAAGAAATGAATGTTAAATATATTAAAGACAACTGCAAAGCCGCAAAATCAGGAGATGTTGTTATAGTAACAGTTCCCATTGATTACACGATTGAAACCATAAAGGAAGTTGCTCCCTGCGTTAAGGAAGGAGCGCTTCTCACGGATTTTACATCAGTAAAGGAAGAGCCGTGCAGGGTAATGGCAGAATTTTCAGATAAAGGCGTTGAAGTGATTGGAATGCATCCCATGTTCGGTCCGAAGGTTCCGGGACTTGAAGGGCAGGTTGTTGTTTTAGCCCCTGTGAGACCGTGCGGCGGCAAAAAATATAAGTGGATGTCCTGGCTGCTAAAATTTTTAAACAAGCACAAGGCAAAAATCATAGAGTCAACACCTGAGGAGCATGATAGGGTAATTTCCGTTGTCCAGGGTCTTACGCATTTCACTTACATTTCCGTTGGTAAAACCCTGAAGGATATTGACTTTGACATAAAAAAATCCCGCCGTTTCGCATCTCCGATATACGAGTTAATGCTTGACATGATAGGAAGGATCATCGGGCAGGATCCTCATCTTTACGCGTCGATCCAGATGACAAACCCGCGTGTCATAAAAGTCCACGAAGCGTTTTTCAAGTCGGCAGGAGAGTTAAGCGAAACCGTTAAAAACCAGGACCGTGAAAAATTCGTGGAATACATGAGCGATGCGGCGAAACACTTTGACGATGTTGATGCTGCGATGGGTAAATCAAACAAGGCGGTAGCGTCCCTTGTTGCCGAATTGAATCAATTAAAGGAATCCGCAGGTAAGGAAATTGCACTCCGGCATATCTATTCAAAAAATATTCATCTCGGTATTGTGGAGTCGGTTGATTCCGAAAATGTTGTTATAAATGATTCCGGGAAATTAAATAAATTAAAAATTTCAAACATTCAAATCCTGGATGATAAAGAAAAAATTGAATTTAAAATTAAGAAACTCGGCTCTGTTGAGAGGGATTTTTCCTATATTTTTGAAACTTTGGTTGATGAAAAATTCCTGTGCGAATTATTGAAAAATCACGACGAGAACATAATTTCAGTTAAAATTAAAGATGTCTATTCCGGAAAGCCGATACCCGGAGGTAAGAAAAGTATTTGCTTCGGGGTTGTTGTGATAAATGAAAACATCGCAAGAACAGGAAAAATTATAAATAAATTTTTGTGCGGGATCGGCGGTAAATTGAGATAATTATTAATTACTATCTCCCGGTTTTATTTACCTGCTCTTTTACATTCACCTCAAATTCACTCAAACCCCTTCCTTTATCATCTCTCCTGCCTTTTTTACCTGCTCCGTCGTACCTATTAAAAGAAGAACATCCCCCCATAAAATTTCCATATCTCTTGAAGGCGTGTTAATATATTCATTATTCCTTTTAATTGAAACAACAATCGCTCCCGCATCTTCCCGGATTTTTGACTCTTCAATTGTTTTATTAATTACGATGCTTCCTGTTTTAACACTAATTTCCTTCATAACAATACCGTGTTCCGAGGTCAGGGCATTAAGCATAAAATCATAACTTACCGGTGATGTGGCTGCTTCTGCAAGAAGTTCTCCTGCTATCATGGGAATTGAAACCACGACATCTGCGCCAACGCTTTTGAATTTATCTTCGTCCCCTTCTTTTTCAACCTTTGAAATTATTCTTAAATTCGGATTCGCAACTTTTGTCATCTCCCTTGCAGTTATTACAACATACAAACTTTCTGCATCGGAATCAAGCGAAACGATTAAGGCAGACGCTCTTTCAATTCCCGCATAACTGAGTGTCTGCTCTTCTTCAGGGTCTGAATTTATAACCCTGATTTTTTTGCCGATTAACCGGTCCGCGATAACCGGGTCTTTTTCTATAACGATAAACGGGATTTCCTTTAACCTTAATTCCTTTGCAACAAAATCGCCGAAACTCCCGTAACCGCAGATAATTATGTGCCTGTCCATTTTTTTAGCTTTTCCTCTGTAGTATGAGTCAATCCTGTTGTCTAATATTTCATTAATTAAAATTGTTGAAATAAAAACAAAAAATGATGCCGGTACAAATGCGATGAACATGATTAGAACTTTTCCTATTAATGTTTCCGCCGTAATATCCCCGAAGCCGATTGTTCTTGAAGTGACGATGTAAAAATAGAGGGAGTCAAGAAGAGGGAGGTTTTCAGCATAATGAAATATAAGCGTACAGACCACAAGAAATCCGAAGATTACTGATATGCTGATTAAAATCTTCAGGCGAAGGCGGTTTTTTGATAGTTCTCTCTCGTATCTGCTCCCCGGGCGAATCCTGAAATTTTGGGTTGGCATTGTTGTATTTATCATGAATTTAAATTTTAGTTATTATTTCCTACAAAGCATTTATATTCCTTTTTAATTAATTCCTTTTCAAAATTTTGAAGTTCCCAATTGTCCGCAAGCATTTTACAGCGCGTTTGTTAATAATTATATTTTAATTTATTAATTATTTTCCAGGACACCTGCGACTTCATTCATAATCCTTTTTGCCCTGTTTCTTGAAATCCCGGTTTTAATTAATTTTTTTTCAATTAAATCGTCGCAAAGCATCATACGAGCATCTGAAAGCAGCTGCAGTGTGCGGGCATTGACACTTCTCAAAACCGTCACGGGATAAATTTTATTTTTTGTTAATATATCGGATATGCTCTCTTTGGGGGGATAATTCCAGCCCTTTAGTTTCAGCCCGATACATGACGCGTACTGCATTGCCTGCTCGGAGAACCTGGTGTTACATATCAGGTAAGGCACATCAAATTTCTCGCATTTTTTCATTTTATGTCCTGCCTGCAAATCTTCGTATCTCGCCCAGACATAAAGTGCTTTTTGAAGCCCGATATAAACACCCGGAAAATTCCGGTATTTACATTCAATCATGGCTCGCATGCCTTCTTTTTCAGCAATGACATCAACTTCATGAGGAACGCACCTGCCCCGGACGATAACATCCGTCACCGCCGAGTAACCGAGCCGCTCAAACATTTCCGCGACAAGTTTCTCAAAGGGAAAACCGGATGGTCCGAGACGCATGATTGCTCCCTTCAGGTCGTATTTGGATGCGTAGCCAACCCGCTTCTCATCAAGTGCTGCAAGAATCATGTCAAGCACTTCCTTTGTTGTAATCCCGTCATAAGCTTCTTCTTCAACCGCTTTTGCGATTTTTTCAGCATCTATTTTCGGGACTCCCGCACGAATGCCGGTTCTCACAATTTTAGAAAAATTAAATTTTTCCTTTTTTCCGTTTGCTTTTATTACATACATTTTTTTAATTTTATTAAAATTTTATTAGCGCGGATGAGCATGACCAAATAAATCGTTAATTCAATCCTTCATTACATTAAACCTATAAAATATTAGCATTTGCTAAAATTATATGGTACAGATGCTGTCCGACAAAAAAATCAAGCATAAAATCAAATCAGGACTCATTGTTTTGAGTTCTTAAACCGGGTTTTATTTATTACCGTACAAAGATTTGCGGCAGAATTTTATTTTAATTCATGAATTTAATTAATAAACATGGAAGGCACAGAGAATCTACCCGAAACAGGAGATATTAAAACAAACGAACCCGAAGATGCGGAATTAAAAGTTGAGGAAACCGGAAAGGAAGCAGGCGAAGAAACACCGGATGAAGTAAAGGTTGAAGAGGAAGCAGAAGAAGAAATAGAAGAGGAAGCAGAAGAAGAAATAGAAGAGGAAGCAGGCGAAATAGAAGAGGAAGTAGAAGAAGAAGTAAAAGATGAAGCAGGCGAAATAGAAGAGGAAGCAGAAGAAGAAAAGGTTGAAGAGGAAGTAAAAGATGAATCATCAGGTGAAAAAACCGGAACAAAACCCCTGGGATTGGATATTGAAGAAATTGAGGTAATAGATTCCGGCGATTTACTGGTACCTCTTGATGATGAAAAGTACGGTTATTTAACTCACGGCGTGCATATCGGGCTGAAATACAGGACAAGCGATATGAGACCTTTTATTTACAAAATCCGCCCCGATAAATTATGCGTTTTTGAGGTCTCAAAAATTGATAAAAGAATTAAAACCGCGGCAAAATTCATATCCCGGTTTAATCCGAAGGATGTGCTGGTGGTATCAAACAGGGAGTACGGGAAACACCCGATAAAAAAATTTGCAGAGGAGACGGGATGCGTTGCAATAACAAAAAGATTTGTTTCCGGAACATTAACAAATCCCGATATAGGAACCTATACCGAACCGAAATTAATAATAATTACGGACCCGAGTGCGGATTTACAGGCAATTAAAGAAGCGGCTGAAACAGGGATTGCAACAATTGCTATTTGCGATACAAACACGAGATTCAAGAATCTTGATTTTATTATCCCCGGGAATAATAAAGGTAAAAATGCGCTTGCATTGATTTACTGGCTGATGGCACGGGAAATTTCAAAAATCAATGGTAAAGAGCCCGGTACGCCTTATGAAAAATTTGTTTCGCGCGCCGAGCCGCAGCCGTATTTATTGAAGATGCGAGAACTGCAAATGCTGAGCAGGAGAAGGCAGAGGGGGAAACCGAGAAGATAATTTATTAATTTAATCTCAATTTATTATTAATTTATTATTAATTTACAATATTTAATATTTTTAAGAATACAATGAAAACAATTATGTCGGCACAGCCGGGAAAGCAGAGGAAGTTTAAAAGAAATGCCCCGCTTCACAAAAGGCGAAAGATGCTTGCTGCCCCTTTAAGCAGGGAACTAAAGGAAAAGTACGGCAGGAGTTCAATGCCTGTTAGAAAAAAGGATATAGTCAAAGTTATGCGCGGTGAGTTTAAAGGCATGACCGGGGAGATTATAAAAGTTGATTTAAATAAATATAAAATTTATATTGACGGGTTAAAGATTTCAAAGGCAGACGCAACAGAAGTTGAGCGTGCGATTGACCCTTCAAATGTTATGATAACGGATATATTTCTTGAAGACAAAAAACGAAGGAAGATACTTGAGCGCAAATTCGGCGGTGAAGAAAAAGAAGGTGAATAAATAATAAATTTTAACTGATTCTAATATTATATTAATCATGCAAAATATGCTCGATTAGGGTAGCCTGGATATCCTGCGGGCTTGCGGAGCCTGTGACCCGGGTTCGAATCCCGGATCGAGCATGAAAAAATACGAAATCATTAAATCATTGTTTCAATCTTTTCGTATAACCTGAAGATGAACGAATCACACACCCGCATAAATAATTTGCTTAAGTCGCTGGATGACGAAAACGAACAGGTAAGAGCAGCATCTGTTGACTCTTTTGCAGAATTAAAAACAGAAATTCCTTTTCACATAAGAAAGAAGGCGGTAGGGAAGATATTGAATTTAAGCAAAGATAAAGAAAATATTGTAAAGCACGCGGCAGCAATTGGTATCGGGCGGCTAAAAAGTGTTATTTTGGCAGCAGACATGATGTGTGATGCGTGTGACTGCCTGGTTGAATTAAGCCACGATAAAGAAGCGGGCATTCGCTGTGCTGCGGTAATCAGCATGGGGGAACTGAAAGATGATATTCCTTTAAGCAAAAGGGTAAAAGTCGTTAAAAGAGTTTTTGCACTGACAAGGGATTTTGACCAGAATGCCCGGGTTTTTGCGGCTTCTGCTATCGGGAATTTAAAGGATATCGTTCCCTCGCGTATGACAAGGATAGTTGTAACGCGATTGCTTTCAATGAGCGAGGAACCTGAAGGGTATTCAAGAGCGCAAGCGTCAAAGTCAATATCACAGGTAAAAGCAGTAATCGGAAAAGATTATAAAGAAATAATTACGGAATTATTAATTTCGGCGGAAAAAGAGGACTGGACAAACAGTGCAAGCGCAGAAAGGTCACTTCTCATCATGCGGGATACAATACCCAGGAAAATAAGAGACGAATTTATTGAATCCGTTATAAAATTAGGGCAGCATGAAAATAAACTGATAAGAAGTTCGTCTGTTGAACTCCTGGGTATTCTTTCAAGTTTCATTTCCGCGGGCAAATTTTCAGAAGTTATTGAAAGCGTATCAAGCAAGTATAATGACCCTGAAGCGGATGTGAGGGCAGCAGCAGCTCTTGCTCTCGGCGATCTGGTAAATATTGTTTTTAGAAATATTCGTTTAAAAATTGTCGATAAATTATTAATCCTGACAAAAGACCCTGTTTTAGAAGTAAGGCGTCCTGCAACTTATGCACTGGGTAATATTAAAAAAATTGACAATAAAACAAGAAATGTGATTTTTAAAAGAATAATTGAATTACTTGACGATGGGGACTGGTATGTTAAAACCCTTGCAATTACGAATATATATAAATTAAGTTCGGAGATTCAAAAAACTCAACTGCCTGTAATTCTTGATAAATTAATCGCTTTAAGCAGGGATGCGGATAAAACGGTTAGAAGTTCGGTTGCCCAGGCATTAGGTTCTTTAAAGGATTTCATCCCGAAAAATACAAAGACAAGACATGAAATTATTAAAATCGTAATGGATTTAAGCGAGGATGTTGTTTTCGGCGTCAAGACCTCTGCTGTTTGGGCACTCGGTGAACTTGAAAATAAAATACCTTATGACATGAGAGATAGTGTTATTAACTGCCTGCTGAAATTGAGCTGCAACAGTTCATGGTATGTGCGAATGCACACAACAAGGGCACTTGGAAAATTAAGTAACCTCGTGCAGGGAGACGCCAAGGATAAGGTAGTTAAAAGGTTACTTGCCGTGAGTGAAGACAGAGAGGTTTATGTCAGAAGTGTTACCGCGGCTGCAATCGGGAATTTGAGAAGAAATATCCCTGTAAATATGCGGCAGGATGTAATAGTGCGCCTGATGAAAATGAGCGAGGATGCAGAGGGAATTGTCAGGGCTTCTGCCGTAAGGTCTATCGGGAGATTAAGCGATGTTGCACCGAAAAATATGAAAAGAAGAATCACTGCGCAGCTCCTGGAAGCAATTAACGATGAGGACTGGGATGTGCGCGGGAATGCAATAGGCAGTATCGGTAAATTAAAGGATGCGAATATGCTCCCCAGGGATATTAAAGATGAAGTTGTAAAAAAAGTGTTTTTTGCATTCAACGATGAAGATGCGTATGTCAGGGGAAGTGCAGCCGCAGCAACCGGTAAATTAAAAGATGCGGTCCCAAAAGACATAATCGCGGATGTCACAAGAGGACTTATTGAATTGACTTATGATTCTGTCTGGAATGTCAGGAGTCCTGCCGCACTGGCACTTGGCAAACTTGCCGAACGCACCCCAAAAGACATGAAAGCGGAAGTTTCGGAAAGTTTATTGAAATTAACCTGCGATGTTGAATGGCCGGTAAGGCATTCGGCGGCATTGTCCCAGGGGCAGTTGAGAACAATAATTCCAAAAGATATGAAAAATGATTTAATTAATTCATTATTGAAATTAACATCTGATGAGGACTGGGGCGTTAGAGATGCCGCGGTTCGCTCAATCGGGGGCATTGGAACGGTGACCCCGAAAAACAAAAGCAAGGAAGTAATAGAAACCGTTATAAAATTATGCGGTGATTCTGAGTACACCGTGCAAGATTCTGCAAAACATTCACTTAAAAGATTAAAGTCATTTATTCCAAGGGACATGAAAGATGTTTCGGAAGAGTATATAAAATCAATTTGTTAAATTCAGGGGTTAGGGGTTGGTTGTTAGGGGTTGGAGGTTAGTTGTTAGGGGTTGGGGATTAGGGGTTAGGGGTTAGGGGTTAGTTGTTAGGGGTTAGGGGTTGGTTGGAAAGGTGGCATGGAATCGCCTCTTGTATGTGGTTCAAGTAATGATTCTAATTTCTCCGGAATATCCGGATTCTCCCGGGACACTTTTTTTCGCCCCCTTATATCAGGGTATATCGTTTGTCTTGCATATACCGGATGTTTTGGAAACCTTTGAGATACCGCAACGCTTTAATATTAAAGCATCCCCTGCTGTTAATATAATAAACTACAACCAAATCATTAAAAATTTAAAATTTGTTTCCTTACAATTCCCTTATTTTCAATCAACAAGGCGAAGTGCAATCTCAAGAGCGGCATTCTCCGAAACAATATAATCATCGCTGAACGCAACCACAAGCACATCCCCTGAATTGAAATAAATATTAAGCGACTCAATCTCGTTTTTAAAGCCGGGGAAATCTTCAACCTGCCGGACTTCATCAGGGAATGTTAATTTTTTTGCCTTATTATCGTATTTCAATACAATCGCTCCGGAAGCCCCGGTGCGGACCGCCATGTCTCTTTCCGATAAGCCCGTTGTTATTTTACCGGAAGCCGCATGAACAACAATTCCTGTTTTCCTGCCGCCGACTATATCATCTGCATGAATTTTAAAAGGTGCGCTGAATTTTTTCATATATTCATTAAGGTAACCGTTACCGGAATCATTAAGAGCGTGACCTTTTTTAGCGGAATCAATCAAACCGTTATTTTTAAGTTTCTTGAGAATCGTTCGCATGCTGCCTTCACCGATTCCTATCTTTCGTAAAAGTTTCTTTCTACCTGTGCGCGCTTGAAGTGCAATAATTGTTCTTATTACATGAACCTCTGAAAAACTCGGTTTTGCTCCTGCCATTCTTTAAAATAATTAAAAAAGATTATTTAATACAATAATATCCTGAAAAATTTAAAAATACCGGTTACCTGCTCAAACGGGATAATAGGTAAGATATTAAGGTACGATTGAAAAAAATTACACTAAAATCACTGTTGTTTATCCATTTCAAATCTTATTATGGATAATTAAAATCCTGACTAAATTAAAAAATTATTTACTAAAATTTTAAGATATAAAGTAATTAAAAGCCCCGCAGTTAGTTAACTTAATGAATAATAAAATTAATAAAATAATTATTCAATTCCCGGCAGCGTAAAGGTAAACTTGCTTCCCTTTAATAATTCGCTTTCAACCTTTATGTTTCCTTTATGTTCTTCAATTATGGTTTTGCATATACTGAGACCCAGCCCTGTTCCGCCGTACTTGCTGCTTACCTGGAAAAATGTATTAAATATTTTTTCCCGGTTTTCTTTTGAAATGCCGATTCCTGTATCTGCAACGGAAACAATAATATCATTTTTTATTTTTTTTGCCTCAACAATAATCTTTCCGCCGCGGGGTGTGAATTTAATCGCGTTTTCAATGAGATTTTCCATGACCTGTGTTATGCGGTCGCGGTCACAATTAACCGGCAGTTTTCCCGGGTATTTTTTTATGATTTCAATTTGCTTTTCCCCTGCCGAAATTTCCAGGTCCTTAATGGAACTTTCAATAATGTCGCAAATATTATTTTCACTCATCTCAAATTTCAGCATTCCCGCGCGCATCCGGGAGACGGTCATTATGTCGCGGGTCAGTTTTATAATCCTGTTTGTGCTTGCAAGTATCATTTCAACGCTCTTTTTTTGTTCTTCGTTTAATTTCCCGAAATAATCACCCAGCAAAAGCTGGCTCTGTGCTTTCACAGGCGTCAGCGGATTTTGAAGTTCATGAGCGGCTGAAGTGAAAAACTCATCTTTCATCATGTCCAGTTCTTTTAATTCCTGCATTGCATTTTTCAGCGCATCCTCTGCCGCCTTATGCTCCGTAATATCTCTTGCTACCGCAACGGAACCCGTGAATTTGCCGTCAAAAAATATCGGGGAAATTTTTGCAGAGAACCACATTATTTTACCGCCGATTTCAAGCGAGTATTCAAATTCTCCGCTCTTCCCATTCTTGTTTTTCTCAAATAAATCATCAAATTTTTCACAAATCCCGGGGGGAAGTACTTCCGGCATTGTTTTCCCTAAAAATTTCTCAGGCGGCACATACAAAAGCGATTCCCTCGGGGAATGGTAAAAGACAAACCTGCCGTTCTTATCAAACCCGAACACTAAATCTACCATGGATGACAGTATGCTTTTAAGTTTGCTTTCGGATTCCCTGACCTCTTCCTCTGCCCGCTTTCGCTCTATTACTTCCTGCCTTAGATGCTCAGTTAACCTCTCCAGTTCATAAGTGCGCTCTTCTACCAGTTCTTCAAGATGCCTTTGATATTTTTCAAGTTTTTCCTCCGCCCGCAAGCGTTCAATAATGCGACCTAACCGCTCTGCAACCGCATTAATTAAGTCCCTCTCTTCCTTTAAAAAGGGTCCTTCATACTCTTCGGGCATTTCTTTGAGGTAACAAACTTCCAGAATCCCGCTTATTTTGCCGTGAATGACAATGTCTCCTGTCTGCTTCCATGCGGTCTCCCTGAAATTTTCTGTTTTGTATTCTTTTCCTTCAAGGGTGATTCGCACCCCTGTAATTTCGGGATACTGCCAGCCGGGAGGAATGACCTCAACCGCACCTTTTAGTATTTCTTCCAATGAAAAACGGGTTTTCCGGACAATCTCGGAAATGCCGTACAGGGTCTTTAACTCCTTTACCCGCTCTTTAAGCTGGCGGGTCTTTTCCTTTATTTTTTCATCTGCCTGCTTATGCTTTGTTATGTCTTTAACAAAAACAGAAAGCCCGGTTCCCGAAGGATACACATTGATGTCAAAGAAGTAGTTTTTATCCCTGAGATGGTATTCGGTTATGAAATTTCCGGGCTGATTTGTTTTTAAAACCTTTTGATAAATCTTTAATGCCCCTCGCGTCTCTTTGTTGTCAGGGAAAACCTCAAGGATGTGCTTTCCGATTGCATCATTTTTTGAAATCCAGGTAAGTTCTTCCGACGCTTTATTCCAGTAAGTGTACTTCAAATTTTTGTCAAATGCAAAGAAGACATCACCTATGCTTTCTGCAAGTTCCCTGTATCGCTCCTCGCTTTCCAGCAGTGCCTTTTCTGCTTTCTTCTGCCCGGTAATATCTTTTTGCACGGAAATTGAATAAAGTATTTTCCCGTCTTTGTCTTTCACCGCATTCGCACTGAGAAGAACCGTGCGCCTATCACCGCTCCTTGTGATTATTGTAATTTCTTCATTTCTTAACTTCCCGGTTTTTTTCCACTTCTCAAAAATCGGCTTCACAACTTCCCGCGACTCGGGAGCATAAATAACTTTCAGGGGCTTTCCGACAAGTTCCTCTTTCTCATAGCCCAGCTTCTTGAGAGCGGTTCTGTTGACATCAAGTATTACGCCCTCAGGTGAAATCATATAGCAGTATCCCGGCTCGTTTTCAAAGAACTGCCTGAATTTCTCCTCGCTATCCTCAAGTGATTCCTCTGCCTGCTTATGCCCATCTTTCGGGGTTTCAAGTTCGGTAATGCGCTTTTGCATTTTTTCCACTTCGCTCATCTGCTTTATTGTCCTATCTTTATCATTCATGGAAATTTTAAATAAATTAATTAACAAATAAATTCCACCTTTTAAAATTTAAGAACCACCCAGGAATTATTATAAATATATTATTTTATTTGTGAACATTTCAACGCTTCTTCTCAGCGACTCGTTACTTTCTTTCGGGAACGGGAAAACTCCTCCGCATTCCGCGATAATAAGCATTGACATTAACCTGTGAAGGAATTGAAGAACCTCCGTATGCTCGTAGTAAATTAAAAGAGATGAAGGCGAGTCAATCAATGCCACATCAATTTCATTCCTCATGAGAAAATTAAGTACCGCCGTTTGTATCTCATCTAATGCCTTCGGGGATGATATATAAAAACAATTTTTGGTGGGCGGTGCGTCTTTTCCGGTTCTCGTGATGCAATCTACAATATAAAATTTATCCGTATCCGTTCCATTTTCCTTAAATTTACTTTCCAGCCACTCACACGGTCTGTTAACACTTATATAAAGAATTTTATTATAATTTTTGCCCAGGGTTTTTGCTACCTCTATTAAAATTTCATCATATTCAGCATCCGGGATAACCAGACCGATTATTTTTTTGGTATTCAAACTCTCCTTAATTTTTTCAATATTTTGTGTCACTTCTCGTTATTTTTTAATATTTTTTCAATTTTTGATATAAACTCAGATATATCAATCGGTTTTGTAATGTAGTCCAGGACACCCAGCACCTTTAAAACTTCCATACCGCTTTCCCCGAATGCGGCTGATGTAAAGACAGCAACTTTCACGGACTTTAAACCGGGATTTTCTCTTATCTTTTCAATGACCATTCTCCCGTCCATTTCCGGCATGAAAAAATCCATCAGGACCAGGTCAACCGGCTCTTTTTTTAGCTTTCTCAGGCACTCTTCCCCGCTCTCTGCACCCACGACACTGTAACCTTCACTTTCAAGTACCGTTTTAATTGACCTTACAATGTACGGCTCATCGTCCACGATCATTATCTTTTGCATTTTATAATTCAAGTATAATTTTTGAGATTTATAGGTTAAATTAGTATTACATAATTATATGATTTTATAATTATATAATTATGAGTGATTTTGCCTTCTCCAGGCAAATCATGTTAGTCATTAGATAGTATCTATAAAATAGAAACCTGTAAGTGTTTTGGTTCTTTCTTAATTTTTTGCATTACAGTTAGACACATCACGGTACTCTTGAAAATATAGCGGGTTCTGCTATGTTTAAATAGAATATATTTAATTAAATTCAGATTTTTATTTTTGTTTTAAAGTTAAATATTTATTATTAATTAGATCAAAACACAAAAAAATGTACGACACCTACGCGAGACCCCGAGGAACACATAATCGCCGACTATTATGTTGAAAGCGATTACTCATTAATGAAAATCGGCAGGATGATCGCCGCTGAAGAGTCAACCGGCTCATGGGTAATTTCAGAGCGCGAAACAAAGGAATTGATATAAAATTACTGTGCGGTGGTCACGAAAACAAATAACAAAATGACAAAAATAGGTATTATATCGGATACGCATATACCGACGGCAGCAGAGGAAATTCCAGAACCTGTTCTTGATGAATTTTCAAATGTTGATGAGATTCTTCATGCAGGGGATTTTGTTTCAATTGAAGTTTTGAATATTTTACGGGATATTGCTCCGACAACAGGCGTTAAAGGAAACATGGATTTATTTGAGGTAAAGATGCCTGCTTACAGGGAACTCAAAATCGGGGATTTGAAAATCGGGCTTATCCATAACGCAGGTTCTTACCGTGAAAATCCAGTTAAAAACCCGCTTAATCTGGCGAAATCAAAAGGCGTTGACGTTTTGGTTTACGGGCATACGCACGCGAGGTTCATGAAAAAGATAGATGATGTTTTACTTCTTAACCCGGGAAGCCCGACCAGCGCAGACTCAATGGGTTTTATGACTGCCGAAATATGCGGGAAGGAGATTAAAGTTAATATTTTTGAAATATAAATAAATATTTAGTTTTAGCTTATGCAGACCTCGGGAACCACATAATTGCTGACTATTATGTTAGTTGAATATCAAAAAATTAACCCCGGATCATACAAAATCCCTTGTCCTGATGACCTTATCTATTATCTCAAAATCACCGTCTTCTGTCCATAAATAACATTCAGATTTCAGTGCCAGTGCCAGGATATCAACATCTTTTTTGTCTATCTTACCTATCAGTTCATCCGCTTCTTCAATCTTATCTGAGTAATGTTCTTCCGGGTAAACTTTTATCGGGAGCAGGGAAAGAGCAAACTCTATTTTACCTGCATCAACACCTGATTTTTTCTCAATCATCGGCAGATACTTTTTCACCTCTCTGATTGTGAACTCGGTGGTTATGAAATCAAATTTTGAATCAAATAATATATTTCTTGCCACCCCGCCAATCAAAGCAGAGATTATTATATTCGCATCAACACAAATTTTTATTTTCATTCTCTTGTTTTTTCAAAACCCTCTAAAATTTCCTGTTCCTTAACTTCGTGTTTTTTTAAGCCGATAGCAACTTCATTACTCACTTCAAAGAAAATCTGCTTTTTCAATTCTAATATTTTGTCTCTTGTCGCTGCTATGATAAAATCCTGCTTGTTTTCAAACCCAAATTTACTTACCACGCTGTTAAGACCTTCTTCCAGTTCATTTGAAATAGATACTGTGACTGTTTCCATTTTTTTAGCATGAATATATTATTATTAAAAGTTAAATTATTTAAATATTGAATAGAAAATGTACGACACTTACGCGAGACCAGAGGAACACATAATCGCCGATTATTATGTTGAAAGCAAGTACCCGTTAATGAAAATCGGCAGGATGATTGCAGCAGAAAAATTAAAAATCAATTTATTTTCTCAAAATTAATAATAATTATAATTTGAAATAATGAAACAAGAGGTTAAAAATTGGTTGAAAAAAGCAGAGCAT
>Ga0209427_10004474_pt1 | contig 16160 bp, 11 predicted proteins | sample DeeMarSWOR136_30_FD_187465 | JGI IMG/M metagenome (GOLD analysis project Ga0209427, IMG submission 187465) | Marine sediment microbial communities from White Oak River estuary, North Carolina - WOR-1-36_30 (SPAdes) (version 2) | ecosystem: Environmental > Aquatic > Marine > Intertidal zone >...
CACCATCGCAGACGTGGCAGTGGCAGTGAATGCCGGTCAGATTAAAACCGGATCGGCGTCTCGTAGTGACCGTATCGCCAAATATAATCAACTTCTACGTATTGAAGAGATGCTCGGTGACGAAGCAGAATATTTTGGTAACAGAGTATTCAAAAAAGTGCATTAGGATACCATAATTCAGGACTCTATGAAAAAAAATACCTTGAACAGGTCAAGACCAAAGTATAAAAATTATCGACAGCAAGCGGGGAAGCGCAAAGGGCTTCACCGCTGGCTGATAGGTATTATAATCCTGATTCTCCTCTTTATTTTTTTCACCGGAAACCGATCGTTATTTAAACTCTACTCTCTTTACAACCAGAAGCATACATTGGATAAACAAAAAGAATCCTTAATGAAAGAAAATCAGGAAATCAGGGAAGAGATTGAAAAGCTTAAAAATGATGATAAATATATCGAAAAGTTGGCCCGGGAAAAGTATAATATGAAGAAAGAGGGCGAGGATATTTATCATATTGAATCTAAATAATTTTAATGAACCTTCCCATTGATTCATAAAACTGCTCAGATTTTGAAGCAGATCATGTAATGAGGATCAGGAAATGATCCGCAATATTCTTTTATACATTATCCTCTGTGTGTTTATTAATTCTTTTCTCTTATCACAAAATGGTACTTACCAGTTAAATCTTTTTAAAGACAATTTAAGTTGGATTTGGTTAGGAAGGCTAAATTTTAATAGCAAGATAAACTCAAAAATTACCTTTGCCCTGGAAGACCAGTATGCCAGTAATCTTTTTCTTGAAACAGTGAGGGGTAATAAATGGCGGGATGAAAACAATTTAAAAGGAAATATGGTGTATGATTTTTCCAGGCCTCTTAAAACTACTACCCAGTTCCGATCACATATATTTTCTGATGAAAATGCCTTTGTAAAATTCAGTAAAAATCTTTTATATCAGGAGATTGAATATGTTCCAGTTTCACGTGTAAAGGTGACACCGGCATTAGGTTGGGCATCTGAAGATATTTACAGTTTTCGTGATCAGGGATGGTATTCACAGCTCAATTCCAATGTTGATGGATATGATATCGGTGGATATTCCAATACCACCAGAGGATTCAGCTCTCTGTATTTCTATCCCAACAGAAAAAATCAGGAGCACCGTTATTTTACCTCTTTTCAAAAACAATTCTCCACTCTGGCAAAAGATTCATTACAAGTGGGGTATGAATTTGTTGATAATTCTTATCCAATCCCTTCAATTGAATCACAGGCAGTACGAAATTTAGAAGATGTTGGAATTAATTCCCGTTATTTGTATAACGAACTGAATTATAAATTTTCTTCTCTTTCCTATTTAACAATTGAAACGAAATTACAGACTCGTGATATCACTCAAAGCAATTTGAATTTACACAACCATCGGAAAGAACTCAATTTTGCTAACCGTCTTGGATGGTACTATGCTTCACAAAGTTTTTTATCGGGCTTTGTTTTCTCAACCAGCCAAATGACAACCCTTGCCTCCAGAAGACCGACTGAATCTGAAGAATCGAGAACGGATATCGATGGTTTACAGAGTGCTTTTAATCTGTTTTTTCATTTAAAAAAAAGTACTGATGAATCCCGAATATCTTTTTCTTATACCAAATACGAATATTCTTCACCGGATACTTCACAAAATATTGATGAGGATGATTTAAGATTTATCATAGATTTCATGTACCTTCACCGTTTCAGTCCATATTTTTCCATTAAACTGGGCGTTAATGCCTATCTATACCATCAGATTTATATTCATCGTAACCGGAGTGCCAACAACAACTGGAACAGAATTTTCTCACTTTCATCTTCTTTCACACATACTATTCCCCGAATACTGGAGCACAGTTTCACGATGTTCATTCTGGCCAATTATACCGTATATGATTTTGAGGATATATTACTGGAGGTGCGTAGTTATTTATTCCGCAAGTTGGTCTATTCTGACTCACTAAGGTTAAGAATAAGTTCCGGCCTGGCACTTCACACCCTGTATCAACTGGAAAAGGAGGACAATGGTACTTTTTATAAGGATATTTTTGCTCAACAAGTCAGTGGAGAACTGATCAGCCACTATATTGATGTTGCACTGGTTTATACCAGAATAAAAGGGATTCAAATTATAACTGCCCTGAATTGGTTTTTTCGGAAGGAGTGGGGGATGATGCCCCAACGTCGTGTGATAAGGGATTTCCGGGCGATTAGCCCAAGATTTGCCGTAAAATATAACATCAGTCGCAATCTTTATTTGTATCTATCATTTTCTCCCAGATCATATCAGGATCTCAACACTAGGAGGAAATACTTCACCATGGGTAAGGTTGATCTGAAATACTATTTTTAAAAAATCAAGTAGTTGAATATTCAAGGAATCAATAATATAAAATATATAATGCAGAAAGCGAAATACATGATAAGAGATGGAGAATATAAAATGGTTGAAATGGATTATAGAGAAAAAGGTCAGTATTATGAAATCAGGTTACCGGGTTTTATTTTCAGTTAAGATCAGAATATTGATTTCTTATAGTTTTATAGATGAGCATCTATTTTAAAATAATTCACTGTAAACCATGTCACTAAAATCCGGGAGAAATCAAATGTTAACATTCAAACGAGTCTTTCTTGCTACCCTATGTGGTTTGGTATTTGGATTGATCTGTATGGGATTAGCCAGTTCCAATCCGAATACTGTCTCGCCGATTACCAGTACAACCAAATGGCTTATTATTCTGAGCCGCACCATGATGGGTTTCATGATTGGTATCAGCGCCCTGCGAATGAAATGGTGGCTTCATGGCGTTATGCTCGGTCTTATTTCCAGCATTCCAATGGCACTGCCTGTGCTGGATAACCTGAACATCGCTATTGGTTCTTTGGTAATGGGAATGATCTACGGATTTTTGACCGAACTCATCACATCGGTTTTCCTGAAAGCCAGATCGGTAGGAAGCCTTGTAAAGCCAAGTAATGATTGATGATAAGAACAATTTCATACGGATCAAGAATACATCTGCTATCTACTTTGGTTTCAACCTGGAATATAAAAGCAAAATCCTGCCAGGATATCAGGTATTTAAATGTTTATTGCTAAATATTATTAAAAAGAACTGAATTAATTAGATATATTATAAAATAAAACCATAGATCTTCTTTTTTTATTTTGGAAATAGATGAATTTGAAAGGGATTACAATGCCATCTGAAAGAGTTGTGGAAACAAACGAAGGTATTCTAGATAGATGCCTCGAGGTACAGGATCTATTTTAAAAGAAAAGTAGAGTTGATCCCACGATTGCAGGAAAGTATAACATTTATTTCCTTTTTGATTTTATAAATACAATGGTTTTATGTATTATACTTCATTCCTTTTTAGATTTTATGCTAAAAAAATATCTGTGTATGTAAGGAACAAAAATCTAAAAATCTCTATTAAAGATAAAATGTTTCGGAGACCCAGGATGAAATCATGCATGTGGTTGCTATTGCTTTCTTTTTATTGTTTTGTTTTTGCGGATTTTACGGTGGTTCAGCAGGATGAAAAGCAGGTGGTAATTGAATACGAAATTTCAGATTTTTCGAAATCAATTCAGAACATTGAAGGCATTGACTATACATTATTTCAATTTGTTGATGCGGAATTTGAGGGGGGAGAGGGACATCCGGCCATACCTATGATTCGTTCTCGTCTGGCGGTACCAGTAGGTGCAAAGTTACGTTGGCAGGTGATAAATCTGGTGAGTGAGAACATAGCGAATACTGATATTCTTCCTCTGCAGTATATAGATCTGAAGGATAAGGATTCGGATCTTGAGAGAGATGAGGAAATCTATCAATCATCATTTCCCTTTCCTGAGGCACAGCTAGAGGTGGGTGATGCTTATAATTTTCGTGGTGTCAATATTGTTCCTGTTCTTCTGTATCCTATACAGTATTATCCAGCCAATCATCAGGTAGTGATTCACCGCAAGATGCGTATTGTAGTACAATTCAGTGGTGGAAAGTCTTTATCAGTGCCCACTGCTTTGAGTCAGTATGAGCAGGATATTCTTTCCCGGAAGATTATTAATTATTCCCAGGCCGGGATTTTTCGTTATCTGAAGCCAGCAAAGCTTTTCAAGCGTAGCTTGAGTTATGATCTGAGCACTGGCAGATGGTTTCGCATTCCCATCCAGCAGGAGGGTATTTATCGGATCACAGGTGCTTTATTAAGTTCTAATGGCGTTGATATAGGCAGTGTTCAGATTAGTACCCTTCATCTTTATAATTATGGTGGTTATGCACTTCCCTATGACTCGCGGGAAGATCGTCCGGAGGATTTAAATGAGATTGCCATAGAGGTGATGGACCAGGATGGGGATGGATTTTTAGATGAGAATGATGGTATTGTGTTTTATGGTAAAGGTCTTGGGGGTTGGAGATTTATGAACAAGAAGTGGATTTATAATGGAAATCCGGATGGCAGCCAAACGCTTTTTCCCTATGATAATACTAATTATTATATCCTAACCTTTAATGACCTTTCTGGTAAACGAATACCCTCAATTAATCTTGGTCAGTTACCAGGACCACAATTGGTCAGCCGGTTTAGTGATTATTATCATTTTGAAGAGGATAAATATAATATATTATTTTCAGGATTAGACTGGTACTGGCTGCAGCTAGTCGGTACGTCGGACAAGAAAACAGTAACATTTGATCTACCGCAGAATCTGCTGAACGATAGTGTAGACGTCGTTTTACGTTTTCACGGTGGATCGACCGGTAGCGAGACGTTTCGTTATACCTTGAAGGGATTGATTAATGGTCAGATGATTTTTGATAATGTAACATTTATCAATAATGGGACCGTGGTGAAAAGAGTAACATTTACTTCACTAAATGGCCTAAAAGGAGGGAGTAATCAGCTTGAGATCCAGCATACCGGGAACCAAGAGGGTTGTCAGGTATATCTGGATTATTTTGAGGTGAGTGTTCATCGGCCTGTGCAAGCGGAAAACAATTTATTAAGATTTCGTCAGGTCCTTGCTGCGAATCGATCTTATGAGTATAGTGTATCGGGTTTTTCTTCTGGTTCTATCAGGGTATGGGATATTTCAGATCTAGCTAATGTGAGAAGAATTGTGCCGTTACAGGAAGGGGGAACAGTAGTATTTCAGGATTCATCTGGTAATGTAAAGGCGGGTGAATATTTAGTATTTTCGGAAGGAGTGATAAAAAATATTGAGAAGATGGAGTCGTTGGAGAATTTTCCGAACTTGCGAGATCCTAATCGTAAGGCGGAGTTTTTGATTATTACCCCGGATGAATTCTATGAATCGGCGGAGTTTTTAGAGAATTTGCGGGAGTCACAGGTACCCAATGGTCTGGAGACCGAGCGTATCAGGCTCAGTCAGATATACCTGGAGTTTTCTTCGGGAGTACGGGATGTAACGGCAATTCGTGATTTCATTAGGTATGTTTATAACAACTGGAGTGAAACCCTGAAATATGTTTTACTGTTTGGTGATGGTCATTATGATTATCGCAATATTAACATGATGAACTCACCCAATTATATACCACCATTTGAGATCACAAATGTTGATGAAATAGACAGTAGAGAAACTGATAATTATTATGTTGCATTGGGAATGACGGATAATCTGAGTATAATAGATCCTTACTTGCCGGTAGCACGTCTACCTTTTAATGTCCTTTCTCAGATTGAGATTTACCGCGATAAGTTAGAGAAATATGCCAGATCGTATATGGTGGATATTGACAGGAATGGCTGGCAGACCTGGTTGACCTTTGTCTCTGATGATCAAGTGGGCAATACGGGCTCAAATCATGAACTTTCCTATCACCTTCAACCGAGCGAATTTATTGTTAATTCATATATTCCGAGGAAGTTTAACATTGCCAAGGTGTATTTACATGATTATGATAACATTCCTGGTGGTCTTGGTCGCTGGAAGCCAAAGGCGACCGAAGATTTGGTGAATCAGATCAACCAGGGGACGCTGTTAATCAACTACTTTGGGCATGGTGATCAGGATAATTGGGCGCATGAATGGGTTCTGAACCGTACTCGAGATTTACCGAAGTTTCAGAATGATTACCGTCTGCCGTTGTGGGTGGCTGCCACCTGTACCTGGGGGAAATATGATAATCCATCTAAACCATCCATGAGTGAGGAACTGATCTGGCGCCTTCAACAGGGGGGTATTGCCGTGATTTCTGCCAGCCGACCGGTTTATGTTTCTGGGAATAAAAAATTTGCCTATGACTTTTATGCAAGCCTGTTCAATAATCGATCAATAAATAAACCTTCTCTTTTGCTAGGGGATGCCTTCAATGAGGCATCAGGATCTTCCATCAATGATCAGAAATTTCATTTATATGGTGATCCAACCCTTCGCCTGGCTGATCCGCAGTTTATGGTCCGGATTGAATCGATTGAACCGGATACCCTGAAAGCCTTATCAACTGTGGAGGTAAGGGCAATGATTGTTGATTATCAGGAAAATGAACTATCCGGTTTCAATGGGTATGCAGTACTGGAGGTTTTTGATGCAGTGGATAAAGAATTTGTGGTTGACGGAAGTGAACGGTATGATTATGTGTACAATGGTGGCACTATCTTCAAGGGTTTGGTGACAGTAAGTAATGGTATTCTTTCAGGACGGTTTATCGTTCCCAAGTCTATTAAATATGATACCACCTCCAGCGGGAGGCTCACTATATATGCCTGGAGTGAAGATGAAGGCGATGCTGTCGGTTTCAGCGATACGTTACTGTTTTATGGTTCGGAAAAACAGGTAGTGGATCAGGAAGGTCCAGAAATTACCGTTTCTTTCAAGGATATGCCCAATTTCTTTGATGGGGATTTTGTGGGGAGTCAGCCCACTCTTAGTATCGGTTTAAAGGATGAGAACGGGATCAACCTGACCGGAGAAGTTGGTCATCGGATTGAGTTATTGATAAATGAGAATATCAAGAAGGATGTGACAGAGTTTTTTGTGTACAATACAGACAGTTATCAGGAAGGTAAGTTAGAATATACCCTCCCGGCGCTATCGAGTGGTACTCATCAACTGAAGATCACCTGCTGGGATAATTTGAATAATTTTTCGGAGCAGGATCTAAGTTTCCGTACCGTCTCAAGTAGTGATTTAATGCTTGCCGAGGTGGTGAATTATCCCAATCCTTTCAGCGATTTGACTCATTTTACCTTTCAGCTGGTTTCACCGGTGGGATCAGCTGATGTGACTATCAGTATTTACACAGTAACTGGCCGGAAGATCTATGAGATAGAGGATGTAGCAGTACAGGGTTTCAATAAAATACCGGTAGCCGGTTGGGATGGTCGAGATTGGGATGGTGATATCATCGCTAACGGGGTGTACCTGTATAAAATTGTAGTGGATGATGGCGAAAACAGGATCGAGAAAATCGAAAAGCTAGCAGTTATGAAATAATCCTACCCAAAATAAATCAAGTATTTCGTCTCGCATCAATTCAATTTATAAGTGGAACACGGATAAAGTAAGTATTTGGATTTTTGCAGATTTTTCTTAAATAACGAACCAAAGAATTATGTCAATATTGTAAATAAATAACGTGTAATGTAAGAGATCTTTATGTACCCTCATCTGGCATTTAAAAGGGACTTAAATCTATATAAGTAATATTTTTTTATATGATTAGTGTTTTTACTCCAAAAATATTTATAGTAACATATTATTTATATTAGATTTAGTAAAACTGTCATTTCGAGCCCCGTTTTGACGGGAAGAAATCTTTATAAGTTCAATAGATTCCTCCGCTTCGCTCTCCCGGCCGGCCGGGATCGCTTCGGTCGGAATGACATTTAAATCATATTTTTTCGGAGTAAAGTAAACAATCATATTTTTTTATTTTTACATCGAAAATATATTAATTAAAAAATCATTTTAACATGTAGGCCTATCATTATTATCTTTCACATTCTTTGTCCAGTATGTTAATATGTGAGAATCAAGTGAATAGCTCTTTCCAATTTTCAAAGGAGTGTTTAGTAGAACCAGACGAAAATGAGATCTTTGGTCTGGTACTTGCCAATGGTTTACAGGTTATTCTGATGAAACGCCATCATGTACCGGTGGTGACAGTTGATATCTGGTATAAAGTAGGATCTAAAGATGAGAAGCCTGGTAAAAGTGGTTTTGCTCACATGTTCGAGCACATGATGTTCGAGGGTTCTGAGAATGTAGGTAAAGCGGAACACATGAAATTGATTAACGATGTAGGGGGAATGGTCAATGGCTCTACTACCCAGGATAGAACCAATTATTGGGAAGTTGTTCCCAGTAATCAGCTGGAGTTAGCTCTATGGTTAGAGGCGGACCGGATGCGATCTTTACAGGTAACCTCGGAGAATTTTGAGAATCAACGGGCTACTGTCAAAGAAGAGCGGCGTCTGAGAATTGATAATCAACCTTATATGAAAGTTATTTATGAATTAAAAGATGAAATCGCATATGAAAACTTCGCCTACAAACATTCGGTGATCGGCTCTATGGAAGATTTGGATCATGCTTCATTAGCAGATGTTCAAAAATTCCATCAAATTTATTACCGGCCAAATAACGCAGTTCTGGGGATTGTGGGTGATTTTGAGGTCAAAAGGGTAGTTGATCTTGTGCAGAAATATTTTGCAGATATTCCCGCTGGACAGCCTATTCCGCAAGTTGATCTCTCCAATCCATTCTACCCTGCTTCCAGAAAAGAAATATACCATGACCAGTTTGCACCCTTTTCTGCCTATCTGCTCACCTTTGGTATTTCTGATCGTACTCATCCCGATTACTTTATTCTCCAACTGCTCGAAAAAATCCTGATTGATGGGGAGAGTTCGCGTTTGTATCGCCAGCTGGTGGAAAATAACCAGCTTGCTCTGCATCTGTTTGGTGGTCTGGATGGAAAATTTGGTCCCGGATTATTATTTTTCTTTGGACAGGTTTATCCCGGTAAGACGATTGCCGATCTGGAAAAATCATTTTCTATAGAAATCGAAAAATTATTAAGTAATACCATTACTGATCAAGAAATGATAAAAGGCCGCAATAAGTTGAGAGCGGAGTATATTGCCCAGCAGGAATCAGTACGTACTTTAGCTGATATCTTTTGCATGTATACCACTATATTTGGTAATCCAAGGCAATTTTATGAAGAAATTACTGTATTCGACACCATTACTTCGGAAGAAGTAAAACAGGTTGCCAACAAATATTTTTGTGAGGAAAATAAGTCGGTTATTGAGGTAATACCCAGGGAGTGAATAATTTCGGACAAGAGGTATAAAAGAAATGATACAGGTTTCAAAAATTCAAAGGATCAAAGGTATCATTGCCTGGAGAGGAGAAAATGAATAAAAGCTAAATGCACCGGGCAAGGAATTGACCCAATTTCAGGCATTCCCTGGATTTTATGAACTTCAGTCACTTGAAATTTTAACTCATTTATAAATTGAATAACATTAATAGGGTATAAAACAGATGCGAGAGGATCCTTTTCGTAGGGAAGTAAATGCAGCTATAGGAGCTCCAATCAGCTCGCATCTGCTTGAATTCCGATTTCCGGAAATAAGGAGAAGAAAACTTTCCAATGGATTATATCTGATCTTAATCGAACAACACGATCTCCCAAAGATTTATGTGCGATTAGGATTGAGTTTTGGTACAAAAAATGACCCGGTTAATAAAGCTGGTCTCAGCCAACTTCTTGCCAATACCCTTAAGAAGGGAACTGTATCGCAGAGTTATCAGGAAATTATCGATAAAGTAGAATATGCAGGTGGCGATCTGGATGCTGCAGTGAATGAGGATTTCTTTTTTATTTACGGGGAATTTCTGAAAGAAAATATCTGTATTGGTATGGAAGTAATGAGTGATATCCTGCTTCGACCATCATTCCCGGTAAGTGAAATTGAAAAAGAGCGATTTAAATTACTGGCTGATCTGGAAAATGAAAAAAGCTCACCGGATTTTTTAGCAAGCCGTCGATTAAATAAAGTACTTCTAGCACCACATCCTTACTGTCTCTACAAAACTGCCGCATCTTTACAGAGCATTCACCAAAAAGATTTTATTGATTTCCATCAGAATTATTTTCATCCCGATCAATCGGTACTAATTATCGGTGGTGATATCAATGAACCGGAAATTCATCGTTTGGTAGATTCATATTTTAATGATTGGCCTGAAAAAGTAATAACACCCGTAGTATTTGATTCACCGACACCCATCACAAAAAGAAGCATTCACCTGGTAAACCGTCCCGGCTCCCATCAATCCAATATTTTAATGGGAAATATTATATTTCATCGGGGTCATCCTGAATTTGAAAAAATGCTGGTGATGAACAAAATCCTTGGAGGTGGTGGGAGTGGCAAGCTTTTTCTGCACTTACGGGAAGAAAAGGGCTACACCTATGGAGCATACAGTTCTCTACAGGCTTTCAGAGAAACTGGTGTCTTCAGTGCCAATGCCGAAGTACGCACAGAGGTAACCGGAGAGGCTCTGCAGGCTTTCTTCGAGCAATTTAAGTTGCTGCAGCATCAGCCTGTTTCGGAGGAGGAATTGTATAATGCGCAACGATATCTTAAGGGTATATTTCCGTTACAGAATGAGACAGCAGCTTCAATTGCTGCTTTAGCCCTCAAGCAGCTTTTATACGGACTGGGCGAGAACTACTGGGATGAGTATTTAGATAAAATTGGCCAGGTGAATCAAACTGACATTATGCAAATGGCGCAAAAATATGTGCGTCAGGATGAGATGATAGTAGTTGTTGTGGGGGATGCGAATCAACTGATAGAACAGGTAAAAGATTTTGGCACAGTACAGATTTATGATCTGGATGATAATCTGGTTAATGAAACTAATTATATTTAACGGGAAATTCCCTTGCAGAAAATGTACATTTATTTCCTTTTAAAAATTTATATTCTGTTGCTTGTGTTAACCTCCTATATTTGGGCCCTGAATCCATACCAGGAGCCCTTGAAAAGTACCATATTAAAAGGTATTGAATTAACCATCAACAATCAATTTGATGAAGCTTTATTGCTCTATCAGCAGGTGATTAATAAATATCCTCAACATCCTATAGGATATTTTTACCAAGGCGCTACCATTCAAGCTAAAATTTTTGATTCTGAAGATTTCAATGCCTTAGAGCAGTTTTATCAGTCTATGGAAATCGCAGTGGTAAAGGCAGACTCTTTGCATAAAGTCGGTCTTTCAGATCCTTGGATTCGCTTTTTCGAAGGGAGTGCCTATCTTTATAGAGGTTTCATGAAAACCAAAGTGGACGGCTGGTTTTCGGCCTATCGCGATGCCAAGAAAGGAGTAAATCGTCTGGAGAAAGCCCTGGCACAGGATAGTCTGATGTATGATGCCTATCTGGGGGTTGGAAGTTTTAAGTACTGGAAAAGTGCTCGGGCTAATTTCCTCTTATGGCTTCCCTTCATTTCCGATGAACGGGAAAAGGGAATCAGGATGGTTAATCGCGCCATAGAACATGGAGAATTTGTTCATACTGTAGGTAAGGATCAATTATGCTGGATTTTAATGGACAAAGGGGATTTTGAGAAAGCGCTGGTGATTGCAAGGCAAAACCATTCGGCCTATCCCCTGAGCCGATTCTTTAAATGGACACTGGCTTTTGCTTCCTTCAGAGCTGAGAAATTAGATTTGAGTTTTCGGTTATATGAGGAATTGCTGGGGGAGGTCTCTAAGCTCCCCAATAATAACCATTTTAATGAAGTAGAATGTCTGGTAAAAATGGCTGAAATATCGGTAAAACTACAAAATTGGGATAAGGCGGTTGAACTTGCTGATCAGGCGCTTTCTTTACCTTTAAATGAAGAACTCCACAAACGCGCCAAGAATAAATTGAAAAGAGCTGCTGAACTGAAACATTATGTCACAATCAATACCGAAAAATAGAAAAATTAATTGAAGAATTCTGTCACAGTTACATTCATTTAAGTTGAATTATGTAGTCCTATTGTTTATATTTTTAATAAAAATAGAATCTAATGGCAGACATTGGTTTAAATCAGAATATTACTATTCGAGAACGCGAGTTTCATATTCAAACGGCTACAAATATTGAAGATGGTTTGATCAGAACGGAAGTTTTTGAGAAGGGAAGACTTCTATTTTCCCAGGAACATAAATATGAGCGACGGGAAAAAAAAGAGGAAGATGAAGGGGGAGAAAGCCGTATACGTGGTGTGCTGGCCTGGTTTCATAAGAATGTATTATCTGATTTAGAAACATATTTAGCTTTATCAAATATACTCAAAACGAAAAATAATAGCATTGCACAATATCGTCTGGGTAGAATTTTTCTGGCTTTACGCATTTATGACAAAGCAGAAAAGCATCTCAGCCTTGCCCTCCAGATTGATCCAAAATACTATAGTACTCATATCTCTTTAGCACGTTGCTTTTTTTTCCAGCAAAAATATAAAGAAGCAGAGGAACTGCTACAGATCCTTATTGATGAAGAGATTAACTATCCGGACATGTTCAATCTACTGGGTATGATACTTTTAGAGCAGAAAAATTATATTCAGTCTTTAAATCATTTCCGGAATGCTATCCGAATTAATCCAAATTATAAAGAGGCTTATTTCAATATTGCCGCCGCAATTTTTAAAAGAATATACTACCTGAAAACCCAGCATAAGGATGAGGAAATTCAAAAGAACCTAGAATTTCTGGAAGTGATATTAAATAAAATTCATAAGATTGGCAATGCTGAGGATCGTTCTTTAATTATTGATTTAAAAAAGGCATTTTCTGCTAAAAACTATGGGAAAATCCACTCATTAATCTATGATTATCGCCATAGATTGTTTTATCAGCGTATTCAACCAGAAATTCTTGGTTATGAATTTTATCTCTGGCTGCATTATTTATCTGATCGTCTGGATGAGATAAAACTCCGCTCTTTTGAGGAAAAATTCTCTAAATTGTTAAAGGAAAATTCCGATTATGCAGACATATGGAACTATATGGCCCTTATTCATCTGTTACTGTGTCGCGAACATTTTTTACAGGGGCTGAATAATTTTAGGGAGGCAACTGAAATAAATCCGGAATTCACTAAAGCGAAAAATAATTTAAGACTTGTGGAAAATGATGGTAGAGAATTTTTATCACTCATCAAAGCAATAATCTCTTGAAATTAAAAAAAACATACGATTTAATAATATCTCTTCTTGTGATTAGAGTCACAGCCCTCTTATTCATTATAAAATAATTTGCATAAAATATTATATTGGGGAATTTCCGCATGAAATATAGTTTATTTTTAATTTTAATGTCTCTGCTTTTTAGCACCCAGATTTTCTCTCAAGCAAATCAGCTACAGGTTTCGTTGAATAGTAAATCCAATAGTGAAACAGCCCTGGACATCCAATTTACCTGGAGTAACAACTTCACCCCCACCGATGGCCTGGTTATCGAGAGTACCCAACCAATGATGTTGATTCCAGTGTCTGTGCAGATCAATGGAGAAAACATATGGTTGCAGAATCTCTCCTCATTACCAGAAAATGATTCGGTGGTTACCTGGCAAACCTCATCTAATAGTTTAATTTTTCTGTTACGAAATGGATTGGTGCAGGAGGGAGATGTGATTAATGTGAATTGCAATGGTATGATAAATCCAGATAAAGAAGCAGGGGAAAATGCTATTCTCATTAAGGATATTACCTGGCGTGCTGGTCAGATAGAAATCTCTGATCAAAGCTATATGAGTGGTAATATACCAGCTGTTCCCAATCAAGAAGAAAATTAGTAATAGGTGATAGACAATGACAAGAAAGTATAGTTTATCCATTATTGTTATTTTGTTGTTTTTTTCAAGCCTCTTTGCCAATCAGGGAGGTGAAGACACCTTCGGATACATGTGGACTGATTCAAAGACCCCAACCGATACGGTTAGTTATGACTGGATTGACGCTCGAGACGGAACTGCTATTTTTAGTACTCTGCCAATTGATGATAATGTGCAAACGGTTAATTTACCCTTTAATTTCAGTTTTTATGGTACTCAATATAATCAGGGCAATAGTCTATGGGTTTCTACCAACGGTTTTGTTAGTTTTACCAGTTTGGGAAATTCATACCCCAACAATACCGATATACCTAATACAGCAGTGCCCAATAATATTATTGCTGCTTACTGGGATGATCTTTATGCCACATCCACTGAACCCAATGTGTATTATAAAACTATTGGGACTTCCCCCAATCGAAAATTTGTGATTATGTGGGATTATGTTCTGATAAAAGCAAATGGTGCACGGATTACTTTTGAGATTATTTTATATGAGACATCTCATAATATCAAAGTACAATATAATGTGGTTACCAGCGGTGCTAATGGTGTAAATGCAACGGTGGGTATAGAAGATAATGGAGGAACGACTGGCTCGGTCTATAGCAGTAATAGTCAGGACTTTATTACTGGATTATCTGCTATTCTGTTTCATCGCCAGACTCTGGGGAGTGTCGCTCGTGCTAAAATCCAGCCAAATAGCGTGCAAGCTGGAACGAATTTCCAATCCTTTAAATATACCCTCTATAATATTGACCTGCCAAACACAACTCGATTAGGGAAAGTTGACCGGGTGGCTATCCTAAATCCAATCGGTAATAGTGTGACAATTACCAGTATTAAAATTAATAACCATAATGCACCTATTCAATATAATCAGGTAGGACCCAACCAACCCGGCTTTGCTACCTGGTATTATTATGATGGACCAACAAGTGATTCAATCGTTGTTCAAACCTCCTATTTTGATGTAATAGATTCACTGGTCATCAATTTTGTTGAAAATATTCCAACTGGGACTAGCTCTGGATTGAATTTTGTATCCACTTATGATGCCCGGTTAGATAACACTCCCGCGCAAAATGCCAGCCAGCTTGTCTCTGGAGACTGGGAAGTGGATATTGTAGGAAGCTCGATCTCATACTATGATTTTGTGCCAACTACTCCGTTGACGGCTCCTGCCGGTACTGGTGTCGGTTTCAGGGTCACAGCCCGGGATGTCTATGGGAATTCCGTGATAAATAGCGAAAACATTGTATTTACGGCCTCTGGCTCCGGAAGTGTAACATTTTCACCTTCAAATATCATTGATTTTAATGGAGCATCATATGTGGATGTCACCGTAACAGATAATACTGCCGGAAGTTTTACGGTGATTGGTCAATTACAAGGATCTCCCGGTATTTCCGGCCAGAGTGATCTGGTGACAATGGAACCAACTACTGCTGACCATTTTGTCATTCTTCCCGGTACAGATGACCCCATAACTGTAAGAAAAGATCGCCTGCTACAAGTTGCCCTGGAGGATCAATATAATAATCGAATAGAGGGAAGCAATGTCACCTTTACTATCTTGGAGGGAAATGGTATTTTCGGTCCCGGCCCAAGTCCGCAAACGGTTCCGACCAACAGCAATGGTGTAGCGCAAATATTATATTCTGCCAGCACCTTAACATCCTATGGGTCAGATGAAATTCAAATCAGCTCTGGTGTCGCTACTGATGTCATCGTCATGTCCCTTTTGGCGGATGTGGTTAGTTATTACGAATTTGTACCTTCCGGTACCCGTTCCACAACGGTAGGAGTTGCTCTGCAATATGTTATCAGGGCCAAGGACAAATATGGTAACCGGAGAACGAACAACGGTACGGTGAACCTGTCAACGGTTGGTAGTGTTAGTGCCAATTACTCTCCAGCATCCCCTTCATTCGCTGGTCGGGATTCCCTTACCTTTCAGGTGACTCCTAATACCCCCGGCACCTTCAAAGTGAAGGCAACCAATTCCGTTGATCAGTTTGTGGTTGGGGAAAGCGGTACTATCACAGCTAATCCTGGCTCTCCGGCGTCGCTAGTAGCCCTGAGTACTACCGATACTACCATTACCGTAGCAAATACTCTCACTTTCCGGGTAAGGATTCAGGATGCCTTGGGGAATGGTTTATCGGGATATTCTATTATATTTGAAAGGCTTAGTGGAAGTGGTACCTTTGTTGGGGACGGTGCTTCTGTTACCA
>Ga0209427_10004475_pt1 | contig 16159 bp, 18 predicted proteins | sample DeeMarSWOR136_30_FD_187465 | JGI IMG/M metagenome (GOLD analysis project Ga0209427, IMG submission 187465) | Marine sediment microbial communities from White Oak River estuary, North Carolina - WOR-1-36_30 (SPAdes) (version 2) | ecosystem: Environmental > Aquatic > Marine > Intertidal zone >...
CTCACACTCGATATCCTTAGACATCTTTGTGGGTGGGATTGTATGTTGTTTCGTTGTGCAAGCCATTTCTATCACCGATAAAAATCAAGTAAAAAGTAGCATAATCTTTGTACCGACAATTGCCGGTACCGACTCATGTCTGTATTTTCTTTATAATGTAAGCCATTGGATGATTATTTATGACAGGACTTCTTTTGCATGTCTAGACACACAATTAATCATATCATAATCTTGACCCGCCACAACTGGAGCTAGATGAAAGAAAAACAATCAGATTTCGAGTCAGGTTGAAGATAAGAGGCAAGCTAGGCAAGATTCAAGGCGAAACATCCAAGTTGATCCGACCGCAGCAAGAAAAAGCATGAAGAAGCGGATTGCCAAGTTAAGAGATGCAAGAGAAGTTATGCTCCGCTTGCTTGTGCCTGATGATAAAGAGCAATTACTAAGTATGGTCACTAATCTGTCAGCAGATGCGCTAGTGTGGAGCAATCCTCCATATGATGAGGAGAAAATAAACCGTTGGATGAGTGGGACCAAGAGCGGCTTATCAATTGTGGCAATCTTTGAAAACAGAATAGTAGGAATCTCGGCAATACATCAATTCACACGCCCGAGAGAGAGGGGGGTTGGAGATATGATGATATACATCCATCAAGATTTCCATGGGGTTGGATTGGGAACAGTAATGACTGAAAATCTTCTTTTTCTGGCTAAGAACAAAGGACTGCATAGGGTTGGTCTTGAAGTAGTTGAGGACAATGAAGCTGCTGTACGGTTATACAAGAGATTTGGTTTTGAGATTGAGGGTAAAAAAAGAGATGCCTATTATGGAGCAGATGGAAAATACCACAATACGCTTGTAATGGGAGTTTTAATTTCAAAGAACTAGAAGGCAAGTCCTTGCCTTGATAGAGTTTGCCGATGATGTGTCAAATATCAAAATATCTCTGAATGACTTTCGCATGACCACCTTCATGCCCTTCTTCATTGTAACGATATCCGAAGATGGAGGCAACAGTGACTTTTCCACCTTCAGGCCATGCCTCATCATCAAGCTCGAATGTCCACTCTTCTTGGGAGAGAGTACTCATTCTCGTCACTAGAGCATTAAATGAATCTCGCCACTCTGAGAGGACCTTCTCTAAAGACCAAGATTCACGCTTTTTTACTGCTTTTTTATTGAAATCTGCTTCAGGGAGGTCTGTATACCAGGGTTTTTTCCCAGAGAGAACAAGATCTGTTTGCTTTATGAGCTCCCAATTCCAAGCGGATATATGTGCGATGATGTCTTTTACCGTCCAATCTCCTTGGACTTTTTCGTGGAAAATTTCCTTGCTAGTGAGTTTTGAAAGGACATTCTCTAGTTTTTGATGGTCATCCACGAAGAAGTGGATTATTTCCTCTCGATTCATCTTCTTGATCCTCCTCAAGAGAACACGACTCATATCAACTACTTTTCAGATATGTCTGTTGAGGAATTACTACGTGAGGGAGGAAAGCAATTCAAGTGGATAGAGATTACGAAAAAAAGGAAAAATTGAAGGCTAGGAGCAATTTGAACAATTCCATATCAGTAGAGCTTTGCAGCGATTGTTCTATTTGATAACGATATTTATCTGTGAGAATTTAGTCGGTGTTCAAGTGATGTGTGGGTGAATCAAATGATAAAGACAAAAGTAACTGAGATGTTGGGATGTAAATATCCGATTATAGCAGGTACCATGGCAAGGATTTCCAATCCAGAGTTTGTCGCAGCAGCTAGTAATGCTGGTGCCTGTGCTGTACTAGCCAGTGCAAATTACAAGTCTCCTGATGATCTACGCGATGCAATCAAAAAGACACAATCTCTTACAGATCAACCATTTGCCGTGAATATCAATTTGTTCCCCGCATTAATGCCTCAGGAAAAGCTAGAAGATTATGTTGATGCCACATTAGCTGAGGAAGTGAAAATCATCGAAACAAGTGGTCACAAAGCTCCAGAGGATCTGGTTCCTAAATTCAAGGATGGTGGCGCTATCTGGATTCACAAATGTGCTGGGGTAAGATATGCGAAAAAAGGAGCATCCCTAGGTGCTGACATAGTAACGGTTGTGGGATATGAGAATGGTGGAGCTACTGGAGTCTTAGATATCGGAACGATGGTGATGACTCCATCCGTGGTTGATGCTCTAGATGTTCCTGTAATTGCAGGTGGGGGAATAACTGATGGGAGGGGTGTTGCTGCGGCATTGGCACTCGGCGCTGAAGGAGTAATTATGGGCACAAGGCTGATGGCTACAAAGGAATGTCCCATTCATGACAATCTCAAACAGGCTTTCGTTAAAGCAGCAGAAATTGATACAGTTTTAGCTTTGCGTTCTGTTGGAAACACTCACAGACTGTGGAACAACAAAGCAGCGCAACACGTGCTTGAACTAGAGGCTGAAGGAGCTCCTCTCTTCAAGCTCATTCAAGCTGCATCTGGAGATAAAGCTGAAAAGATGTACAGGGAAGGAGATATTGACCTTGGAGTAGTGGCTTGTGGTCAAGGCGTAGGCTTGATCAAAGATATTCCTACTGTTAAGGAATTGTTGGATAGAATAATGGTTGAGGCTGAAGAGATAATTTCACGGCTTAAAACAATGTCTAATTAGTTTCGTGCCTAGCCCATTTACATAATCATTGCTTTACAATGGTTCATCAGGAGATTTAATTCTAGAAATCGTTTCAGATTCTGGATGGAATATAGAATAACATTGGAGATACTAATATAGCAATTCTCCACATTCGATAGACTAAAACTAGAAGCCAATTCCGATTCGTTTATTTCGATCCCAGTGAATTCCACATTGAGATGGTTGGTTGGACTATTCCTCATCCTAAGGTACCGGAAAAGACAAAGAAAGAATTTGAAAAAGAAAGAGAAGAGAAGGTCAAGTGGCTGACACAGGAGGGCTTCTTAAAATCTAAAGGGATTATCAAGGCGATGCTCAAGGTTCCAAGGGAGGAGTTTGTTCCTGAGCAGTACAGAGATTATGCATATCACGAACTCCCATTCCCGCTTCCAGGGCGTGATGCCACAATCTCATGTCCTCATAGCTATCCGTTGTTCTATGAGGCTCTGGGACTCAAAGCAGGTGAGAAGCTCTTCGAAGTGGGTACTGGTTCTGGATATGGGGCAGCCTTGGCTAGGGAGATTGTAGGTCCAGATGGAAGAGTCGTCACAATCGAGATTGATGAGGAAACATACAACTTTGCTAGGCGGAACATGAAAAGGTTAGACTATGATGATGTCTTTCTCATCCATGGTGATGGTTCTTTGGGTTATGCACCAGATGCTCCATACGACAAGATCTGCATCACCGCCACATGCCCTGAGATACCTCGCCCATTGATTCACCAGCTCGCGATTCAAGGTAGGCTGATGGCGCCTGTCGGATCTCCAGAAAGAGCTCAGGACTTGATTCTGATAGAACAGGACAAGGATGGGACTTTGAGGAGGAAGTTCATAGAAAAAGTCCTATACGTTCCTCTCAAAGGGAAACATGGTTGGTCCGACTGAATAGCAAAGAACATGGAGGCAGCAGTGTTGCCAACACTCTTGACTTTGGTCCTCACCAAGCTCAGGAAGACGACTGAAAGAGCGATTGAATGGCTGGCAAAGGGAAACTACAAGATACTCTTCTTGGCGCTGCCAGAGGACATGACGAATTTCGTCAATCACTATATGGTGGGAGAAGTGTCCAGAGAGGAGTTATGGCAAAGCTACATCTATCTGACTGGTCTGCAGGACCCCTATGTCAATGCACTGAGATATACCGTCGACCCCCTTCTAGACGCTCTGCACCAACTCAAGAAAAGTATTCCAAGACTTGAGGTCTACTGTTATCACGATTTGGAAATTCATATGGATGCTCATAGCCTTCTAGAGAAGTCCTTACTTTTGGAAACAAGCGAGCGTGCTCGGAGAAGGATTAAGATTAGTGCATGGAGGGACCTGTTTGAAGAACAACTTGAACTCACCGCCAAGGGATTTCGTCGCATCATTGAGAATATTAGCTTTCATGCTGAAAGAAATCCTTGGACCGTTGTCCTCTATGGCGGAGTAATAGAGTCCTTCAAGAGAGGCATGGAGGCCATAGGGTTCAAGGTAAAGATCATTCATCTTCATAACTACTGGCGGAGTCCTCTTGAGGTATTAGAAAGAATGGCTCAACACTGGGGAATACATAATCTGTCTGATGATGCGATTGCAAGATGTGTTGAGGACCATATGAGATACCTAGACTACGTGCTTTCATCTCAGGACATTGATCTCGCTCATGAGAAGTGGGTTTCTGACACCCTGCCTAAAGTCCTGTGAAATGCCAGAACGACCGTCTGACATTGTGGGAGCATGAACCTAGAGCTTGGCGGCCTCAATGAAGATGGCGGCTGTTCATCAATACTAGCTGACAATTCTTTATGTAAGATAGCATGGCGGACCAGAGGAATTTGAATTAGAATAATCTCATTGACTTATTAAAGGACCTAGAAAACAGAAGTATGAGTTAAATATCCGTTGTAGAATGATTGCACAAACTTTGGGAGAGTTTCTAATATAATGAAGAAAGGCGTAGCAAAACCACGCTTTGTGGGTCAGCTGATCATGGGAATTCTAGAAATTGTCTTGATTTTTGCTTTTATACCATATATCTATGAAATTGGTGGTACACTAATCAGTTCCAGCACATATGCAAATATGATAACGTGGAGTGCTCTAGCGTTCGTAGTTGTGCATGGTCTGTGGCGCATCATCGATGCTTATACCACAATGCGTCATGCAGACTAGATTATAATACAACAGCAACTTGAGTGGGGGTGTCTTTGGGATGCCCCTGTTTCTTTATCGCGGTATAGTAAGCAATTCTACTGAACTATTCTATGAGTGATACTGCTTACTACGATTCAGCGAACAGTTAGATGTAGATGACGGGCTAGGGGTATTTGAACTCTCACAGATTTCTCAATAATAATTATCTCGATTCACACTGTATGATAGAATGATGAGTCTGCAGTAATGGATTGAACAACATGAGTTTCCATCAAAATGAAGAGAAGAAAAGACAAGCCGAAGAGTTGATACTTGAGAGAAGCCATGAGCTTTATGCTGAGGGATATAGTGATGTTGTTCTTCAGAGAGTTGAGATTGAATTCGAAGAAACTGATTCTTCTCGGCAACGTATGTGTTCTTCAAGTATTGATGATGATGGATTTCTAAAGATTAAGTTAAGGGACACAGATCTCCTCTCAGGTATGAAATTATACATTGCAAGAACTGAGCATGACATTGAAAAAGAGAATGAGTTAGAGTCATATCGTGAGGTTTTCATTCTTGATTTTTTCATTCCGTTCCTCTATCCACTGATTGTTCTTGTTGCTGCGCTATACTTTGTATTTCTACTCTCCCCATTCGGTGTCTTGTATACCATAGCCTTGACCACCTTCTTTTTCTCCGTGATGGTATTACCAATGTCAGTATGGAGACGATGGCATAGATTTGAGAGAGAACAAGATAGAATAGATGCTATAAGCCATCGACTTGAATTGACCTCTCTTTTTTCTAGTAGGGACGAAGTTACAGAATATGCCAAGCTAGTTTGTAAGGAGCCAGCTTTTGAAGCGCTCTATGATTTTATTATGTATCTTGTGAATCTCCCGTTTCTAGTCATGATAGCAGGTAACATGTTTATTCAGTAAATTGCTAATGATACTACATACAAAATGGTGTGGCGAGCCAGGAGAGATTTTAAAAAAATCCTACAAGTGCGTGTGATTGGAGTCTACTTGTGCTCTCTGCTCAGTTTGGTGTATCATCAGAATCAATAGTATGAGTGCAATACCGTATGTCATGGCAGCTTCTAGCCCTTGCCACCATGTGTTGAATAGAGCTGGCAGGAAATTTAGAACTGCATGAATCACACCCACGAGGTAGAGTGAATTGGTCTTTTCATATAATAGACCTATGAACGAGAACAACAGAAAACCTGCTAGAATCCCAATGGGTGTAAGTGTTTGAACTAGGCTATGAAAGACCACAAAGACCACTGTGACTGCTGTCACTCCAGTAAAACGGCCAAATTCCCCGACTGCTCGAGTCTGCAAGTATCCACGAAATAGAACTTCCTGCCAGAAACTGTTCAAGACGTAGAATGCTATTGAAGCAACTAGCATGCTCAAGAATGGCCACTGGCTGAGATTTGGTGATATCGGGAATTCAAGTGTGCCAAGAAGCACTCCAAACATGGCGGCTCCAAGAAAGAGGACACATCCCATGAACAGTCCTAGTCCCACAAAAGGCAGGATATTACGTTGAAGATCCAAGCCGAGGTCGGTCAGGTGGAACTCACGTTTCTCGATGCGAGTGACTAGGAAGAGTACAAGCAGAAGTGTCAAAACTAGGTCCAGCGAACTCGCTATCACCTGACCCTCTGATGATTCGGACACAAAGACCTGTGCGTTCTCAAAGGCAATATCGGAGGTCATACCTTGAAGAATGAAGACCTGCTGGACGGCAAATATCAGGACAATCCTACTTATGACAATTAGCATAATAATCAGGATGAGGGCTAGTGAAATCTTCCAGAAGTAACGGATTTCTCCTGCATCTGTTCTGAGTATCCCTTCCATTTTGATTAACCAGATGGTCTACTTAGTTATGATATAATAGAGAATTGGATTAAAGCAAATTTTTATGAAATGGCGGGCTAGGAGGAATTTAATTGGCTGAAAGGCATACCTGATACCTTTGAGTAAGGTCAAGTAGAATAGATAGAGTGGTGATGGCAAGTTAGACAGTATTTTCTAACCTATTACAGCGTCCATAAATGAATAGATAAATTGCTTTGGTTTATATAGCAGACAGGTAAATGTGTACTGGGGAGATTCGTGAGAAGAATCAATGTTCTGCAGTTGTTGAGTTTCTTGGTGGGGATGTTAATTGTTAGTGCGAGCGTCAGTTCTATGCTGGTGTATTTGACTGAGCTTCCAAATACCTCAACCAGTCCATCATCACTCGTACCTCATGGTCCTATATCAATATCAGGAAATGCCGCTTTCGCAGCACAGGGATGGCCAGGTGATGGAACTCAACAGTCCCCATATATTATCGAAGGACTGGAAATAGTCACTGCTGGTACATGTATATACATCTTTAACACCAATGTCCATTTCGTCATTAGGAACTGTGTTCTGTCGCAAACAGGTGAAGTGAAAACAAATAGTATCAGGCTTTCACATGTGAGTAACGGTGCTATCGAGAATTGTAGTATATCTAACGGCTACATTGGAATCGCCTTAATTGGCACTATTGATTGCACTATTGTAAATAACACATTATCTGACTGTGGCTATTATGGAATCGCTCAGGCTGCGTCAAGCTACAATTGCACTTTGAGTGAGAATAGAGTCATTAATTGTGAAGGCTACGGCTTCCATCTAGCCTATCTGAAATACTCCATTGTCGAGAATAACTATATTCGCAATTGCGGAGAAATGGGGATCAGATTTCAAGATTCTGAGAATATCACAGTCGCTGATAACGAGATAATTGATAGCGGCTTTTTCGGGCTCTACATCAGGTCGACTGGAAATTGCACATTTGTCAACAATATACTCCAAAATGGGGGTTTCGGAATCGTAGGGTCCAAAGAGTACTGGATGCACAACTTCTCCGAGAATATGGTAAATGGTAAACCCCTTGGATATTTCTTAGGGACAAACAATACCGAGATTGATGGAAATCAATTTGGCCAGCTGTTCTTAATCGACTGCTTCAATGTGAGTCTCGACTCAGGAGTGTTCTTCAATGTATCAGTTGGACCAAGTCTTCTATCGTGCTCAAATTGCACAATCAGTGATATGGAAATCAGTGAGAACCTGTATGGTATCAGTTTGTTCGAGTCAGAGAATACCACACTGAGAAACAATACTCTCATCGAATGTGGTATAATATTCAATGGAGCTGCTACCGAGTACTGGACTATTTCTGAAACAGGAAACACGGTCAATGGAAAACCGTTCGGATACTATCTCAACCAGGGCGATTTGACCATCAACGGGAATGAATACGGACAGCTTGTGTTGGTAGGTTCCAACCATCTTTCTATAGTAAATGGAACATTCGCCTCTGCGACTGTTGGCATGGCGATTCATTCGTGCTTCAATTGTAGTATAAGGGATGTTCTATTGGTGGATAACTACGATTTAGGAATAGAAGTTTCACACTCACTCAATTGCACCCTAACAAATGTGACCATCAAAGATTCTTCCGTTGGAGGACTCCAAATTGACACATCTGACTACACAACTGTGACTGAGAGTGAAATCCTGAGAAATGGGCTTGGTATTTGGGTATTTAGCTCTGATAATTACATTTTTGATTTCAATCAGATACATGAAAATCTGGGATATCCTATCAACATAGTTAACACCAGCTACGGAGTGGTCAGAAACAACATGATCTATGATAATACTGATCCTCTCGAACTCTATGTTGTCAACTATCTGGAGATTGTCAACAACACGATTCTTGGGAGTTCGTCAGACGGGCTTCATTTGGACTTTACATCAGGCGTAAGAATTCTCGATAACAGAATCTATGGAAATGCTGACTATGGAATGAATCTTGGATCCTATACTCTCTTTTCTGAGATCTATAACAACATGATTGGCTTTAATGAGGCTGGTAATGCTGTTGATAGTGGGATATGGAATGAATGGGATGATGGTGTAGACACGGGTAATATCTGGTCAGACTATTCTGGCGAAGGTGTCTATTCCGTTGGAGGAATGGGTGTGGATAACTATCCGTTAGGCTTTCTCACATGGCAGGATGATGTTCAATATGTGGTTGGTTCGATTGTCCCTACGATCTCATGGGATGTTAGGTTACCAAATCCCGAATCATACATGTTATTGTGGGAAGGAGCAATTATTGTTCAAAATTCTTTGAACTCTTCTCTAGACCATATATCAAAGTCAATCAATGGTCTATCAGTTGGTAGTTACAATCTGACCTTGGTAGTGAACGATGCTTCGGGATATAATCTGGTAGACACGGTCATTATCACAGTGGTGGAGGAAACTGTAACAACTACTACAACTACAACGACGACCACTTTTCCGACAACTATAACCGACACTACATCTACAGCTTCAGATACAACCACAGGACCTCCTCCTCTGGACACTCTGATAGTTATCATCATATTCACAATTGGAGTTGTAGGTGGGATTGCAATTGTCTTGTTTGTAGTAATTCGGAAGAAGTAAATGTGGCGGGCCAGGAGGGATTTTTGGGCGACTTGTTGGAAATCAACAAGCCAGAACCCTCGACCAACAAGTCTCTCTTCCTCCCAGAATAACCTGAGAGAAGTAAGAGCCTGTCGCTATACCTGGCTTAGCCACTGGCCCACGGAACGCCCTTTGCCTGTTGTAAGTTTATAGAGATTGCGGTGTTAACGAGGGTTGTGTTGTACAACTGGCTACTGACAGTATGCAAGGTAAGTTTCATACTTGATATCTGGGTTTATTAAGACTAAGCTGTTTACTCTGCATAGGTGGCCGCAGTGGAGCGGGACTATAATTTAGCGGGTAGTCTGCTTTTTTTCGGAATCATATTATTGATATTTGGAGGTTCTAGTCCAGGCTCAGTCCCAACCCCTTATTGGTTGGAGCAGTTCAAGTTACTCCTCTTTATTGGTGGCTGCGTGCTCATAATAGCGGCTGTGGTGCTCATGTTAAGAAAACGTTGAGGAGTTTAAATAATTAACAGGATTGAAGGGTAATCAAGCGATATAATCAACTAGAGCCCGATGAAAGACCACTGGCCCACGAAATGCCATCTGTTCGTCTTCAGTTTATAGAAGTTGTGGTGGAGTAAGGCTGAGTTGAGCGTAAATTCCTAGATTCAACTACTCAAATCAATCAATAGAGAGAAGCGTCAATAGATATGGACTACAATGTCAATGAGGGGTAACATCTCACCATACGTCATTGGTTGAAGTATGCAAAAGATTTCCAAAAAGATGGAAAGATGTAATACAAATGAATGTGAATACGAGTGAAGGTGTTTGTTGTGACCAACTTTGCTCTCACCAAGGGCGTAATTGCAGTTATTCTCTCTGCGCTTATCATCTCGGTTGGAGTTCTATTTTTCATAGGCGCGCAAGAACCATCTATAGAAGATACAGACCTAAGCAATGTAGATGTTGCGTATTATAATGGAGAGGGGGCGTGGGTAATATCAGAAGCAATTCTATCGAATATGACTGAATGGATGGGTTGCTCTTTCACAACAGTGACAGGTCAGGATATCAAAGACGGATGCCTTGACGATTATGATGTGCTAATGTGGCCAGGAGGACGCTATCCAGAATACTGGATTGATGTGGGTCTTGAAGGCAAGGCAGAGATACAGGAATTTGTTTCTGAGGGTGGTGGGTATCTGGGAATTTGCGCTGGAGCGTACTATGCTGCAGACTATATGGTCTGGATGGATGATGATGCTTATCCGCCTCCTGATTATAAGGTGGAGGGAGATGAATTAAACCTAGACCTTTTTCCAGGCGTAGCGCACGGACCTATATTCGAAATCGCAGATCGCAATAATACCTACTGGGCAATGACTGAGATCAACATTGTTGACCAAACTCATCCTATTACTGAGTCCATGCCAAATCCGATGACGATGTTCTACTTGGGTGGACCCTATCTTGAACCATATGATGATGCTAGCGTTTCCATTCTGGGCGAGTATGATATCATAGGAAAAGCAGCAATCATAGCCTGTTCATACGGAGAGGGCAGAGTGTTTCTTATTGGTCCGCATGGCGAGATAGAGGAAGGAAGCGATCGGGATGGCTGGGAGTTTCCCCCAGATACTCCAGAACCCGATGATGTGGAGTCAGATTGGCCACTGTATAGAAATGCGGTTAGATGGCTAAGCAAAATCGATGTTTCCAGTTCCTCGATGACTGCGCTTGTTGATTCATTCGATATACAATTCAACACGAATAGAGTAAAAGGCTACAACGAGCAAGTGGAATGTTTCCTTTCATTGGGATATTAACACTTAGAACCTCGTCTAACAAGATTCAAAGCATGGTCAATCCTCTCATCTGTGACAGTTAGGAAACCTAAAGAGTAAGAATTGGTACGACAAACAAGTTAAGAGCTTCAACTCGTCAGAGAAGTACTGTTCTGCCTAGCAATTAATGTACTCCTAACCAACGTTTTGAATTGTATACTATGACAAGAACACCATAGATCAATATCAGCAATCCAACTGGGAATATGAAGAAAAGACCTGCGGTACCAATCAGAATCGGACCTGTTGAAAATGGAGGCTTGTTAGCATAGAACTGTTCAGTCCAGTAAGCATCAAGAAGAATTCCCATTATCGCGATGATCATGCCTATGAGAATAAGTCCGATTTCCTTGGAATAGGTTCTAAGCCTCCGATGATTCATAAAATACCCATCTAAGAGTTTGATATGAATCTTTATGATTCTAGTTATAGAACTAGTGAGAACACTAGGACTTGACCATTTGACATGATTTTCTACTGATGATATTCAATGTTCATGAACTATTAATAGTCAAATCGAGTAAGAGGTGGCAGACGCCGGTATAATACTTAACAATGTTTCAATTTTCGTTCCTGAATATGACTGAGAATGAATTCGTGGAGAACACTGTAAATAGAGTCCGAGCATGGCGTGAGCAAGAAATCTTGAAGATGACTAAGTCTGGACTGATTGACCTTTCATATCGACCGAGATCAAAGATGTCAGCATTTGGTTGGGTGCTAGCACATCAAGCGGCAGTCTACGATTTCACATTGAATTTTGTGATTAAAGGTCTAAGAAAGGGACACTCAAATTTTGTCAAGATATATGAGAATTACTTACCTGGAACATCAGGAAACTGGGATGGAATCGACATAGTAAAGATTCAAGAGTACTATGATTTCTGTGAACGGGCTTTCCTAGACTGGGTGAAAAATGCCAGTCGTGATGATTTTGAGAGAGTAATCGATGATAAAGCTATACCTGAATTCTTTGGTGGAAAATCAATTAGGCAAGTAATCGCAGACATGTTTTGCCATCTGAACTACCATTCTGGTCATTTGGCAGCTATTCACAGGGATTGGATTGCAACTCATTAGTTGTATACAGACCATTCGCGGGACGAAATCACTTTAGCTGGCCGAAACAGACAACCAGCATACGCCGGCACCACTTTTAAGGTCAAATTATGGAGTGATTATTACATTAAAATGTTCGACGAAGATGAATGACAATGTCAATGTTGGAATTCAGAGTGTCACATGATTGTCCAATTAGCAATATCTCAAGAAGATATCCTTCAGTGAAGATGTTCGAGTGGAGTAACCGAGAACAGCAGGTTCTCGAGTTTATTGTTGAGAATCAGGAAGATTATGAGATGATTCTTGAAGAACTAATGGAGATTGATGTGAAAATCGATGTGATGTCCGATGATCGCAAGGTTCACCTGATTACTAGGGCTCGTTCTTGTACAGCAGGTGTTGAAACCGTAACTGAAACGATTGAAGAGTTGGATTTACTAGAAGTGTACCCAGTTGTCTATGACAGCGGCTGGGAGTACTATCGAGTGGTGACTTTCAAATCAGAGGAGTTTGGTAAACTACTAAGAAAACTGAGGGAAAGTGGTTTTGAAGTTGAGGTGTTAAAAAGAAGTACTTTCGAGGGGTTCCTAGCAAGTTCTCTTTCGGCTTCAGCAGATGCAATGTTTTCTAAATTAACTGAGAAACAGATGGATTCACTTGTGACAGCGTTCATCTATGGATATTATGATAGACCTAGAAGAACTGATATTCAATCAATAGCGAAGAAACTTGGAGTGCCTAGATCAACATTTCAAGAACACTTGAAGAAAGCTGAAAGAAAAGTGATGAGCGCACTCATTCCTCACATTCAATTGTTCCGAGCTCAGCTCAGTAGTCCTATGTCGATAACACTTGCAACAGAAACTAATTGATGCAAAATGAGAGTCTAGTATTGGCAACTCATAGAACTGTAAGTCTTCTAAAACCCCTTTCTAAGAGCATTTATCAAATATGTGAGAGAGATTATTTGTAAACCCTTGTTGATTCTATTCTTCTATAGCTCCACCAATTTTACGAAGATGCTTACGGAAGTCGTATTGAGGGTCTTTTTTTCTCTTGGTCAAATATTCATCGAACCGAAGCTGCTCCCTCAAAGTCTTTCCACTTCTCACAGCTTTAGCCTGAGATTTTTCAGTTTCTGAGAGAGATTCAGCCATCTGCAATACTTCGTTGACACTCCCATATGGGACAAATAAGACTCCATCTAGGTCCCCGAAAACAGCATCATCTCTTGTCACACCATATTCCCCAAAACGGGCAGACTCAAAGACTTCAGGACCACGCTCATCGACTCTCAACGGACCGACTGGCCACGAACCGTAGCTAAATAGTGGAAACCCAAGGCTTCGAAGTTCTGGCGTGTCCCTATGTGTGCCCCAAATTACAATCCCACCTAGATTACAAGAATTAGCCTCGATTACAATTAGGTCTCCGATACAACCCTCATCACACCTACCATTGTTGTCCACTACAAGAATGTCTCCCTCCTCCGCTTCGTTCATTGCTTCGAGAAATACATCAACACTTCCAAAGTGACGCACTGGTAGAGCTTTACCTCCAATCCGACAGTCAATTAGAACGGGCTGAATTCCGAAAGGGGCAATGTTGAATGACACTCCCAACCGAATGCAGGCATCTGCTATTAGAGGAGTTGAGAGTTTCGAGAAGCGTTCTGATATCTCACTATTCTTCATATCAATTCACACCAATCTTGAACAAGGTTCGTTTACGATTCATTTGTCAGAGGCAACCTTGATAATTTACTGAAAGTAGCGTCTTAATCTTTCTACCTTACTGTGTCTGGAGAGTTGAAACTTATGACAAATAATCAGATCAATCGAATGAATCCAATTTTCAAGGAGAGATTGCACAAGTCATATAACGAAGACAGGTCTAGCGGCCACTGTCTTCAGGATAAGGAGGCTCATGTTTGAGCGAGCACAAGAAGCTATACGATCAAGTTTTCCAATTAATAGAGAACCATGACGACTGGATGAGTAAGACAATCAATCTCATCGCCTCGGAGAATGTTAGTTCTCCAGCGGTTAGATCAGCCATTGTTTGTGACTTCAGAGACCGTTACGCAGAGGGATGGCCAGGGGAGAGAGTCTATGCTGGCTGTAAGTACATAGATGAGGTAGAGCTCATCACGATAGACCTTGCAAAGAAGCTGTTCAACGCAGAGTTTGCAGATGTCAGACCAATCTCAGGGGTGGTGGCAAACCTTGCTATGTACACAGCAGCCATGGAACCCATGGAGAGGATGATGGCCCTGTCCATTGCTCACGGTGGACACATCTCTCATGCACGGAAAGATTTGGGTGGGACTGCAGGTCAGATACGAGGACACAAGGTGCGAAACTGGGTCTTCGATGACACAGAGTTCAACATCGATGTTGATGCTAGTATGAGACTCATCAGAGACCTTCAGGAGAAGGGAGATGAGATAAAGTTCCTCCTCTTTGGGGGCAGTGTGTTTCCGTTCCCACATCCTGTCAAGGAGTTTCGAGAGATTGCAAATGAGTATGGGATGACCATTGGTTACGACTCAGCGCATGTTTCTGGACTCATCGCTGCTGGGTTCTTCCAAGATCCTCTACGTGAGGGTGCAGACATGATGACCGCCTCCACCCATAAGACGATGCCAGGTCCGCAACATGGCATCGTATTGGCAAAGGAGAAGTTTGCTGATGCAATCAAGAGGGCATCATTCCCGGGTCTGTTGAGCAACCACCATCTGCACAATGTGGCTGGGCTCGCAGTTGTCCTTGCTGAGATGACAGAGTTTGGGGTCGACTATAGTAAACAGATAATGAAGAACGCAAAGGCATTGGCTCAGTCGCTTCATGAGAGAGGGTGCAAGTCATAGCTGAGCACAAGGGCTTCACAGAGTCGCATGTCATATTGGTCGATGTGACTGAAACTCCCATGAAGGATGGAGCCATTGTTGAAGAGACCCTTGAGGATGCAAACATCATAATCAACCGGAATCTCCTTCCATGGGACAAGAAACGTGGTCGTGACTACAGGACGCCCGGTGGTATCCGTCTTGGTTCAAGCGAACTGACCAGACTCGGAATGAAGGAATCAGAGATGGACGCTGTTGCAGAGTTCATGACTCGAGTGGTCATGAAAGGCGAGGATATCAAGAAGATAGCAGCTGAGATTGCGGAGTTCAGAAAGGAGTATCAGAGGGTCCATTTCGCCTTCGACACAGATACACCGGCCTATGCACACCTGAGATTCAAGTGAAGACAGGGATGCAATCGGACCTCCTTGGAGGGGTTTCATTGAGAATCGAAGAAGCACAGGAAATGATGCGAAGAATCTACCTTGAGAGGGACCGAGCTCGAGGTGTGGATGGAACTCTGCGGAGAACCTTCGAGGAACTTGATGAACTACAAGAAGCAATTGAGAACAAAGGATCAGCTCAAGCCCTTGCTGATGAGATTGCAGATGTCTTTGCGTGGCTCTGTTCTCTAGCGAATCTATTGGAGATTGATATTTCAGAGGTATTCTACAAGAAGTACAGCAATAGCTGCTCAAAATGCAAGAGAAGTCCATGTGTCTGTCCAGAGCCACTAGATTTGAAGTAAGGCTGGAATAGAGCTCCGAAGAAAGAACAGAGGGTTTCAGAGGACCCTCTCCCTTTTGTCTTATTCATCTACGTCTGAGAATGACGATTGCTAACACAATGACGCCTACTGCAACACCGCCTCCAACGGCAATCAGCTCCCAAGGCAGGGGTGGTGGTGTAGTTGTATTGAATGGCAATGATTCATTTACTGTGTCATTCACAACTATGTTGTCGATAGCATTACCCGCAGCTCTAGAATTGAATGCGAAATACCCATAACCTCCAGTCAAATAAGATGCATTATAGTGAATTCGATGAACGTCGTTCACAAATACATCAAATATCATGTTCTCATCCACTGTTACGTCTATATGAGTCCAAGTATCATTAAATGTGGAAGAGGAAGACCA
>Ga0209427_10004476_pt1 | contig 16159 bp, 14 predicted proteins | sample DeeMarSWOR136_30_FD_187465 | JGI IMG/M metagenome (GOLD analysis project Ga0209427, IMG submission 187465) | Marine sediment microbial communities from White Oak River estuary, North Carolina - WOR-1-36_30 (SPAdes) (version 2) | ecosystem: Environmental > Aquatic > Marine > Intertidal zone >...
AGTAGAAGCTCAGCAATTCGCTCTGCCGTTAGAGATATGCTGAAAAGGGAACTGTGGCCTGAAAGGGGAGAGAGACAGTAGCAGGTCAACATCCCAGGGTCTTTAGTTTGCATCATTCAAGCTCGCTCGAGCGGCAAGTTTGAAATCTTTTGCGGCTTGTGCAGGGTCATCGGCTAGCGTTATGGCTCTGCCCACTATCAAATAGCTGGCCCTACTTCTGACCGCTGTTTCTATTTTTCCTCCCTGGGCTCCTATGCCTGGCGCGTAGATTGGCACCTTATCTTCAAGAATAGAGTATACCTCTCTAATTTTCTCAGGATACGTAGCTCCGACAACTGCGCCATCAGCGCCCCATTCCAATGCCTTTTGGGCAAAGACTCTGTATTGGGGAATCGGCTTGCCTGTCTTCTGCTCAAGGGTTTCTTGTCCATAACCTTCCCACGCCCCTTTGTGGCTCATGTACACAAGCAGTATAATACCGCGGTTCATGTGCTTGGCTGTTTCGAAAACGTTTTCAAGTCCGTCCTTCCAGCCTACGAATGGGTTTGCTGTTACGGCGTTGAAGCCTGCTTTGAAGTAGTATTCCGCTATTATCCTGTTCGTATTACCGATGTCGTTAATTTTGCAGTCCATTATCGTCGGCATCCCGTAGTCTTGTGCTTGTTTCAGAAGCTTCTTCAGATCCCCAGACAGGCCTAAGGGCAAGACTAGGTGACGATTGATTTTGAGGGCGCAAATTTCCTCGTGCACTGCTCTGAGGATTTTCTGGGCTGCCTGAAGAAGCTCTTCGGGCTTGCTTGGAGGCAAGTCGAGAGCCAAAACGATGTTGGAGCCTTTCTCTTTTGCAGCTTGTTTCATGTTTAGTTTGAAAGACAATCTGGAGGCACCTTGACTGTGCACCGTGTAGCTTCTCAGTGAAAAAGTTTTTCGGTTAGACCACTCGCGCAGGTGGCTTTCTCGCTTAATAGCAAGGAAACGGCTAACTAGTCTTGGGATCTGGCTTGAAGGTTCTTGACTACGAGGATCTGCTGGCTTTGGTCAGTGGAGCGGCTATCTTTTCCGCTGGTGGAGGTGGTGACCCTCAAGTGGGCGCCCGCATTGTGGATCAACTAGCTTCTGAAGGCTACGCGGTGAGTATTGTAGCTCCTTCAGAGGTGCCTACAGAGGCTAAGATTGTGAATTTCGCGTGCGTTGGAGCCACAACCACTTTGGAGTACGACTCAGAAGCGGCGGTGCGAACTCTAAAGGTGTTGGAAGACTACCTGAGATTTTCGGCTTACGCTACGATACCTGTCGAGCTGGGAGGTTTCAACACTCTGGCCGCCGTTGATGTGGCTGCGAGGCGTGGCATCCCTATTGTTGATGGAGACGGCGCCGGCAGGTCGGTTCCAGAGGTGCATTTGAAGGTCTACACCATAGACAACATTCCCTTGGCTCCGATGGTTGTTGCCGACACACACGCCAGAAACGTCGTTATAGTGAAGGAAACGGCGGATTTAAAGGCTTGCGAGAGAATCGCTCGCAGCCTAGCAGCTGAATGGAATCACAGTGCCTATACAGCTAGAAGGATTCTAACGGGCGTTCAAGTCAAGACTTCGCCGATACAGCTCAGCTTATCGAAGTGCATGCAGATCGGAAGGTTGCTGAAGGATAGTGTCGATCCATTCGATGCGATTTTGGAAGCCACAGGAGGCTTCAAGCTTTTTGAAGGCGTCGTGGAACATGCGGAGCGGAAAACCCGAGCCGGATTTACTTATGTTAGCGCTAAACTTCAAGGAACAGGCGCATACATTGGAAGCATCTTCGAACTGAAAGCTAAGAACGAAGTACTAGTTGCTTACAGAGACAAGAAGCTTGCAGCAATAGCCCCTGACATCATTACTCCAGTGCATCCCAAAACAGGTAGATGCGTGACCGCGGAAAAAATCGAAGCCGGCGACAGGCTGGCAGTTTTAGGCCTTCCTTCGCCAAGAAAATGGAGAACCAGCAAGGGGCTGGAACTGTGGAAAGATGTCCTGCGGAGGTCGCGAGTATTCGAGGATTATGTAGCCGTAGAGAAATTGGCATCCCAATGAGGGCTTCAAAGTTTGATTCTCTGCGGGCCGGAGTAGACGTTCATTCGCTTCCCCCTCACAAACCCAGCCAATGTAACATCGGCTTTGCTTGCCACTTCCACACCTGAGCTGACAGCGGCGGCCAACGACGCCAGAATCGGAATCCCTGCCCTAGCCGCCTTCAAGACAATATCACCAGTCAGCCGTCCACTCAAGGTTAGGAAGCACTGCCCCAGATCCCTGTGACTCAATGAAGCCGCGCCGATGGCTTTGTCAACTGCGTTGTGGCGGCCTACATCTTCCGCGAGGGTTATCAGCTTTCCGCGACGGCTGAACAGAGCTGCGGCGTGGACGCCTCCTGTCTTCCTGAAGGTCTCGGCTAGGAAGTTCAGTTTCCTGACGCACTCCCCAACTGTTTTGGCCGGAACCTGCCATGATGGTAAAGGCTTCAACTCTATCTTGTCAAGCAGCTCAGAAATCGACCTGTATCTTACATCGCCGCAGGCCGAGACAATTAATCGTGCAAAAGGCTTTGAAGCAACAAAGTGGTCCTCGACGTTGGTCTTTCGCAGATTTACACGACATCTATCTTCTCCGTGAAAATCCAGACTGATAATCTCATTAATCGATTGGATCAGGCCCTCCCCTAGCATGTGTCCCACTACTAGCTCTTTTAAGGAGGATGGGGAGCACATGATGGAAACGAAGTGGATTGAGCCTAGGAAAACGTGCAGCACTTCTTCTCTGGCGACTGCGTCAGTTTCCTTCTGCGCCTGCTCAGCGCTCAAGTCTAACTTGAGAATTTCGACGTCCTTTGTCATCGTGCTCATGTCAACGTTTCACCTCAGACAACACGAAATCAACGATGCAATCTGCGATGTTTACTTTAGTCACTGACTGTAGCCCGCGCCACCCGGGTTGACTGTTGAGTTCAATCACCAAGTATCGTCCTTCGTGTTCGAGTATGTCTACTCCGGCAAGTTTGCAGTCGACAGCTTTCGCCGCTCTTAGGGCTAGGGCTTCCAAATCCTTGGTAAGGTTGATAGCGACAGGCCTTGCACCTTGGCTCACATTTGTCTTCCATGAATCTCCTACCCTTTGCATGGCGGCAATAACTCGGTCGCCGATCACAAAAGCACGGATATCTGAATCTCCGTGGGACAAGAACTCTTGTAGATAGAGAACTCCATGATTGAACTCAATAGTGCTGAAGATCCGAGCCGCTATGTCGGCATTGAAGATTCGGGTAGAGCCGATACCGCGAGAGCCAAAGAGGGGCTTCAGTACTACATCGCCCCCCAACTCATGAAAGCCTTTCATTGCCTCCCTGGCCTTTTCAGTCACCAGAGTACGCGGCACGGGGAGCCCATTCTCCTCAAGAAGAGCTAGCGCATAGTATTTGTCCACACACCGCTCGATAGTCCTTGCTGGGTTAATCACTATAGTCCCTTTTCGCTCTAGGCTGAGCATCGTGTCCATTCGGAAGATGATTTCCTCGAGGGATCCGCGTCCAATAGGGCGAATGATCAAGGCTGCCAGGTCCTTGACAATGTTAACGTCGTCTATTATCAAGGCAGGTTTGTAGCCGATTCTTGCGACAACCCTCAGGGGGCTGAGAAAGGCTGGCGAGACCCCGCGTTTCTCGAGAGATCTCATCAGCTGGAGGGTGCCCCAGCCTTCTGCGTCCCTTCCAAGAACGCCGATAATCATGGTTGCGAACCTCGTTGAATACAGAGCGGGTTAGGGATAAAAAGCCTACAGAGCTTTCGCATTTCTTAAGACGCAAGGTTTATATCTCGCTTCGGGCCTAATACTACCTAGAATATGTCCCAAAGAGGACATATTGTATCTTTGAAGAACGGAAAAACTGTCCAACAGATAAACAGAGGCTAAAGATTTGCGCTGTCCTTACCTTTCGAGCGCATCAAACAAGGAATGCGTCAAAATGCTAGAGATGAATATAGAAGGCGACCTTTCCGACTTCGACCTAAAACGATTCTGCGACGGTAACCCAGTATACTGCTACTATTTCCGGTTGCCTGCGCTAGAAGCAGTTGAAAGAATCTCAAAACCCGAGCATTCCCCGAACCCCTTGCCAAAAGACATCCCGCTGCCTACAGCCTTTTGCAAGCACCTTTCTGCAAAGGTTGAAAAAGACTCGTGGGAAGACTAAGTTCTTCATCATTATGAACCCAGCTCTTTGCTGCAAAACAATTTTCGACCTATGGAGTCGGGACGGTTGGGGTCATCGCGCCAGCCGATAAAATGAGAATTTATAACAAGAAGCGATAGAACGAAAAAAAAAGAGGACTGGGGTTTACTTTCCGTAGTTTCCAGCAGCTATGACTATGTCGTAGATGTCGATATCTCCGTCGCCGTCGATGTCACAATTTACGAGGTAGCCTGGCTGTCCTTCCTTCTTTCCGTAGGCGCCTGACATCATTACAATGTCATAGATGTCAACGTCAGAGTCTGCATCAACATCGCCTGCTATTGTGACGCAAACATCTATCCCGGCAGAAAGGGAATTGTCAACTAGATCGTCCTCATCCGGTAATGCTGGGATCTCAACGCTGATCGTGTAGTTGGCCTTAGTCCAACCTGTTGTATCCCAAAGAACAACAACGGTTGTTGATTGTGAGGCAGGAAGCGTCAGTTGAGTTGTGTTTACCTGCGTTCCATTTGCGTAGACTGTGAAGTTGAAGCTTTCGCCAAAGGTTCCTTCGTTAGCTACGGTGACCATGATTCTACAGTTGTATCCTTGACCTACCACGGTTGTAGATGAGACATTTGTGACAGCCATGTCGTGGACTCCTGGCGCAATTTCGACTGATCCATTGACAACTTTGTTGATCATCGGTTGATTAAACTGGTCTGTTAGACTGCTGTTTACTATTGTCAGGCTGCATGTGCCGCTGGCTAGAGCTTGGAACGTCATGTTGAAGACTGTTCCATCCCGCTCGAATGGTTCGGGGGCTGTAGATTTGGCTGCGATCCAGTATATACCCGTCGTCTCGTTGACTTTGTTCTTGGAGATTGTGACTGGGTTGCGTAGGACACCCCAATAATAGGTATCCCTCGGGATGTATACTTCGTGATCCACGTAGTCTAGGAGTGTAGTGTTCCATAGGAATTTGAATTCCAAGCCCCAAAGGTTTTCCGGATCTGTCAATGTAACGCTTACAGTTACGTTTAGGCCGGCTTGGGTGTAGGACGTTTGTGGCTCTACACGAATGGCGGGCAGTTCTTGGACTTTGACGACCCATCTGTCTTCTCCAACCCTACCGTCTGCATCCTTAACGGTTAGTCGCAGCGTGTATGTTGCTGGTGTGACAAGGTTGGTGTCCCAGCTAGCTAGTGTGTCATTTACTATTGGGTCCTGGCCGCTGTTCACAAGTTCGATTCCGGTTGTCATCCAGGTTGCCGGGTTGTTTCCAACTCCGTAGTCGATGGTGTAGTTGCTGAAGGTCGCTCCTGCTGCGGTTCCCTTCTTGGCCATGCCAGTCAGGTTCACATATCCTTTCAACGTGGGAGGTTCTAACCTCATCTGAGGGTCTGTGTCGAATTGGGCTGTTGGCGCCACGATTTCAGTTGTCACTGGGGTTTCGGGGTCTCCGATAAGGTTGAGCTCAAAGTAGGTCCATCTCATACCTTGGCTGAGGAAACCGGCCAGGTTTTCTTTTGAAGTCTGCAGTGCCTTGCCTAGATTTGTCACAGTGTCATTCAAGACCTCGAAGAATTCAATGTCGAAAACGTCTCCTGCTCCGGTCATCATCCCTCTGTAGTACCATCCGTACCTTGAGTTGCTTATGAAGGCGAAGGCGCCGTGGGGGCTGTATATGTAGTGCTCTACAACGCAGTCAGCGTCGATGGCACCAGCGTAGCAGCCTGTGCTGTATCCGAGGAAGTATTCAGAGTTTGTGATTAGGGTGTCTACCTCGCTTCTGCTAATATCCATCATGATTTCCATGTTGGTGTGTCCTGCATGGTTGAGTATGTGAATGCCGTTGTTTATCGCGCTAAGAACATTGCTCTTGCTGTATGTGCCATCTCTGCTGTACAGTCTTCGATGAGTGTATTGAGGTATTTCGTCGGCGCAAACGTCTTTGATGTTACCACTTTTGGTTTCCGGATCCAAAGTTTCGCCTACCATTACTGTCTTCTTGAAGTATTCATCATCAGTGTTCTGCTCATACCACAGAGTCTTGTCGACGAAATTGTCTATCTGCTCCGGTGTGGTTACGGTGGCTCGTCCAATGTATACTTCAGCGTAGAAGTCAGCTTCGTCTCCTTCAGTAGCTGTTTCAGGCCCGGCAGGGAAAATTCCTTCGCCCCACACAGTATCATTGTCGTTGTCCCAGCTTCCATCTAGGGCTCCGAAGTACATGTCGCAAGGGATGTTGTAGTCGACTTCTTCGCCTTCACCGCCTGCGTTGACAATGCCGTAGACGCCTCGGTGTGGAACAATGCTTGTGTCTCCGCCCAGCAATACGTACTCGGTTTCCCAGTTCAAGTAAATGTCTTTGACGAAGTTTCTGACGCGAGCGGCCGTGCTGTTGAACATCAGGGTTCCGTTACCGTCGCCGAACATACCATTTGAGAAATAGTCAGGGTTGTTTGTAATGTTTTCAACCAGAACTGTTGTTGCATTAAGTCCTTTCAGTTTTTTCCAGTCAATTAGCGGCTGGAATGAAGCGTTCAACGCGCTAGTGGTTATTACTACATAATCATATGATTTCGACGGATCTACGCTGGCTGGTCTATTTTGCGTTGCCAGCTCGATGGCTGCCGTAGTGTAGGTTTCCACGGCCTCAGGGTTATCCACGAAGCTTCTGACAAGTTTCTGATCCTCCTGAAGGTTTCTCAACAGGGGAGAGGTTTTGTCCGTTTCCTGCAAGGTGACAGTTAAAGTCATAGCGTCGAAATAGTACAATTCGCCGGTTTTCGGAACGTATTGCACTGGGTGAAGATTCATTAGCAGTATTTCGTAGCCTCGCATATTTTGTTCTGAAACCTCTGTAAACAACGTTCCCGGGAATGGGGCTGTCGAACCATAAATTCCTGCATTGGGCTGATCCTCGATGGTGAGGTCGTGAGAGAGGGATATGGGGGTCGCTGATCGTCCATACTCTAGGAGGAATTCACCGTTTAGGAGCTTCTTTCCATTGTGTGCCGCTTCAATGCTCTGCGGTTCCATGCCGTTGGGGATGAGGATTTTCAGAGTCTTGAAGGGCAAAACGGGCTCGCCTATATCTCCGTCCACAAGGAGATCTCCCATCTCTACGGTGTGACGACCTGAAACTTCAACTACGATGGGTGGCGGGAAAAGAACACGCATTACTATTGAATCGGGAAGCATATGGCTTTCAACCTTTGCGGAAACCATGCTTGGGTTTCCGCTAGACTTCTGTCCTGCATCGTTTACAACATTGCCCTGAGGAAGATCGCTCTTCGACGCGTTGATTGGAATTGAAGTAACTACTAGAAAGCAGCAAATTGCAATGACAACAACGAAACGCTCATAATTCTGCATAGCGCATCATGAAGATGTCCGCGCGCGAACATTTATCCTTTATGGAACCTTTTTCTATTTGTTTCATTGTTATTGGTAGGGAGAGATGCTGACGAAGAGAGACGCGTGCGCGTCCATTGGACCATAATATTCTTGAAACAAGGCTGCCTGCTCTGCTTATATTTTGCGTTAGGATTCTAGCTTGTTTGCGAGCGGAAAACAGTGAAGAGCTGAACAAAAACTGAATGAAATCGAGAGGAAACTACTCAATGTCCGGAGTTATTGTCGCGGGTGGCGTTTCGAAGCGTTTCGGCGAAATGAAAGGCTTGGCAAAACTCAACGGGAAACCTCTGATTCTCCACGTTTTGGACAGGCTAAACCCAATAATAGATGATGTGGTTGTTGTAGTGAGCTCGGAAAGGCAACGAAAGGAATTCGGCAAGATAGTAACGGAAAAAGCCCGCATTGCAATTGACAAAAGGCAAATCCAATCGCCAACAGTCGGGGCTTTGACAGGTTTCGAAAACGTTCAAAGTGCATACGCATTGTTGCTGGGCTGTGACACTCCTTTTTTGTCCACGGAAATCCTGAGCTTTCTCTTTGAAATATGCGAAGGCAAGTCGGCGACGATTCCAAGATGGCCTAACGGAAATATAGAACCCTTGCACGCAGTGTACAAAACCGAAGCTGGTGCCAAGGCAGCAAGAGAGGCGCTGAAGCAGAGGAAATTCGATATGCGCTCAATGATAGCGAACCTACCTAACGTCCGCTACGTCTCAACGCTCGTTCTCCGACAGCTGGATCCAAAGCTCGAAACTTTCTTCAACATCAATACCCTAAACGACCTGAAAGCCGCAGAAACCTTTGGAAGAAAGAACAAGTACGCTTGAAGAGCGTACGTTACCTCGGTCGTAGCCCCCGATGAGCCAGCAAAGGGTCATTAACGTGTGCTTTCAGGCTACTATCAAATCGGCTGGATTTCGTAAGGTTCTGTCTCAGGGTAGTACTCAGCCCCCTTTCCTGCACGATTCTGAACGTCCTGATGACTGTTGCTGTCGCTAACACTCTGATCATCCCAACAGCTTCTATGCAAGCATAATCTCGAATGGAAACGTCGCAAGACAAGCAACGCTTAAAGATGCGAGCAAGCTGTATCTGTGAAAGGTCGCTTGAATGGCATTGGAGATTATCCCGTTAACAGGGCTTCCTGTAATCAAAGAGGGAGATGAGATATCTAAGCTCATTTGCGACGCGGCAAGGATCCAGGGAACGCCAGTTCAGAACGGTGATGTAATAGTAGTCACTCACGTAATAGTTTCTCGATCAGAGGGCGCCATAATCGATCTTGACACTGTAGAACCCTCCCGATTCGCCCGTAAGATCGCTGAAAAAAACGACAAAGATCCTGCGCTCGTTGAAGTCGTCTTGAGAGAAGCCGAGAGCATCGTGCGCATGCGCGATGGGAGCATTATTACTCTTACAAAGCATGGGTTCATCTGCGCCAATTCCGGAATTGACAAGAGCAATGTGCCTGGCGAGCGAACTGTAGCGTTGCTACCAGTAAACCCAGACGAATCGGCCAGACGTATAAAGCATGAAATAGCCGAACAGACCGGGAGGAAGGTTGCGGTGGTCATTTCAGATACTCATGGTAGACCCCTCAGAGATGGCGAAATTAACGTTGCCATTGGCGTCGCCGGTCTCATTCCTATAAGAGACAGAAGGGGTGAAGTGGATCTTTTTGGCTACACCCTTAGAGTGAAACGCACGGCAATTGCCGATGAGCTAGCCTGCGCTGCAGAGCTCGTCATTGGACAAGCAAATGAAGGAATCCCTGCAGCCATAATAAGGGGCTACTCGTTCCAGGAATCCAAAGATGCCTCCGCAAGGGACATGCTCAGACCACTAGAAAAGGAGTTCTTTGTCTAAGAGTTCTTTGTATTCACGAAGTTTTCAGTCTCAACGAGAAGCTTCTCCAGGTCTTCCTTGCTGTGAGCATCGCTTAATGCTCCACTCTTATTTGGCAGGAAGAAAACTCCTTTATCGATCAAGTCCAGATGGTATCGTGTGAGCTTTTCTCTGTCGGCTCTGTAGACAGCGTTGGTGTTGCTGACCTTATCCTTTGTGAAATGCACGTGAAAGAGCGAGCCGACGCAGTTAACCATCGCGTCAACTTTTCCCCGATCAAAGACCTCTTGAAGACCTCTTCGAACCTTCTCTCCTTCACTGTTGAGCCGATTTATCACGCGGCCATCTTCCAGAGCCTTAAGCATCTCCAAACCTGCTGTCAGAGTAGTCGGGTTCGCGGTGAAAGTGCCGCCCTGAAAGGAGAACTTTGGTCTCTCAAACGTCAGCGGGTTCATTCTTTCCATTATCTCTCTCTTCCCTGCAATGGCTCCTATGGGGAAGCCTCCTCCCAGGATTTTGCCCAATATGGTCAGGTCTGGCGTGATCCTGAAATACTGCTGTCCTCCGCCCGGGGCGAGCCTAAAGCCGGTGATTATCTCGTCGAAAATCAGCAGAGCATTTTCTAGCTCGCAGAGTTCTCTTAAGCCTTTCAAGAACTCCGTGTCAGCGGCTATGCAGCCTCCCGCGCCCAGCACAGGCTCAACTATTACAGCGGCCACATCCTGGTTCTTCATCTTCTTTTCTGCATCGTGCAAGTCATTGAAGGCTGCGACTACAGTATTCTTCAAAGCTTCTGCAGGAATCCCGTTTGATTCGGGCGTCATGAAGGGAGGTTTGACTGCCAAGTGCAGCGCATCATACCCTCCGTGCCACCCTCCCTCGAACTTCAAGATCTTATCCTTGCCTGTGAAAGCTCTGGCGAGTCTGGTAGAATACATTGCAGCCTCAGTGCCGGAATTCGAGAAGCGCACCATCTGGGCGCTCGGCACCATCTTCACGATTTGCTCTGCCAAAGCGATTTCGAGCTCATGGCATACTCCGTAATGTGTCCCGTGTTCAATCTGCTTCTGAACAGCGTCCACGATTCTTGGGGGGCTGTGACCAAGTATGTGCGTGTAGTGGCCCATCCAGAAATCGATGTAAACGTTGCCATCAACATCTTCCATCTTACTTCCTTTTGCCCAACGAACATAGAATGGATAAGGCTCAAAGTATCGAATAAAATACGACACGCCTGCAGGCAAGACAAGCTTGGCCCGTTCATAGAGTTGCTTTGATTTAGCAGTATTTGAAAGGTAACTTCCAGTCATCGATCGCGCCACAACACCAACCTCTGCGGGACATCACCTTAAATGCTTACTCCTTTATCCTCTCAGGGTACCTAGACAACTCCAAACACGTGAAACTCATCCACGCCCTTACTTGGCTTATGGAACCCGCGTAGTAAGGAAAACCATAAGACACGCCTAATATAATCCTAATACAATGAGTGTTGAAAAAGCAATTCTAGTTGCAGTGCTTAAATTGACGAGAAGTGGCCCAATAGATTATTCATTAGTGAGCAAAGCTGCTGGGATTCCCGCTCAAACGGTCGAAGCCTTCTTGCGAGATCTTGCGGACGCCTCACTCGTGTCGTGGAAGGGGAGTTTATTGAAGGCTTCTACAGACCAGCGAGTTGAGATGGCAACACAGGCAATAAGGCAAGGCGCTGACTTCGAAAACGTCTGTAGAATGCTCGAATGGAAGGAGTTTGAGAGCATCTCAACAAACGCTTTTGAGAGCTACGACTACAATGTGAAAAGGAATTTCAGGTTTAAAGGACCTGCGGGAAAGAGATGGGAAATAGACCTTGTAGCGTGCAAAGAGCCTATTGTTGCTTCGGTTGACTGCAAGGATTGGAAGCGCAATTGGACAAGGGGTCCAGTGACTAGAATTGTGGAGGAGCATATCCACAGAACAAAGGATCTTTCTGATTTTCTGCCGAGTGTTTTCTCTAGAATCGGGTTGGAGAACTGGACGAAGGCCACGGTAATCCCTGTCGTTCTATCTCTGCTCCCCAGCTCCTTCAAATTTTATCGTGGGACACCGGTAGTTCCAGTGCTGCGGCTGCAGAGCTTTTTAAATGACCTTCCAGTCCACGTCCATTCCTTAACACATTTCTCCAAAAAACTAACAGCGCCAGACAGAAAAATAACTGAATTCCAGCAATGAGGCGACGAATTTCGTCTGTCAGTTCCGGAATAGGCACATAATAAGCAAAATCATGATGGTCAGCGAATCTGGCGTCCAAAAAGTTGACAAGAAAATGCTACTAATACACTGAGAGTTATATTATGATCTTCTTCTTGCCAAGATTATCAAGCGATGAGAGTGCTCCCCGAAAGCACGTCCTTCATAATCCCCGTAGACCGCTATAACCGCCAATCCGCCCTTTCTCAACATTGCTCGAAGCTGGGCAAGCGTGTAGAGTCGCAGGTTGTGATCGAAGATCCTAGTTTTACCGCTTGTCTTTTCTATGAGCACCCATTTCGAATGAAGCCTTGACGCCTTCTCATCCAATGTTCGCCTTTCCAGCATATAGAATCCAGGGAATTCACCCCAGTCTTTCTTCTTAAACGAATGCACGAGATGCGTTCGGTTTGCGACATCCACAAGAAACAGTCCTTCTTCGTTGAGCACTCTGGCAACTTCCTTGAAGCTCTCAACATCTTCTGTCTCCGATGCCAAGTATCCCAAGCTTGTGAACATACTGACTGCAGCCGCGAACGCTTCTGGCTGAAATGGCAGATGCCGCATTTCCGCTCTCACGAGCGGTATCGTGACTCCTTTTCCGGCCATCGAGTTCTTGGCTATTCTAAGTAGATTAGGCGAGAAGTCAAGCCCAACAACCTTTCCCCCTCTCTTGGCAAGTGCTATGGAGTGTCGTCCAGTACCACAGCATAGATCAAGAACCAAACCCTTCCCCAAAACTCTCTGAATGAACTCAACCTCAAGTTCCGTAGGACGGGCGTCCACTATTTCTGCCCAATATTCATCCAATTCGTCAAAAAGTGCTCCAGGCAAATTCTGCCTAATCATTGCTAGTCATTCCACTTCTTGCCGGAGCGAAGTTTCCTTTGTCACGCTTCAGAATACGCTCCTGATCGGCAATCTCATTCTTCTCCCACGTTTCCCAAGCCATCTGCCGAAATACCCACTTCTTCCCCAAGTGGGCAGCTAGAACAGCATGCTTGCAGCTTCTGTGAAGTGGTATAAGTTGATCGAGAAATCTGAAAAGCTTGTCAATCTGTTTCCTCGGAAAGTAGGCATAGTAGCTGGCGTTCTTGACTTCGAAAGCATACACATGCTCGCCTCTGCGAGCAAAAACGTCGGGCAAAGGGTTTCCACTCGGATTGCTCACAGGCACTCTCACTGCATTATAGCCCATTCTTTGAAGCTTCTTCACAAGAACCATTTCACTGTAGAAGCCTCTCCTACGCCAATTCTTTAAGTCCCCGACCTTGGCCGATTTTCCCATACTGAAACGCTCCTGAGCCTTCCTATACTATTCCGAGCTTTAGAAATATGCTTTCTCGCTTCGTTCTGGCCTCGCCAAAGAACTTCGTCAAAAGATTAGAAAACGTCTACAGTTTATGGTGGAGATTCCCGGGAAGTTGCATCAGTTCCTTTTTCTTCTGAGGACCCGATCTAAGAGCCTGTTGATTATCTCATCGTATGTTTCGCCTTTCTTCCCCACACTCTTTAACACGTCCCTAGTTTCCTTCCGGACTTTTATAGTTGTCAGCTCATCACTCATACTCTTTATCCCCAAGTATGCCTAACTCTTTATTGAAAATAAACGCTAATAACCGTTATGCTTTTCCCCGGTTTCTCGTGGCCTCTTAAAATATAGTTACGAAAATCGATGGACTTCGCTCATTTCGGGTAGTTTGCCGCGGATTTGCGCGAATCCGCGCGAATTGAGTGGAGTCATGCAGGAAGTGCCAAAAGTGGTACAGCCGGATCCCGTTGGGTATGCTTCTGTATCCGTTCCACGAGATACGATGAAATTCTCAACTTTTACACTGAATACCCTACCCTAACTCGTGCAAAGTTGAGGTTTTCTATGTTCGCGCGCACCCCTCGTGTAACAAGCGGCCTCGTTGCAGTTCATATTTCCTAACCAGTTCAGGGCCTTGGATCATCTTCAGGCGGATATTGCAGCGTTCCACCATTAGAGCTCCAGCGAAATGATTGCCAATGCAGGCGACATCAAGAGGTCAACAAGCTGGAAGTGTGGTACCAGGCGGGTTATGCTTTTGTATACGTGGGTGTACGACTTGTCAGCAGTTCGATATTTCGGATGACTTAAATGTAGGGTCTGTTGCAGCGAGTGCAGCAGGTCTATAACCTACCACATTTAATGTGTAGCACAATGCGAGTTTTTCAGTCATGGTCTCAGTAAGCGCTCGCTATCTTCCCAGAAAAGCTTCTGATCCAGCAACAGATGGGTATGACTACTCTAGCGACTGAAGCAGTATTTCAGAAATGAGCCTTTTGTTCATCAAGCACTTCTGCGCACCACAGACAGAGGACTTGGTGAACACATTTTTCAAATGAATTACCACCGTCACCAGAGTCACCAATGCTTCCAAAGAGAATCATCAAAAACCCGAAACATCCGCTGTTTTGCCTACCCTTCTTGCTACAAAGACCAATCTTCAATGGTATCCCCTCTCGGAAAAGGTGGTTTTCACCGCAAGTCTGTCGAATCGAGAGCCAGAGATATCACCAAGAATCGCAATTCCAGGTTGGGGCACAGATATCTTCTTTCGCTGCCGCGAGCGTATACAAAAGCATAACCGTGGCCCAAGTAAGAAGCTTACAAAGAACTTACGCGAATGCATTTGCCTGCTCGGAAGCCTAGAAGGCCTAAAGGAAAAAAGTCTGTGGACACTCTGCAGCTAGGCATGATTTTTCCGCCACAAGAGAGGTATAACTTCACTTGGAGGATTGGATAGGTATAGGGCAGCAACAGTTTTAATTCTCATCCTTCAACCTTTTGGAAGGTTGATTGGCGAATTGAGAATCCTGAACAAAAGTCTGGAGTTCCGCACTGAAGGGGAGATTAGCTTTGTGGATCTTACGCAAAGAGTGAAGAAAATAGTGTCAGACTCACAGGTGAAAAATGGGATTGCCCACGTCTTTGCCCCTCACGCAACTGGAATCATTGTACTCACAGAACATGATTGGAACCTCTTAGAAGACATCAAAGAAATTTTGGAGAAACTGATGCCAAAGCGGGAGCATTACAGGCACCCATCGAATGCGCATTCACACCTTCGCTCCATGCTGCTTCCACCCGATAGAACGCTACCAGTCGTTGATGGCAAGTTGGCCTTGGGTACTTGGCAATCTGTTCTATTTGTTGAGACTGATGTTTATCCAAGACAGAGAACCGTAATCGTGCAGGTTCTAGGTGAGTAACTGGCAAACAGCGAATATCCGAACAAAGCAGCACTTGGCATGCATGCTACAATAGGTCGACTTCTCGGGCCAGCTATTTGAGAACATCTCTCAATGACTTCTCGTAATCTTCGAATATATCCATAGGTCGCTACATTCGTGCTCAAGCGGCTTCGTCTCGGAAAAGATCAGTGTGCATGCCTACGTGCTTTCTCAGCTGCACTGATGTTCGTGCGACATCGCCCCTATCCAGTGCTAAAAAACGTGTAGGAAGAGACAGAAACATGCACAGATTGACGCATGATGCGAAGGATTTTCACAAATATCTCTAAATATCTCACGATTCGACCATTCTTCGACGAGAAAGCGCCCTTCAGATGAGCTGTTAGCGCCATCCCTGCAAGGGTCAGAGCAGCTGACATTATACAAGTGTATTGGAAGTGTGACGGCAGTTCTGGCAAGATGAAGATGAAGAACTGATACGATTTTGTATGGTTTCAGTCTCTTATAAACTTCGGAATAGTTCGCGATAAGGCTATCCGTTTCAGTTGTTCTGGATTCTCCAGAGGATTTTCACGTAGTCTTCGATTAGCCGCTGCCTTCTTTGTCCGCTTCTCAAGGAGTCGATGCGGCGACGTAAATGAAATGCCCGCCGTTTCAGTGTTTCAATGTTCAAAAAGATACCACCTCTTTCGATGATGTAATGGACAGTTACCCTTACCTCTTTCTAATAAGTGTTGTGTCTCCAAAATACTAGCTGTTAATCTCGATTCCCGAGCACATATCTAGGTTCATCCAGAGATAAATAAGGTGGGGGAAGACCATATCTCCGGGTGGCCTAAATGGAAGACTCCCTAGTACAGATGATTAGACGAGGTGAGGAAAGCCCGTTCTACCGACTTCTAGGAATGAGGATTGAAGAGGTGCGAAGGGACTTTGCTCGGGTTTCGATTGAGATCAATAGAAAGCATATCCAATTCCTGGGGACAGTACACGGTGGGGTCATTGCAAGCCTAGCTGACTCCGCCGCCGCTTGGGCTATTTATGGATCGAATAATCTTAAGGATACTCCAGTTACAGTTGAGATGAAGGTTAACTTCATGAAACCGATGAAATCGGGCAGACTTGTCGCTGAGGCTAGAAACATACACGCAGGTTCCAGGATTTTCGTGAGCGACGTAGAAGTGAAAGACGAGAACGACACGCTAATAGCCAAAAGCCTCGTAACCTACTACCTGCT
>Ga0209427_10004477_pt1 | contig 16157 bp, 10 predicted proteins | sample DeeMarSWOR136_30_FD_187465 | JGI IMG/M metagenome (GOLD analysis project Ga0209427, IMG submission 187465) | Marine sediment microbial communities from White Oak River estuary, North Carolina - WOR-1-36_30 (SPAdes) (version 2) | ecosystem: Environmental > Aquatic > Marine > Intertidal zone >...
CACCCCAGTAGCCCTCCTCCCACTGCCGCTGTTCAAGCGTCGCATCGATCACACCCTCTTTGATGAACGCCATCGTCTCGGGCATGAGTGCCATTCCGGTGAGTTTGATCTTCCCCGCTTTTCCTGCGTTCTTCACTGCCCGCGCTGCTCCAATGGGATTGGAAGCGTTGCAGCAGAAAATGCCCTTCACGTCGGGATGAGCCTGGAGCGCGCTCTCAGTAAGGTCCAAGGCGAGCTGCAGGTCGTCGTTATCCGGCCTCTCGAAGGCGATCGTTATGTCTTTATACTTGGAAATACCTTCTTTGAACCCCTTCACCCAGGCTACATGGTTGGGTGCACCGAGCGATCCGCTCAGGATACCGACCTTGCCTTTATACCCTATGAGCTTTGCGAGTAGATCGGCATGCATGATGCCGTCCGAGTGGAAGCTGTCGTGTCCAATGTAGCTCACTCGCTTGCTTTCAGGAGCGTCTGTGTCGAAGGTGATGACGTGCAGCCCTGCATCACAGGCGTCGTTGATTACCTGTGTGTCCGTTGCAGGGTCGAGGCATGCAATCGCAAGCCCGTCCGGTCGGGCGCTGATGTTGGCTTCGATCTTTTTTACGTGCTCGTTAATATCTGCCGTTGCAGGGGAATCCCACTTGTATTCGATGTTGATGCCGAGTTTCTTCATGTCTGCAATGGCAGCAACGATGCCTTCATCCACCACATCATACCAAGGGTGAACAAGTTTTCCCACGAACACGAACTTCAGCGTTTTGTTAATGGGTTTCAGGACCGAGGCCTGATCAAACTTTTCACCGGTAACCGCCTCCCGTCTAATCGTGCTCTTGACCTCCTCCTCTTTTTCTTTCGGCGCGCCTGCAAAAACGGAGAATGATGCAAGCAGCAGGAAGGCCATCATAAGCAGAAGAACCTTTTTCATACTGTAACCTCCTTATTTAAATTGGTATGTTTGGGGTATCCTTACAGATTTCCCCATTAGTAGATAAAGCAAATGGCGTACCGAATTTTCTGTACAGAGAGGAAATCGTAAGTTCCGATTTTTTAAGAATAAAATATGTTTTACACTCGCTTTCATGGAAACAATGGGAAAACGCAGCCCCATCGGCACGGTGGGAATGGGTAATCCTTTTCCCATTTCTAGGATGGGAAATTTTCGGAATGAAGGAAAAGTGTGCGTCAGACCACCTTTACTTTTTCACGCCTCTCAGTGTCAACCTCCGAAAGGAGGGGAAATCGCACAGTAAAGGTTGTTTTCTCACCGGGTGTGCTTTTACAGTAGATCAGACCCTGGTGCAGCTCAACAATGTGCTGACAGATGGCAAGCCCGAGACCGGTGTTGGTTTTTCCCGCTTTGGTGCTGAAAAAGGGATCGAAAATATTTTCTATGATCTCCTTTGGAATACCGTATCCATTATCGATCACCAGGAGCTCCACGTATCCTCTCTGGTATCTGGGTTTCAGCTCGACTTGGATGATACCCCCGCTCACTACCGCCTCAATGCTGTTCACGAGCAGGTTCAACAGAAGCTGCTTCAATCTGTTCTCATCACCGGTTATCCACGCCTCGTTTACCTTGACTTCCCGAATAAGCAGAACGCTCTTTTCCCTGATCCTGTGACCAAGCAGAAGGACCACGTCGTCGATCACACCGACGAGGTTTACCTTCCTGTTCGGAAGCTCGTTCAATTTCGAAAAGGAGAGGAGATTCTTTACGATATCCCCGATTCTCTTTATCTCCCGTTCGATCTTGTACACCTTATCCATTTCAGTCCCTTCGAGCTTTTTAATCTTGAGCAGTTCCAGGTGATTCTGCACAATACTCAGCGGATTGTTTATTTCGTGGGCCACCCCTGCTGCAAGCTCTGCGATGGAAGCGACTTTTTCAGAACGGAGTAGGTACTCCTTCAAGTACCTCTCCTTTGATATGTCTTCAACGAGTATAATCGTTCCGAGAAAAAAATATTCCTCATCGTGGAATGGATAGATGTTTACCTTGAGATACCTGTTCTGTCCGAAGGCGATCTCATCCCATGTATATTTTTCCCTGTGTCTTATCTTGTCGAGTATCTCACCCTTTCGCTCGAGCACCTTTGCCCTGAATATTCTGTCGAAGGACTGATCTGCTATTTTTTTTGTACTGATGTTCAAAATATTTATTGCCGCGTGATTTATCATATACACCCTGTTTTTAGAATCCAGAATGACCACACCCACGGGAAGGTTCTGTATGATGTTCTCGTTGTACTGCTTGAAGTACTGCAGCTTGATGTTGACCTTCTCGAGCTCTTCACGGCTGAGCACAAAGGAATAGGTGAGCTTTATGAGCTTGATTCGGTCAAGGTCTTTTACTTCCTCCGTGCCTCTTCGGTATCCATCTTTGAGGATTGTCACTCGGTCTGCAAACCTGAAGATCTCATCCATGTTATGGGAGATGTAGATCACGCTCTTACCGTCGTTTTTCGCGTCCTGTATTATCCTATAGACCACCTCCATTTTATCGGGAGGAAGTTTGCTCGACATCTCATCCAGTATGAGTATTTCAGGATCATAGGAGAGCATCCTGGCAAGCTCTACCATATACTGCGTTTCCAGAGACAGTCTCTTCAGCGGTTCAAAGATATCGATCTCATAGTTCAGCGCTGCAAAGATCCGCTTTGTCTTTTCCACAAGAAAGGGGTAATCTATCCGGCCGTACCATGTTTTTTTCATACGGCCTGCAAAGATGTTGTCTATTGTATTCAATGAGGGGATGACGGTAAGCTGCTGGTAGACCATACCGATTCGGTGTTTGATCGCAGATCCCGGCGAGAAGTTCTCGATCCTTTTCCCTTTGAACAGGAGCTCACCTGTGTGCTTCTTTACCGCACCGCTGAGTATCTTTACGAGCGTGGATTTGCCAGCCCCATGCTCCCCTACGATGGCATGTACTTCAGCCGCATAGAGGTCGAAGCTCACTCCCTTTAGCGCATCTATGCCCCTGTAGTTTGCATACACATTGTGCATCTGAATGACTGGCTCGAAGCTCATCGCATCCCCAACTTTTTCATCTTATTATAAAGGGTTTTTCTGTTGATCTTAAGAAGCTCTGCCGCCTTCTGTTTGCTTCCCCCGGTTTTTTTCAAAGCCTCGGTGATCATTTCCCTGCTCAGGTTCCTGTACACCTCCTCAAAGTGATTCAGGTCCCGGTCTGTCACTATCTCCCTGTACTGGGATGAGAGATCATCCACATTGATGGTATCGTCATCACAGAAGATGACCGCCCGTTCCACGCAGTTTTTAAGCTCCCTTACGTTGCCGGGCCAGCTATGGGCAAGAAAAATACTCTTTACCTCTGCAGACACAAAGCGTATATCCTTACCGTACATCTCATTGAAGCATTTGAGGAAGTAGCCGGTAAGGAGCATTATATCCTCTTTTCTCTTCCTCAAAGGAGGAAGATCAACAGAAATAACACAGAGGCGGTAGTAGAGGTCATCTCTGAACCGACCTTCCTGCAGCATCTGATGGATGTCCTTGTTGGTGGCGCAAATCACACGGGTGTCTGTAGAAAGTAGCTGCTTTCCTCCGAGTCGTTCAAACTTTTTTTCCTGGAGCACCCGCAGAATTTTGGACTGAGTTTTCAGACTCATGTCCCCGATCTCGTCAAGAAAAATGCTTCCCCCGCTTGCGAGCTCAAACTTGCCCACATGCCGCTCCTTTGCATCCGTGAAGGATCCCCTTTCGTGGCCAAAGAGCTCACTTTCGAGAAGATTGTCTGGAATAGCCGCACAATTTACTTTAATGAATGGACCCTCTTTCCTGCCACTCATATAATGCAAAAAGTTTGCCGCAAGCTCCTTCCCCGTACCACTTTCACCGTAAATTATAACGGGTGCGTCGGTGGGAGCAGCCTTTTTGAGATTTTCAATCAGCGTACGCATCTCCCTGTTCTTCGTAATGATTTCATGCTGTACAGGAGTTGTTCCGGTTACGGTTTTACTCCCCTGCATAATTACCACCTGCTGCACCTCATCCAGGAGTGCCTGTATATTGATGGGTTTCACATAGAAGTTCAGCGCCCCATACTTCATTGCCTGCACTGCATTCTCGATGGATGGATATCCGGTGATCACGATAATCGGTATTCGGCGGTTTTGCTTTTTCACGATCTTTAAAAGGTCGATTCCCCCAAGCTCGGGCATCTTGATATCCATGATGATGAGGTCGATATCTTTGATATTCAATAAAGATGTGACCTCGAGAGGATTCGTGGTGTAAAACCCATCGTATCCCCTTGAGGAAAAGATTTCGGCAAGAGAGGAGCCGAGCTCTTCTTCGTCATCGACGATGAGGATGGAAAAAGCCATAGAATGTCAAACCTCCCTGGACTCAGACATGATACACCGCTTCGTCAGTATTGTCAATTATAGGGAAGCCGCTGTTCTGATAATGTAACAGAAGGGTTTAATCGGGTAAGCGAGACCGTGATCCGGGTAAATCAGAATCCCTTTCCTAAAAATTTCATTTCCACAAAGGTGCAGGATGTGCACGCAAGGCACCTGATACACTGGGGGCTCGCAGGGTCCTCGTAGATCTTGATGTCCATGGGGCACACTTCCTGGCATCTGTTACACCGTATACATCCTTCACTTACTTCGAGCTGCAGAAGGCTGATTCTATTAAAAAGTGAGTAGATGGCCCCGAGGGGACAGAAAAATCTGCAGAAGGGTCTTTTTATAAAAACCGCGAGGCTTAAAAAGGAGACCGTTATCGCTATCTTCGCGTAAAAAAAACTGCCGATCATCATCCTGATTTCGGGATCTGAAAGAGCAAGGGGTATTCCCCCTTGAAGCATACCCATAAAGCATATCTTTGAAAACCATGGCTCTTTTACGAGATAGGGAATCAGGAGCGCAACAATTACAAGATTAAAAAATCTCAACTGATTCAATGCTTTAGATGAGAAACGCAGTTTCACCGTTTTGATTTTATACAGCATTTCCTGGAACCAGCCGGTCGGACAGAACCACCCGCAGACCAGACTTCCAACTGAAGCGCCAATGAGGATAAAAAAGCCGATGAGAAAATAGGGAATTTTTTCAATAACCATGAAGTGCTGCAAACTGCCAATCGGACATGCAAAGTTTGCCCAGGGGCAGGCGTAACAGTTGAGTGAAGGGGTGGGACAAAATTTTAAAAATGAAAGAAAATAGGAATTGTTTATGACGAGAGAGCCGATCTGGAGGATGTTTCTCTTTGAGAGAAAGGTCCTCTCAGGCTGGGCTAATTTCAACTCAGGCACGATTCTACCCTATTCCGATGCAGGAAAAGCATATAATAACAGCGTTGATCAGGATGTCGATGGTATCTTCGCGGAATATACCGAACACCAGAAGACCTGCTGCAGCAGCTATAAGAAAATATGAGAGTTTCATGTGTTTTTTAAACAATTGAGGATGCTGTAAATATTAAATTTTACGGGTGAATTGTCCATACATTTTTTCCATTACATCGCATGCTTAAAAAAACATGTATTAAGGTTTTTAATATATAAAAAATAGTATTGATTTTTTTTCGCTGAGGGTGTAGGCTGGTATTGCGATCAGGGGTCATCCACTGCAATACAATTGATGAAAGTCACCGTTTTGATACGCTCGACTCCAGGTCTGCATTGCGGTATGAATCTTTTGAGCTGCCATATTTTATTCCTGCCGGAAGCACAGCACAGTGAAAGTGTATGCCCCACGGTTGCCTGTGTTCACAAAGATGAAACCAAAGAAAAATCAGGCTATATGAAATATCACTTCCACCTTTTAAATGATTAGGAAAGGGACAACAGATGCGTCCTTTTCCGTATGTGAGAAAGATTTTATCATTGATTCTCATTTTCCTTGTCATCTGCAATTTTTCATGGAAGAAAACGGAAGAGCGTGACCCCTTCCTCTACTTTCTGGCTTACGGTGTGTTGATCAAGGTCGACCCCGTGGGCAGAGAGCTTTCCACAATAGGGTTTTTTCATCCGACAGCTCCCGCAGTTGCACGCGCCGCTGACGGTTTGTTCTGGGCGCGCATCGATGAAAAACACATGGGCGCCATGAACCCTGAAACAGGAAGGATAGAAGCGAGGGTACAGCTTTCACAGAGACCTTACACGCACATCATTATTCCAGATGGAAAGGCCTACATCACCCACCACACTCTCACCCATGAAGGGTTCATGGTTTCAGTTGTCAATACAAGAAAGAAGAGGGTTGAAAAAGAAATAAAGCACATAAACGGTCTTCGCACGGACCTCATATACCACGATCCGTACGTGTACCTTGCAGCAATTGGAGTGAAAGAGAATGACTATCTCTACCTCTATAGAATAGACACCAAACGCGATAGGCTTGAGGAAATGTACAGGGAACCGCTTGCAGAGTATGTATGGAGAATGGCAGCGAAAAATGATCTTATCTACCTCTGTCACATAAATAGAGGGGCGTATGAATCCGTGCCCATAGTGGAGGTTTTTGCTACATCTACAAGGAAGATAGTGAAAACCTTCACTTTATCGGACTCTGGCATAGCTAAGGTAATCGGCAGGATAGAGCTTGAGGGAGAACGTCTGCTTGTCCCCTGCATTACAGAGCGGGAAACCTTAGGGATTGCATTCATTGACATTCAAAACGGCGAGGTGGAAAAGATATTTCCCCTGCAGGGAAAGCCCTATAGAATATTGGGAACCAGGAGAGAAACGCTTGTATACATCGACAATCCAATGGATAAGGGCAGGGAAGGAGTCTCTCTCTACTTCTTTGACCTTGAGGTAGGAAGGGAGGTGATAATCGTTAATATTCCAAAATTTATTGAGCAGCAACTAAAAACTCAATAAAAGGAGGTGCTTTATGAACTGGAAGAAACCATTGGTGTTTGGAATTTTTTACATGCTTATTCTTGCTGGCTGCGCTATTAGACCTTCTGAAGAGGAGGAAAAGAATAGTTTTGAGGCAGCCGAGGAGTTCACAAAAGTGTTCAACATGGCAGTCCTGGGCTCATCAACCCACGATTCAACCCAGGTACTTGAGTACATAGAAACCGAGGAGGGAGGCAAGGTTTTAAAAGAGCTTCTCCAGGAGGACGGGATAGACCCGGAGGCAGCCTCATCGCAGTGCTTCTGGTGGGGGGTAGGGCTAGACCCTTTTTACGACACGACATGGTTCGAGGATGGGGACATCCTTTTACTCAGGAACTACGGAGACTTTGCATCAAACCTCCTTGACTGGCTCATCCCTTCGATGTATACCCACTGCGGTGTGCTCAAACAGCAGTTTTCACAAGGGGGCGATCCAACATCGGGTTGTGTCCTCTCAGCCTCAATCCATGAAGGAGGCATCACCTACCAGACGTGGGCAGAATGGAATGCGGCAACTTCGGTGACGAGGATGAGGGTAAGGTCGAATTACACGGTTAATCTTTATAAGAAAATTACAATTGATGGTAAAGAAATGACTATTACTGAAGCTCTCGATTCATATAAAGCTAATCCTGACACTGAGTACGCCTTTGTGTATCCAGATACCGATGACGGAGAGGTCGTATTGAAGCCTGTGCCCAATATCCCCTATACTATAAGCTACAACGAAACTACTATCATAGGCGACCCTGTGCACTGGCACTGCAGTAAGGTGACCTGGTGGTTGTACTTCGCAATGGGTTACACGGCGGGTGTATACGATCCCGACCCTGTAGGTATCCCAGACATTGAAAACAATGACTGGTATCTTAATAAAAGCGACCCAGAGTTGAAGACCTTCGGGTTTTACAAGCTTTACAAGGCATTACTTGAGATACAGGGAAAACCAACGTTCGACAATAGCACAGATGTAGTTTTGAAAGATCTTATAAATGCTATAACCCTGATAGCGATTCCCGATGAGATACGATTTGCCACATCCGATGACAATTCTAATGGTCCAGAAGGTACCGAGGGCGGGCCACTTGACCCAAATAGTGTAAAAACATGGGGTATTCCAGAATGTATCCTGAAATTCTTTTAACACAAACGTTATAAATGAGATGGCATTGCGAGGCGAAGCTGAAGCAATCCCTTGGGTAAGCAAAATTATTATATATACTCTATGACTAATACCTGCTGCGATTGATGCAAATGCGAATTTCCATTTATATCGAATAACTGTGGGGCATCTTGAGAAAATGTATATGGACATTAAAAAATAGGAATACAATCACTAACTTCTACGATTCCCGAATTGACAATCACCAACAGAGTCTTCAACTCAGTTTGAATAGGATCGCTTGGATGCAGGACATACTGAGGATTCTAAGAAGGTAGGAGTGTTATGTAGCCTGAGCGTTCAAGCTTCACCAACAAGGTTCTACAGGCCATATCCTTCATCTGGCCATAGGATGTATTTCAATTCCATTTCTTACAGAGTTCTTTTGAAATTCTCGTCCGCTTCCAGCAGGGATTCTTTTCAATAAGTTCACGGATGAACTGAATGTCCTAAATTGAAATACTGCGTCCTTGGATGACCATTTCCTTTTGCATGGTCATCAAATTAACATATCGTTAAAAAGGAGCTCAGTGCTTTAGAAAAGAAATTTATGCCTTTTTAAAATTAGGGCTTAATAGTTACTATTTTTTACAAATTGTTGGTTAAATTTCAAAATGTATCACCTAGCGAACAAACTCCCCACACGATCCATACAATAAGTATCCTGCAATTTTAATGTCACATCACTATATGGACCATCATATTTTGGTAGAAGCCACGTCTATTTTCCAAGTAAAGCTCTGCTTGAAAATAAATTTGATCCTAAAAATTAAATTGTATTAATTTGCGGAAAGAGGTGTATTGCCCCTTTCCGCATTAATGAAAACAGCGTTTACTTTGTATTGGTCATTATTTTGGTGGATTCATATTATTCTTTTCTATGCCATCAACTATATCCATTGTTAAGTCAACCAGTTCATCAAAATAAATATCCACATTATCTTTCGTGACTAACACATGCCCTGCATACACTGCGTAACCACCTGGCTTTCGTGTCCAACCATCAAGCAAACGTTTGCATAATTCAATGCCTACGTAACCTGTACCCCATGGGTTTTGTGCAACTGTGGAGTCAATAAGCCCTTCTCTTATTGCTTGTAACACCGTCGGATCATCATCAATACCGACGAAGTGAATATACCTATCAGGGTGTTCTTGATGATATTCCGATAGAATGGAGGTTGCAGCAATTGTGGTTGTAAAGCCAGTGCAGATAATGCCATCAATTTCTTCGATCTGGGCTGCCAGGGCATTCTGGATTTTCTCCATTGACTCTTCAACGGTCTGCATATCAGCTATTTCACGAATGATGTTAACATCAGGATATTTTGCAACAACTTCCTCTATTGCAGTTTTCCGGAGGATTGTGTTTGCGTCTGCAATTATCTCAAGCACATTGAGGATATTGCCCTTATAATTTATTAACTCACATAGCTTTTCTGCAGCATCCAGCGCAGCCTGCCTTATGTCTGTGCCCACGTAAAATGAGGCAGGAGTTGGCTCTGTAGTTTTTGCTCCAAAATTAATCACATATATACCGCGTTCTACCAATTCTTCGTACAAGCCATTTGCTGCGGTTGGATCGGCTGGGTAGATGGAGAAGGCCTTATATTCCTGTGCTGCAAGTGCCTCAACATTTTCATTTTCGTTCTTCTGCGTCCATTCCTGCCCGATTACCTTTCTTACTTCAATCCCGGAATCCTTTTCCCAGGCCTCTATGCCCTTTTTATTGGAATCAAAGTAAGGGTGCGGTATAGGAGCAAACCAGGCGATTCGGTACTCAACGGGAACTGCTTCCTTCTTGCCAGCCGCAAAACCAATCCACACAAATACCGTAGTAAATACCACTGTCAGCAGTAAAACTAAAAACTTTCTCATTTTGTGCCTCCCCTTAATAAGATTTGAACTGTTTTTAAATATTCAGAGGATAGAAGCAACCTTCATCATAAATATGCTTCTTTTCTCCTCTTATACTTTTTTAAACTTTTACTTCCTTCCTTGGAAAGATTTTAAGAATGACAACCTTCCCTGAGAGATCCGAAAAGTCTCTTTCATGCATATGATCAAAAAATCATATTACCAAATTTTTTATCAGCAGTATGTGCACAGTAATAACTCTATGCCACAGTTTGTGTATTTAAAAACCTGCCTTCTGGTAATAAAAGGCTCTTAATCTATCCACAGCAACCGCTAACAGGATTATGAATCCCAGGTACGTCTGCTCAAAATATATACTGACCCCGAGCATGATTAATCCATTCCTTATAAGGACAATTATCACACCACCAATGAATAGGCCAAGGACGGATATAGATCCACCGCCTAAGGCAGTTCCGCCGATTATCGCTACTGCAAAGGATATGATTAGCCAATCCTGACCGATTTCTGGCTGAGCAGAACCCATTCTTGAAACCCAGAGCACTCCAGCGATTGCAGCAAAAAGGCCTGATAATATATGTGAAAATAGAATTATCCTGTTGACATTAACGCCCGATACCCTCGTTGCTTCCTTGCTGCCGCCGGTTCCCAGAAGCCATCTACCAAAGCGCGAGAAATTGAACACGTAGAAGATGAAACCCAGGGCCCCTACCATGAGCCAGAAAACGTAAGGCAATCCGAAAATGCCCTTTCTCCCAATGATGGTGAAAGCTTTTGGGATGTTTATATATGGATAGCCTTTCGTAATACCGTAAACAATACCGGTGAAAACAAACAGCGTTGAAAGGGTTACTACGAAAGAATTTAGACCTATTTTAGTGATGATAGCACCGTTAAAAGCACCTGCAATCAATCCAACGATAAGAGCAATGATAACTGCTATTACCGGTGGAAAACCTAAAGTATCAATAAAATATCCTGTGGCAACTACCGCAAGCCCACCTATGGCTCCCACAGAAAGATTCATTCCTCCACCAACTATAACCAAAGCCTGAGCAATTGCTATAAAAACATACAGTGACACGTTTCTTGCAACATTGAAAATATTATAAGCAGTAAGAAAGCTGGGTGATGTAATTGAGAAGACGATAAATAAAAGGATAACGGCAATGCTTATCCCAACTTCAGATCGCATCATGAGACCTTTTAGATAATTCAGGAGACTTTTTAAAAAATTTGTCTTCACAATAGCTTCTCTTTGTTCGGTGATAGGTAATTCTTGTTTATATTCTTCCATTTACTTTTTTAACCACCAAAAAGTTTTTTCGAGGCTTATGTAAACATAAGTCTTACAATTTCATCTTTGTTTGTTTGTGTCTTTTCCTTTACAGACACTTTGTGACCATGCTTTAAGATAAAAATTCTGTCGGAAACTTTGAATACATCATCCAAGCGATGACTTATAAATATTATGGAAATGCCGTGCTCTTTTAAACGTAGAGTTAATTCTAAGACTTTTTCTATTTCCATAACCGCAAGGCTGGCCGTTGGCTCATCCATTATTACAACTTTTGGATTAAAACTAACCGCTTTTCCTATAGCCACGGCCTGCTGCTGACCACCTGAAAGCCTGTTGGCCTTTAGTTTTGGATTTTTAATATCTATCTTGAGTCTGCGAAGTATATCCACTGCTTTGCTTTCCATTTCCCTGTTTCTAAGTGGTCGGATAAAATTTCCAGTAATCTCTCGACCAAGGAACAGATTAGCGGGTACATCCAAGTTCGGACACAATTCAAAATCCTGATAAACCATTTCAATTCCAAGTAGCTTTGACACATGTGGATTTGTAATAATTACTTCCCGTTCTTCAAAAAATATTCTTCCTCTATCGGCACGATAAGCTCCAGTCAAGATTTTCATAAGAGTTGACTTGCCAGCAGCATTATCACCTACCATTCCCAGAATTTCTCCATGCATTAGTTCCAGGTTTACATCTATTAGTGCGTGTATCCCTCCGAATGATTTATCAATGTTTTTCATCTCGAGAATATATTTATTATCCATCGTTTTTCCCGTTTTCATTCTTCCTAAACATTAATATTTTTTCGGTATACTAAAATATTCTTTAGATTTCTATCATATTATGAAAATCACTACTTGTAAACACCAACTTCCTGTAGTGTTTCCCACCAGGCCATGATATTTACGGGTGGAACACCCCCCTGAATAATATGAATCGAGGCAAATACAAATCCACCTCCTGGCGCGAGATCATCGATTCGCCTCTTCGTTTCCTCTCTCACTTCTTCAGGCGTACCAAATTCAAGTATTACCGGATCACAACTTCCTCCCCAGATGGTGAGATCTTTTCCGAACTCTTTTTTAAACACTTTCGTGTCCATTCCCTTACAATTGACCTGGAATGGATTCAATATATCTACTCCCGCCTCAATCAACAACGGAATAGTCTCCATGATTGCTCCATCGTTATGGAAAAAGATGTATACCTTTCCTTTTGCCCTCTTCTTAATGAATTCAAATAATCTTTTGTGATACGGCCATATGAGCTCTTTATACATTTCGAGAGATACTAGTAAACTGTTTTGTGTTCCGAGGTCATCTGCAGTTGAAACAACCATAGTGTTTTCGCCCACAATATCCAGGTATTTTCCCCAATACTTCATCTTTAATTCAAGCATTTTTGCCATAATCGCATGTATTAATTTTTTATTGAGAAGCATATCCATGAAAAATTTTTCATGTCCAGTCATCCAGGTTGCATGTTCCCACATTCCAGCGCTCATTCTTCCCATTACATATGCCTTTTTCTCTTTATAAACAACGTTTCCCACTTTCTCTTTAAGCCCTGCAAATCGTTCGGGATCAAGGGGATCAGGCCAAGAGTAATTTTCAATGTCTCTCACACTTTCAGCATTTGCCAAGGGGTTTAAATACAGATCATAGTAGTATCCCCCGTTTTTTGGCATCTGCCAGCCAATTCCGAACTCATCAATGATCCTATAATGTTCATCTTCCAATCCTAAATCTTTTGCAAGGAAGGGATTAGAAGGTTGTTCGGGTCCCACGTTTTTCACATCAATACCAAGCTTTTCAATCAGGTCATTTCCGGTTTCTGCAAGCTGGGTTACTTTATCCCACAACTTTATTTCTCCAGACATGCCAAGATAATTTTTCAAATTTCGTAATGCCCGAATATTTATTCCTGTAACCATGGCACCACCGATATCGAGGGGAATACGATCAGATTCTTTGTGCTCTAATGCCGCTCTTACTCTCTCATAACTTGAATATTTCACTTCCACACTCTTTACGGAAATAAATGATAGTTTTATCTTTTGAGTTATACAGTTCTGTCATACATTAATATTCTAAATAAATGTTAATGCGAGTTCTATCTATTTAGACAACTATAATAGTTTTACCCATTTGCGTATTGACTGTCTGTTCACCAGGTCATAATCAAAAACAATATCGTTTAATGCCATTGCAATTGCTCCTCGCATTCCAGCCTCCATTCCTAATGACGACAGACATACCTGGGTTCTTTCTTTAACAACTTCCATGGTATTTTTCTTAAACTCCTTTAGTACGGGAGTTAGCAGTAAATCCCTAGAAAGAGCTACTCCTCCCCCAATTATTATTTTTTCTGGGTTGAGTGAATTGGCAAGGATTGAAATGCCCCTGCCTAAATACCTTCCTGCCTCGCTGAAAATCTCCTTGGCTATAGGATCGCCATTTACAGCCCGCTCAGCCACCATTTTTACTGTAAAACATTCATTCGCCTGCCCAGACATGAGCTGATTCGCTTGTCGCTCTATTGACTCTCCAGAGGATACTACTTCAAGACAACCATATTTTCCACAGGCACATCGTAACTTCTTTTTTGTAATAAAAATATGTCCAAATTCACTATGGTGGTTATATATTTTACCGTCGATTACAAGAGCGGAACCGATTCCACATCCAACATTTATAAAAATAAGATTTGACACATTTTTTCCTTCTCCAAACCACACTTCCCCGAGGGTCATTACCCTTGTGCAGTTGTCGGCTATTGTCTTCAAACCAGTTTTATCTTTTATTAAACTGGCAATATGTACGTTATGCCAGTTAAAGTGTGGAGAAAAAATGATAACTCCTTCATCTTTTTCAACCTGGCCAGCAACTGCTATTCCCAACCCAAATATTTTATTTCTATCCACTCTCGATTGATTGATCACATTATTTATTACCCGAGACACCTGTCCAAGTATTTTTTCGACACTGTGATCACTATTCGTCGGAACACGTATTTTTTTCGTTATATCACCTCTTATGTTGCCTACAGCTGCAACAGTATTGGTCGTACCAAGATCTACTCCAACGACAAATGTATTTGAAGTGTTAAGAGAAAGCATGACTGGGCGTCTCCCACCCTTCTCTACCGTACTTCCCTCTCCAACTTCCGATACATAACCATTTACCAATAGATCATTAATAATTGTAGAAACAGTTACCTTACTTATATTTAAACGTCGAGCTATCTCAATCCGTGAGATCGATTCAGAATTCCTAAAAAGATGTAATATTAGTGCTCTATTGATCTCCCGAGCCATCTCGGGATCACCAGCTCTTAAACGCATAATCCAATTCTTATAGAAAGTTATGAGTTTCTAAAATGAAAAAATTAAAGGTTAGTTAGTATATTATATTAACTTAAATATTTGTCAAGAAAGTTATTCCAATATAAAATATATGAGGGAATGTACATACAACCCGTACCCTTTTGCAAGGATGTAAAGCCGTTTGACATGGGGTTTCACGAGTTTTCTCTAGAGACTCAAGCTCATCAAGGGAGCATTCTGTGCCCCGTAATCATCTCCGGTAAAAAATATATCAATCTTCCCCTTTGCCTTCTCAAACATGATCTTGGATGTCTCATAGAAAAGTCGGTAGTTTTTAAAAATCTCTCTTTTGATGCTATTACCCCTCTTTCTACGATCGGTGGTTGCTTAAATATCCTGCTTAATGCTTATACGTTATTCTTAAAAATAAAGAAGGTTTAAAATTTTCTTCCTTCCTCTTTTACCGTTATTTTATATTGTGAATGGGTCCATCCCAATCAGTCCAGTCACCATTGAAAATCGAAAACATCCATTCTATGTTGAATGTTGCAATCTTTAATGTGGCAATATTCATCGCCTCCATTTTAAATAAACTTCTAACGCTTACAAGCTAGTATGCACATCTCAAGGATGATTTAGTTAATTATTTTAAATGACATGACTTGATTTTTTGCATATTATGTAAAGTCAGATGGTTTTAAAGATCCTAATCTGTTAAAGATTTTAATATTACCGACTTGAGATAAGGGGAAAAAATTCTAACCAAAGGGATTTCATGAGAATGCTACCGCCCATCGAATTTGTCTCAATAAAATAGCCCGCAGGGGTGAGGAGTGTCTGTTCATATTTACAGAAATACCCTGAAAACTATGAGAAATCTTTCCTCTGGACAAAATATCCTGGCTTGGGTAACATGTTTACAAAAGGCTGACCTTTTCCATCGGTATGAGTAGTCGAAAATGAATAATGGACAAATCGGGAGCTTTTCACGGCGAGCTTATCTAAAACCGACAAATTACGACTTATAAAAATTACTATCAATAAGAGAAGGTGAATGAGATGAAACGTCTTTTAGGGCAGAGATTGTTTCTCCTACTGGTTTATATGATGTTCATGGTTTCCTTTGTGCCTGCTGAAAATCTTTCTGCTTTAGTATTAAACGAAAACGGCCGCTTACTGATTCAGCAGGCAACTCAGGCGTACAACTCCGATATGGACAACAGATCAACCGTGACTGATGAGCTGATCATCGAGTACGCAGGCAAAATAGCAAGGGGTCTTGTTCCAAAGGGGAAAAGGACGCCCGAAGGCGTTACCATTCGTATGACCGTTATTGAATCTCCGTCACCAGAGCTCTATGCCTACATGGATGGCCATCTGGTCATGACGACCGGTATGCTCTTTGCCATGGATAATGAGGCACAACTGGCGGGTGTGCTTTCCCACGAAATCGCTCAGCTTGTGGAAGGCTACTACATCAGCATGTATCAGGAAATTAAAAAAGCGGAAAAAAAAGGCAGGAGAAAGGCTGCAGCGGGCGCTCTCTTCGGGAGCCTGCTCGATGTTGCTGTTGATTATGCCGTTGAGATGGAAGAGATCAGGCAGACGGATC
>Ga0209427_10004478_pt1 | contig 16156 bp, 11 predicted proteins | sample DeeMarSWOR136_30_FD_187465 | JGI IMG/M metagenome (GOLD analysis project Ga0209427, IMG submission 187465) | Marine sediment microbial communities from White Oak River estuary, North Carolina - WOR-1-36_30 (SPAdes) (version 2) | ecosystem: Environmental > Aquatic > Marine > Intertidal zone >...
GTAAAGGCGGTCAAGGTGCTCTTCCATGAACAACACCCGATCGTCGCAGGCCAGGAACGTCTCGAAAAGACCTTCGGCGTACAGCAGCGAATTGTCAAAGACCGATATGGTGGCATGGTCATCCCGGACTCGTCGTCCGTTGATTGTGGTGACAGTCTTGGCTCGCTGCGGCGTCATACGGCGGCTCCGACACTGCGCAGCATGTTGTGCGCTTTGAGTACCATCTCGTTATATTCCAGTTCCGGTTCGCTGTCAGCTACGATCCCGCCCCCGGCGTGGACCCGGAAGCAACCATCGTGATGCACCATGGTACGGATGGCCAGGTTGAAATCAGCCCGCCCTCCGCCGACATACCCGATCACCCCCGTATAGACCGACCGAGGCGTCACTTCCAGATCACGCAGAATCTCCACCGCACGGCGCTTCGGCACCCCGGTGACGGATCCCCCGGGCAGGAGCGACTTGAACACGCCGCCCAGAGTACAGTCCGGTCGTGGCCGGGCCGAAATATCGGCCACCAGGTGGATAACCGACGAAAGAACTTCCGCCCGCCAGAGGTTTTCGACCGTCACGCTACCGGTCTCGGCGATCCGGCCCAGGTCGTTGCGCACCAGATCGACTATCATGAGCAGCTCGGCGCGATCCTTGGGTGAATTCAGCAGACGTTTGAGGTTGTTCTCGGTCTCAACGGCGCTGTCACCGCGAGCGATCGTCCCCTTGATCGGTGAACTGGAAATCCGGTCGCCTGTCCAGAGGAACATCCGCTCGGGCGACGAAGACAGCACCTGATACTCGCCGAAATTCAGATAGGCACCATATGAGCAGGGACTCAAGCGCCGGAGCCGCAAATAGGCCGTGAACGGGTCCAGGTTACTCCGCGCGTCGAAACGACAGGTAAAATTGGCCTGGTAAATATCACCTTCGCGGATATGGTGTTTGATCCGCCGGACCCGGTCCAGATAATCCGCGTAGGCCAGACAACAGGTCAATTCCGCGTCGGGTGCGGGCCTGCTTGACCCGACGATTTGCGCCCGCCAAGGCTGATCCTGCCACCCGACAGCCAGGTTTGGGTCCGAGAACGTCCCCAGCAGGTTGTCATAGGTCAGCATGCGGTCATAGATGAAGAAATGCGCCTCCGGCACCTCGGCGGTACCGTTGGCTCCAAGGCCCAACCACGCCATGGCAGCTTCGTACGAAATGAAACCAACCGCCCGGAGGTTCGGCGACTGCCTGATCCTCTCCAGCTCGTCCAGAAGAAATTCGAGATCACCCTCGCGAGTCCGCCCGTCGGTATCGGCGAACCGGCCGGTGCGCCCCTTCAGGGTCAGTTCGCCGATCGGATCGGCGGCCATGAACGAGTGACGTCCCCAGCCGGAGCGGGTCAGCGACGAGTCCAGCCAGACGGCGCCCCGTTGACGGGCGATCGGGGCGAAGCAGTCGACCGGAAGCAGGGTCAGCCCCGAGGATGTCTCCAGCGGGAAGGTCATGTTGGGGAGCAAGTAACGGCGTGCCGGGCCAAAGTCAAGCTCGGTTGAAGATGGGCAGGCAGCGCAAGGGAGAGGGTGGCAATTCCCTGGCCCCGCCCAGATGGAATCATGTCCTGCTATGGGCAGTTAGGACACCGAGGCCGGCAGTCATTGTCGCAACCACAAACAAACAGGTAGAATATCAGCAATGAGGCATCACTGATAGTAATATCCTCTTGGGTAGGATTGCAGCCCCCGGAAGAGTTGACGTCCGCCTCCGCACGACAGGCAATCACACTCCAATTCCCATTTATAAACAGTGCATCTATTATGACTGAAACATCAGAGATAGTCGGCTCATCGCCGCTTGAACCATTGGCGTTGCCTTTCAAACCGATGCAGCAGCAGGCCTCACCGATCCCATCACCGTTGCCATCTTCCTGATCCGGATTGTAGTTCGCCGGACAATTGTCCGACTCGTTGACATAACCATCCCCGTCCCGATCATCATCGCAAGGATTTCCTATGTCATCACCGTCCTGATCCGACTGGTCCACATTCGGAACCTCAACGCAATTATCGAAGACATCCAGGACTTGGTCCCCATCGGCATCCTCACAAGCATCGCCAATCCCGTCCTCATCTGAATCAAGTTGGTCCGCATTGGCGTGAACCGGACAGTTGTCATCCACCGCACACAGGCCGTCACCGTCCACATCATAGCAGTCAGTGCAACTGACGTCTAGAGCGCCGATCAACTCGCCGCAGGGGCTGGCCTCAGGGCGCAGAGGTGACAGGGCATGCAGGCCGTAATTCCCACCAGCAACGTCGCACAGCAGGGGCGGCGTAGAGAAGTTTCCGTTGACGCCGAACTGAGACAAGATTCTATCAGACCAGTCCAGTGGCATGTTGGCGTACAGATTGCAGCACGTCATTGTGACCGAGCCCGTACACCGCGACAGATACACTATCTGACCATCGACAGTACTGTTTGCATAAAAGAGACACTTATCCAGAATGACCTCTTCTGAGAAAAGCGCATAACAAATGGCGTTTCCGTTGTTGCCCACAAACGTGCAATTGACCAACTGGCAGCTCGGTCCGTCGACGAAGACAGCCGCACCCGAGACGCCCTGATTTGCTGCCAGGACACAATGCACAAGCCTGAGTGAGCAATGGTCGGCATAGACAGCCCCTCCTGGTGCATATAAGCCGCCGACCCACCCATTTGTGATAGTAAAACCCTCGATCACTGGTATATTCTGCATTGGGCCGTAGATTCTGAAAGCCCGGTTGTTCCCTTCGCAGTCGATGATCGTAACAGCCGGGCCGGCCTCTGAGAGTACCACTAATGCCTTGCCACCTATAGAGATAGCGTAGTTACCCGGCCCCGTGTATGTGCCCGGCGCCACCAATACCGTATCACCTTCACTGGCGGCATCTACCCCCGCCTGTATAGTCGCGTACACCGACGGGACACGATAGGTCCCCGCGTGTGCGGCAGCGGCGGTGAGAGTGAGGGCGACAACTAACAGCCGAAGCATACGACCCTCCGGGGTACGCGATACCTTATAGCTCTCTGTTTACCATAATAAAAGCCGACTCTTCGGTCAAGTATTTTCTTGCACGGGGAAAGTTAGCGCCTTGATTCAGTCACCCTCCGCGAAAGCGGGGGGTCCACGGGGTAGTCAACCACGCATGCCTGAACACAAGGGGCAGCCATGGATGCCCCGCTTGAAGCGGGGCATGACGGGGTTAGAAACACGGAACGGGCATGACAGGGTTAGAGTCGCACCGAATCCCTACAGACTCCCGATTGACAAGTGCGGGGCATAGACGTTTCTTCGTCCGGTGGAAGCACTCAAGCTCGGCCTCATCCTGCTGGCCATCATCGTCGCGCTCCGCCGCAAGCTTCCGGTGGGGGTGACTCTGTTGGCGATGGGGCCGTTGACGGCGCTCATCTACCAGGTTCCATTCAACCCACTCGTTCAGGCCTACTGGGAGGTCGCCCGCTCGCGTCAGTTCATATCGCTGACGGCTCTCGTGGTGCTGGTCACTATCATGGGCAGCCTGCTGAAAGCGCTCGGGTACCTGGACAAACTCGCGTCGGCCTGTCGCGGGCTGTACGGAGGGGCGCGAACCGCGGTCGCGGTCCTGCCACCTCTGGTCGGTTTGATGCCGATGCCGGGAGGCTCGCTTTTGTCGGCGCCGCTGGTCAATTCAGTGCTCGGCGACCCCGCTTACAAGCCGCATTTCAAATGTGCGGTGAACTACTGGTTCCGCCACCTGGTCGAGTTCACCTGGCCGATCTACGCCGGGATCGTGCTGACCGCGGCCCTGACCGGGATGACAATTGCCCGGGTGTCACTGCTCCAGGCACCGTTTACGGCGGCCATGCTTCTGATCGGACTGCTGGTGTTCACGCTCCGCATCAAGAAAGAGCCGGTGGCCAACCCGTCGTTGGTCAAACCGATCAAAGGTATTCTGGGCTCGATCTGGCCGGTCATGGCGGCGATCTTGCTTTACGGTGTTCTGAAACTGGAGCTGTCGTTGTCGGTGCTCATTGCGTTGGTGTCACTTACCGCGATAACGCGTCCGCCGCGCTCGGCGATTGTGAACTTGGTGAAGGAGGGGCTGTCCCCGAAGCTGCTCATGCTCATCTTCGGAGTGTTGTCCTTCCAACGAGTGTTGTCATTGTCCGGTGGGGTGGAGTCAATCCCGAAACTGGCCACCGACTATCATCTGCCCGAGTGGCTGGTGATCGCGCTGGTCTGTTTTGTGATCGGTCTGTTGACCGGGATGGTGTCGGCCTATATCGGCCTGGGCTACTCGCTCCTGGCCGGTCTGCTGTACGAGCCGGTCCTGAACCCGGGCTATGTCATGATCGCCAGCCTGGCCGGTTTCATCGGGATGATTCTGTCGCCCGCCCACCTTTGCCTGATCGTGACCAACGAGTACTTCGGCAGCGACCTGCTCAAGGTTCTGCGGACTCTCCTGTTGCCGCTTTTTTTGCTTGGCGTGGTCGGGTGGCTGTTGTATATGCTCGGGTACGGCGACCTGTTCCTATAAGGGTAGTCAGAACAACAGGTTACGGCTGTCGGTGCAGTTCTTGAACAGATTGGCGGGCCTTAAAAGGGTGGCTGGAATCGGTTGCCTGACAGGGGCTTACCGCTGGGCCTGGAACATAGTCAGGTGGAACTTTCGGCCGGGATTCCGGTAACATAAGTAGCTGGCAACGAGGTGTTGCATGAACAAACAGAGCGAGAAAGACACAGACTTCCAGTTGATGCGGGCCATCCAGAAGGGCGACATGGTGGCCTTCAACGCCATGGTCGACCGGTACAAGGATCGCCTCATGAATGTCATCGGCCGGATGCTGTCGTCGCATGAAGAGGCGGAAGATATCGTGCAGGAGACATTCGTTCGGGTCTACCAGCATCGCCAGTCGTTTAATTTCCAGCACTGTTTTTCTACCTGGATTTACACGATCGGTTTGAACCTGGCCCGAAACGAACTCCGCAAGCGTCGCAGATTCAAGTTTTTCGAGATATCGGAGATGCAGGGCAGCGAGAAGGAATTCGCGGTGGAACCCAAGCTGCCCAGCCGGGTGCCCGAGTTGTTGAGCGAGGCGGTCGAGACCCTGCCGCGCAAATACAAGGAGGCTTTCCTGCTTCGGGACATTGAAGAGCAGCCTTACGAGGAAGTTGCCAAGATCCTGAACGTGCCGCTTGGCACGGTCAAGTCCCGGGTCAATCGGGCGCGACTGATGCTCCGCGAAAAACTGAAGCCGAGGATGGAGGAACAGAATGCGTTGTCGAAAAGCACGCTCCTTGCTGTCAGCAGCCTGCTCTGACGAACTGGACAGCCGGCGGCTGGCGGCGGTGCGAGAACATCTGGCGTCGTGCCCGGCGTGTCGTAAGGAGGCGGCGTACTACTCTTCCGTGCGGCAGGCGGTGCGCGAGTTGCCCGGGAAAAACCTTTCCGAGGATTTCAATACCCGGTTGCTCAACCGTATTGCCCAGGAGCGTTTCCAAGAGACCAGGACCCGGGCTTATCTGCCCAAACGGGCTCCCCGGCGGTCGTGGTTGACGGTGGTACCGGTGGCTGCAGCCATGGCGTTGGCGGTGGTCGTGGCGACGAATATGTATGAGACTGAACCGAATCACCCGATGGCGTCGTCGACTCCGGGTATCCCGGGTCCCATGGATGATCGGTACCTGACCGCTCAGCCGGTGAGCAATCCCAACATGGCTATCGGTATGAGCGAAGACTGGTCGTTGCGGCGGCAGCTGGCGAGAGCGGAGCGGTTGGAGGAAATATCGCGGTACCTGACGAGCCAGTACGGATTCGGCAACACCCACCTGACGGGCAGTCGGGTGAATACGGGAGGCTTGCAGCCGGCGTTGCCGCGGTTCTATTTCCAACAGCAGCCGGTCTTCAGGATTTACAGAGTAGGCGGTGGTACAAATGACAGGGAGGATGACAAAGCGTACTAAAATGCTAACGTTTTTCGCCCCGGCCGCCGCGAGGTTCCAAGCAGTACTCTTGTCGGCGGCCTTTTTTGGCTCCACGGTAGTCGCCGACGAGGCCTCGCTCAACGGTCTCGAATCGGGGTTGACCGACCTCGTCTATCGTCTGTCGCGTTCGGTCGTGACGGTCGAAGCGGCGCGCCGTTTGCCCACGAGCCGGTACGGCACCACCGTTGACGAAACCTACCAGAAAGAAACAACCACCGGTATCGTGGTCGACTCCGGTGGGTTGATTCTTGTGGCCGCCCGGCCGGTGCTGGGATACGATCGCCTGACCGTCCGCTATGAAAGTCGGACGGTGGCCGCGGATCTGGTGGCGGTTGACTATCGGACTGAACTGGCGCTCCTCAGGACCACTCAGCCCGGCGGACGCGCACCCGAGCTGGATACTCGCCATGCCTGCGCCGGCCAGGTGATTATAGCGATCGGCCACGCCTTCGGTTTCCGCTCCTCGCCGGCCTTGGGTTTCTGCGCCGGTCTCCGCGATGATGGGGTGGCTCAGTTTTCGATTCCGAGCCTCGGCAACCGCCTCGGCAGCGGTGTGTTCGATCTCGGCGGATGTCTTCTCGGGATAGTCACCGAGGTAACGGCCCGCGAGCCGGCCCTGGTTATGGCGGTCCCGGCCCACGAAGTCCCCGGCATTGTCAACCATCTTCTCAATCAAGGCGATCGCCAGTCCGGCTTTGTCGGTATTACCTCGCAAGAGATCGAAATAAGCCCCGGTCTGGTTCTGCCGCCGGGGGATGTCATCCCGGCCTCGGTCGGTTCGCAGGCGAACACGATCGAAAGAGGGGTGGTGGTCACCACGGTGCTGCCGGTCTCTCCGGCCGCCCGGGCCGGGTTGGTGGTGGGTGATCTTATCTACGCGGTCGATCGCATGCCGGTCAATTCGGCCGCCGGCCTGGCCAGCCTGGTCAGGCAGAGTCTTCCCGGCACACAGCTTCAGCTGGAACTGCTGAGACATAACCGGTTCCTGAGCCTTCCGCTGGTGATCGGCCGCAAGAGTCTGAGTCTCGATCCCGGATCGGCTAATGACGGGTCCGCGGCCGATCAAGCCCGGCTGGTCGATTCACTGCGCCAGGCTCTCGAGCTGATGAGGGATCAATTGATCCGACTGGAGAACCGCCTCGACGCTCTGGACTGAGATAAAAATTGCCAATGGCCGGTGCTCCTGCCTACATTCCCGACATGCGCAAAAGCCCGGTCCGAGACAACCTCGAAGAATACTTGCGGCGGTTTGATCCGCACCGCTACTCGACCACTCGCGCTTTGTCCCTTTACTCAGCATCCATCGCCGTTGCCGACCAGCCCTGTCTGCTGACCGCGCAGCAGGTCTGCTGTGACCACGATGCTTCGTGCGAACAGCTGTATGAGGTCATGCTGCAGTCGTACCTCTTTCTGGGCTTTCCGCGTATGCTGGTGGCGGCAGAACAGCTGGCCGAGGCCGGTCTTGTACCCGGACCTGGGAATCGGAGTATAAGAATCAGCGGTGACGATGTCGCAGCGTGGCTCGAACGCGGCCAGGCGCTGTGTCGCCGTGTGTATGACAGCAACTACGAAACGCTCAAAGAGCGGGTGGAGAAGATGGCGCCGGAGGTCTTCCTCTGGATGGAGCTGGAAGGTTATGGCAAAGTGCTGTCGCGCCCGGGCCTCGCTATCGTTGACCGCGAGATGGCGATTGTGGCCTGTCTGATCGTAGAAAATCGACCGGCGCAACTCCACTCGCATGTAAGAGGAGCTCTGAATGTCGGCGCGTCGAGGAAGCTGCTCCTTGATGTCGTATCGGATTTGGCTACAGTTGCTGAGGAAGGACACGCCGCGGCTTGCGGAGTCATGGAGAAACTGGGGATGGAGTGATGCGTAAGTGGCTCAAATGGTTGCTGTTTCTTGCTGGTGCGGTGGTCCTGCTCCTCGCGGTCGTCTACGTCTATATCTTTCATGCCGGTGGTCTGGAGCGGTACGTCGTTCGCGAAGTGAACGAGGCCATCGCCGAACCCGGCAACCTTCGCGTAACATTGAGAAGCATAAAAGGTGATTTGTTCACCGGCGTTGTACTTGAAGGGCTGAGTGTCGAATACGTGGATTCGATCCGGTCGTTCACGCTGGTCAAAGTAGAGAACGCCGCCGCCCAATACGCGCTTTCGGATATCTGGCAGGGCTCACTGCAGTTTGAGTCGATTTATTTGTCCGGGGTGGAGTTGACGGTGACGCGGACCGAAGACGGCCGGTGGTTGGTTCCGATTCCGGCCACAGCAGGCACCGAGGGAGGTGCGCCGACGTCCTTCTCCGTTAACCAGCTTGGCATTCACGATGCCAGCATAACGGTTCACCGCGACCGTGATACCCTGAAGATCACTGATCTTGATCTGACCGCCGCGGTGAGGAGAGAGGGGCGGTCGCTGTCACTCGATATTCAGCGGCTCGGCTATGCGTCGTCGGATCCGGTGCTGGCGCTGGATAACCTCTCGGGCCGGGCCACTCTGACGGGTGATACCCTGCTGTTTCAGGACCTCCTGCTGGTCAGGGGCGGGACCCGCTTCAAGGCCAGCGGCACGGTTGACATTCGGTCTCTTTCCGGTGATGTGGAATTGTCGGTCGACGGACTGAGGCTGGAGCATATCAGAGATCTCACCGGGGCCAGACTGCGCGGCGAGGTTGATTTGAACGGTGACATCACGTTCAGCAGGCAGCGCCTGGCCGGTCGGGTCAGTGTCGGGGGTGACTTCCTTTTTGCCGATCTGGGCAATCTGGTGATCGACTTCGACTTCGCCGATAAGCTCCTCTCGCTCGACACCGTCTACGGCACGCTTTTCGGCAGTTGTGGTATAGACGGACGCGGGCTGGTCGATTTCCGTGGCACTCCTGAACAGTACAGGCTGAGCGTTGATATTCGCGATTTCGATCTGAATCGGCTTATCCCCGGTACGTTTGCGTCCGATCTTACCGGCCGTCTCGAGTTGCGCGGGGAGTCGTTTTCCAGTGCCACCATGCGCCTGGAGATGGATGTAGATCTATATGAATCGTCTTTCGACGAATACCCGCTGCAGGGCGCGGTCGGACGATTGCTCGTGACTCGGGACTCACTCACTTTCCCGATTCCTCTGGCCGTGGACTATTTCGAGAATAGTTTCCGGGCGAGCGGTACGATAGATTACGACGATGACATCTACCTGGAAGTCGAGGCCGATCTGGCCAATCTCGATCGCTATCGGGGAAAACTCTTTATCAATCAACCGGGAGGTCGCGGCCGGGCCTACGCTACACTGTCAGGACTGACCGCTGACCCCGACCTGGCGGGGCGATTCTGGTCCGACTCCCTCTGGGTCTACGGTCTGTACGCCGACACCGCGTACGCCGACTTTGACATCGAGCGCTTCCTGACCGGGCGTCAGGGGATAGTCGATATCGACCTGTTTTCGGGATCGGTATGGGATGTGCCGTATGATACCGGCTACGCCCTCATCGTCCTTGACTCTTCCCTCGTGATTCTGGATTCCGTGGCTCTGTTCAATTCCTTTGCGCGGCTGGACGGTGCTGGCCTGCTTGATCAGGCCCCTTATCCGTGGCGCCTTACCGTCGACACGCTCAGCCTGTCCCTCTTTGATCGTCAGTACTACAACAAGTCGCAGATGCTGATAGAGATAGATACTCTCGGCTTTGGCTTTGTCGGCACGACCATCGGACGCGACCAGGCGTCCATTTCGGTCGATCGAAGGATCAACTACGATGAGACCATGGACCTGACCGTGCGGGCCGCAGGTATTCCGCTGGCACCCTGGCTCCAGCTCTTCGGATACGACTATGGTGTGGATGGAGTGGTGTCGGGCTCACTGGATTTCGGCGGCACATTCTCCGATCCGGTTCTCAGTCTCGATGGCGTTCTTGATTCGGTCGCCTACAAGGGCGAGGTTCTGGGCCAACTGGTGGCCGGTGTTCGTTATCGGGACGGACTGGTTGACGTCGACAGCGTGGTTATGCTCTCGGACCATGGTGTATATCGAGCCGAGGGTGAGCTGCGAGCCGATCTTTCGTTTGCCGGGGATGTGGAGCGGCGCCTGCCGGACGAGCCCTTCGATATTCGCTTCACCGCTCTTGATACCGACTCAACCTTCAAGCTGGTTCCGCTGCTGCTCCCTTCAGTGGAATTCATCGGCGGTGACTTTCGCTCGGAAGTGCATCTCGACGGAACACCCAGCCGACCCCACCTCGACGGGCACGCGACGCTGAAGAACGGTCGTCTCAAGTATCTCGATCTGGTCCAGATCCTGCGTACCGATTCAGCCGGTGTGCTGATGACTGACAACAAGATACTGATGGGTCGGGTCGCCGTTTATGCGGAAGACGGAAACGGCAGGAAACGGCATTATGCGTACGTCGCCGGCGACCTGACCGTCAAGGGTCTGAATCGGTTTGACTACGACCTGCAGGTGGCGATCCCCCAGGAGTTTCCGTTCACCTACGACCTCGATGACATCGAAGGGATTGTCATGGACACTCTCTATGTCCGGGGCGAAACGCCGCCGACGGTCTCGGGTCAACTGACCCTGGTCTCGGGCAAGTACCAGGTCGAGTTTGCCGAAGAAGAGACCGGGTCGCCGCTGATGCTGGCGCTGTCGGGCGAGAACACCTGGGATCTCAACATCAACATCGAAATCCCGGCCAACTACTGGATCAAGAATGAGGACATCGACGCCGAGTTCGCCGGATTCCTCAACATTATCCGGGAACAGGGACGGTACCGTTTCGTGGGTAATCTGCAAATTCTGCGCGGGCGTGGCTTCCTGTTCGACAAGACCTTTCGCATCATCCCGGGATCGGCCAGCGTCATATTCGAGGATGTTGAGTATCCCAATCCTCGCCTTGACATCTGGGCCAACACCCGTGTTCCCCTGGCTCGCACCGAGGACAACGGCCAGAGCTTCGAAGATATCAAAGTGCATGTGACCGGCAATCTGGATAATCCCGAGTTCGCCTTTTTCCTCGAGGGGGAAGAAGATATTCCGATTGGCTACGAAGCTATTGTGCCCCTGATCGCCGCCAACTACTATGGCGATGCTTCGGCCAGCGGTGCCTTTGAGGAGCGCGTTTCGCAGCTGATATCATCGCAGGTATCTCAGATCGGCACGCGCCAGCTCGGGGTCGAGACCTTTGAGATCGATCCAACGTATGAGGGATACCTGGACCTCGCGCAGACCCGTGTTACCGTCGGCAAGTATGCCGGTTCCAACCTCTACCTGTGGGGCCGGTCCTCGGTCGAATTCCAGGAATTGCCGGAGGCCGGCTTCGAGTACCGGATCAGCCGAAATCTCCAGTTGGAAGGTTTTCGCGATGAAGACCCCGATAAAGGCGAGACTTATCATTTGAACCTCAAAATGCACTGGGAGTTCAAATGAGTCGGTGGTTTGTGCTGCTCGCGGTGCTGACTCTTGCGTCAACGGCTGCCGGGCAGCGAGCCGAGAAGGCGATCTTGAATTGGGCCCGGACCAGTCCCACCATCGGTGCCGTGGACATCGAGGGCAATCGCTACTTTTCGGAAGGCCGCATCAGGAGTCACCTCTACTCACGACCGCGCAGCTTCTGGCTGGCGATCAAAGGGGACCGCCGGAGCCGGGTCCAGCGGGAAACTCGGCAGAGGGACACGCTGGAAATAAAATACCTCTACCTGACCAACGGTTTCCTTAACGTGCACGTTGATCACTCGTACCGGCCGCGTCTCCCGGATTCGATGGCTATCGTGCAGATCAGGATTGATGAAGGTCCGCAGTATCGCTTTGGCGGCACCAGTCTGGATGGATCGTATGAGCCGCAGTTCGGATGGCGCCTGCAGAGTATCGTATCGAAGCTCGTCCCGGGCACCCCGATCAATCTGTTTCAGCTGAAAGACACGGAGGCGGCCATCAAGGCCTTCCTGGCCAACCGGGGTTATCCCTATGCCCGAATCGACTACGACGTTGACACGACGGGCCGGCCGGACAGCTGCCACGTGAGCTTTGCGGTCGATTCTGACTCGCTCGTGCATTTTGGGGGCGTCCGGGTCGAGGTTGCCAATCCCAGATCCGACGGTGCTGCCCGGTACCCGGAGTATGCCAGCCTCAGGGAGCTGAAAATAAAACCGGGGGCGGTGTATCGCCGCGACGACATACTCGAATCGCAGCGACGGCTTTTCGAGTCAGGTTACTTCACGACTTTTCAGCTGTCTCGTTCCGAGACGGCGGCCGACCGCCTGAATCCTGATTTCCAACTGAGACTGACCGAGCGCAAGAGCACATATCTCACCTTTCGCATAGGCGCGGCCCAGTCCGAGGTACGCGATCTGGTGTGGGATATCTCGGCCGGCGCCGGACAGCGCAATGTCTGGGGGAGCCGCACCGTCGAAGGTTCGTCTGATTTCTCTTTCTCTGCCGGCAAGGAAATCCGGCTTCTGGACAATCGCATACGAGCAAAGTTCATGGAACCCTGGTTCTTGAGACAGCGCATCAGAATGACTCTGGCGGTCGAATGGAAACCTCGCATCAAGGATCCCGTGAAGGACTTCGACAAAGAGTCCTGGGCGGTATCGGCGGCCTGGTCCAAATGGTTCGGACGGAAGATCAGAGGCAACCTGGGTCTGGAGTACGAGAAAGTAAAACTGTCGGACATCCCGGACTGGGAGATACCTATCGTCAAGGAGCAGGAAGGTATTTCGGCCCGCCGCAAGATTTACCTGACCGTTCGGCGTGACAGCCGCGATGATCTCTTCATTCCGAAGCGTGGTTCGCTGACTGATTTCAGCGGCGATTTCTTCGGCGGTTTCCTGCGGGGCGATGCCGATTTCGTCAAACTACAGGCCAGCTGGTCGCGCTATCGTCGGGTGTGGCCGGGGTGGATTTCCGCCTTCCGGCTGCGGGGCGCTCTGGCCAGGGAGTTTGGAAAGACCACGACGGTGCCGGTTGACGAAGCCCTTTATGTCGGCGGGGCCAATACGATCAGGGGTGTTCCGGAGAATCACATCGGGCCGATGGACAGTGAGGGTAACCCGCTGGGCGCCCGGTACACTCTCATCTTCAACCAGGAGTTCCGCTGGAAGACGGTGCAGTTCTTCAACGTCCTGCCTCTGATTGGCGACGTCATGAGCAAGTTTCCCCTCTGGCAGTCCCTTTTTGTGGATGTCGGCAACGGTTTCGCTCGCAGCAACGATATTTATCTGGAGAACCTGGCGGTCGCTTACGGATTCGGTTTCCAGCTCGTCACCCCGGCCGGACCGGTGCGCATCGACTATGCCGAGCTGGTCGAACACCACGATTTTGATTACTCCCACCGCTGGCACTTCACTATATTGTATGCGTTCTAACGGCGCCAACTTCCCGGGCACTTCCGGCGTATTTCGGTAGTTAGGATAGGGCAAGAGAATGACCATGGATCGGATATACTTAGACCACAACGCCACCACCCCGGTCGATCCCGAGGTGGTCGAGGCGATGCTGCCGTTTGTCGGGGGGCAGTTCGGTAACGCCAGCTCGGTGCACAGTTTCGGTCGTGAGGCCAAAGTGGCGCTGGAGCAGGGGCGCGAGCAGATTGCCGCGTTCATAAATTGCGAGCCATCCGAGTTGTACTTCACGTCCGGTGGCACCGAGTCGGACAATATCGCCGTGCTGGGGACGGCCTATCACTACCGGGGGAAAAAGAACCACCTGGTGGTCGGCGCAGCCGAGCACCACGCCGTCCTGGAACCGGCCGAGCACCTCGCTCACCGGGAGCGTTTCACTCTCGATCTACTCCCGGTCGATGAAGACGGCTTCTCGTCGCCAGACGCCCTGGCGAAACTGCTCGGCGAGCAGACCGCTCTGGTATCCGTAATGCACGCCAACAACGAAACCGGCACCATACAGGATGTTGCCGCGTTGGCCGAAGTGACCCGCGCAAAGGGAGTACTTTTTCATACCGACGCTGTGCAAGCGACCGGCAAGATTCCGGTCGATGTGAAGGCGCTCGGGGTCGACATGTTGTCGCTCACGGCGCACAAGATATACGGCCCCAAGGGCATCGGGGCGTTGTTTATTCGCAAAGGAGTCAAGATAGCGCCGCTCTTCTTCGGCGGCTCGCACGAGAAGAAGCGCCGGCCCGGAACCGAGAACGTCGCCGGGGTGGTGGGACTGGCGAAGACGCTTGAAATAGCCGGGCGTTGCCGGGAGGCGGACTTCACGCGCTTGCAGGAACTGGCCGACTATTTCATCGATAAGGCCACCAGTACGATCCCCGATGTTTATCTCAACGGCCCCCGGCGCAACCGCGTGCCCCAGACGGCCAACCTGTCCTTTGCCGGGATCGAGGGCGAGTCGATTGTGCTTTCGCTCGACATGGAAGGAATCGCCTGCTCGTCCGGCTCGGCCTGCACCTCGGGCGCGACCGAGCCGTCGCACGTGCTCCTGGCTATGGGCAAGCCGAAAGTCCGGTCGCAGGGGGCGATTCGTTTCTCGCTGGGACGTTCGACCACCCTCGAACAGCTTGACTACGTGCTGGCGAAGCTGGAGCCGGTGGTGCGGCGTTTGCGTGATCTTTCGCCCGTGTATAACAAACAGAAGTAAGCGGTCTCGGTCAGACGAACCGTCACGGGGTCGTCGCGGCGATCCCGTTTGCATTGAATGAGTACCAGGAGTCGAGTATTAGTGGCGTTGTCCGGCGGGGTCGACTCGTCGGTCGCGGCGCTCCTGCTGAAAGAGCAGGGGTACGACGTGATCGGCGCCCATATGAAGCTGTGGGATTACGTCGAGGTCGGCGGCGATATCCATCGTGACGGCCGGTGCTGCAGTCTCGATTCGATCACCGACTGTCGCTTTGTCTGCGACCGGATTGAAGCCCCTTTTTTTGTCCTCAACCTGTCCCGGTCCTTTCGTGAGAAGGTCATTGAGAACTTCGTGGCCGAGTACTCTCTGGGTCGCACCCCGAACCCCTGCGTCCGGTGCAACACCGAAGTCAAATGGGATGCTTTCCTGGCCAAGGCCGAGGAGCTCGGCTGCAGTCACATAGCCACCGGGCACTATGCGGTTGTCGAACGGGGAGAGAATGGCCGCTGGTGGCTGCGCAAAGGTAAAGACGCGACCCGGGATCAGTCCTATGTGCTCTGGGGATTGAGCCAGGAGGCGCTCGCCCGCACGCTCATGCCGCTCGGCGGTTTGCTCAAATCGGAGGTCAGGGAGATCGCCCGCCGCCATGATCTTCGCACGGCTGACAGGACTGAGTCACGCGAAATCTGCTTCGTGGCCGACGATGATTATGGCCGGTTCCTCCGTGAATATGCCGACAAACACAACCTGGGTTTTCACCCCGGTGACATTGTTGATGTTTCGGGCACGGTGCTGGGCCGTCACGACGGCACCGAGTTTTTCACGGTCGGTCAGCGCAGGGGACTCCGGGTGAGCCATCCGACTCCATTGTACGTGCAACGGGTTGATCCGGTCAGCGGCCAGGTGGTCGTGGGTGATGACGCCGATCTATATGCCACCGAATTGATTGCCGAACAGGTCAACTGGGTGGCCCTGCCGCCGCCGGCGTCGTCGACCGCAAGGCGGGATGAACCCGGTCCCGCGTTGGATTGCGAAGCCAAGATCCGCTACCTGCATCCGCCCGCTCCGGCTGCTGTCCGGCCGTTGGCCGACGGTCGTATCTGCATTATTTTCCGCGAACAGCAGCGGGCAATCACTCCGGGGCAATCGATCGTTTTCTACGATGCCGATATCGTTCTGGGCGGCGGTGTGATAGCCTGATAACTGCGCCCGTTCAGGACATTCGGGCGGTCCGTTGACAAGCACCTTTTCTGCCATTAATATTTGAGATATCGTGAACGGATGAAATAACTCACACAAGGAGACCTGATATGCCCAAAGCCACTTTCCTGGGACATTCCTGTGTGCTGCTGAGCGACGGCGAGCACAAGGTCATTATCGACCCGTTCCTGACGGGCAACGAGCAGGCAACGGCGCGGCCGGAAGATATCGATGTCGGCCATATCCTGGTCACCCATGGCCACGGCGACCATATCGGCGACGCGGTCGCGATCGCCAAACGCACCGGGGCGACCATAATTGCCAATTACGAAATCTATAACCTGGTCAGCCAGGAGGGGGTGACCGCCCACCCGCTTCATATCGGCGGCGGCGCCGACTTCCCCTTCGGTCGCGCCAA
>Ga0209427_10004479_pt1 | contig 16156 bp, 15 predicted proteins | sample DeeMarSWOR136_30_FD_187465 | JGI IMG/M metagenome (GOLD analysis project Ga0209427, IMG submission 187465) | Marine sediment microbial communities from White Oak River estuary, North Carolina - WOR-1-36_30 (SPAdes) (version 2) | ecosystem: Environmental > Aquatic > Marine > Intertidal zone >...
ATCATGATTGCATAGCCCCCCAGGTCTGTCCCAAGCCCCAGTGCCTCCCTTCCTTTTTCGTCCCCGGGATTTTTCATGACTTTCGGGAGGTGCTCGACAATCAGCCTGATTGATTCATATGCCACATCTCTCACCTTCTCATAATAGGGCTTGCCCACTGCGCCATACAGGACCTCCAGGGAATGCGCGATTCCGTCGAGCGCACCGTCTGCGGTGAGACTGAGCGGTGCAGAGAAGGTGACTGAATAGTCGAAAATCGAATAGGGGGGTACAACCGCTTCGTCGACAATGAGCTTCTTCTGACCGGTCTTCACGTTTGTGATGTTCGAGTATTTGGTGAGATGAGCTCCGGAGCTCGCCGCAGTCTGAATTGCCACATGGGGGAGTAACTTTTTCCCCTTTTCCTGCAATGCCTGGGTTACAATACCCGTACCGAAATATCCTTCTACATCTCCACCCAGGGTGTAAAGCACCGATGCAGCCTTGGTCACATCGATCGTACTTCCGCCCCCAAAACTCACCGCAACATCCGGTGCGATTTTTTCAAGCTCGCCGGTGATCCGGTTTAAATCTTCTATGGGGGCATTCGGTGCGGCCCCTTCAATCTCAGCAAGGAGATTCACTCCGGATGCCGCAAGCGACTTCTTAATGGTTTCAATGAAGTGCTCAATTCCGGGAAAAAATGTGCACACAAGTGCAGCTTTTACACCCAATTTCTTTACGATCTGCCCCGTCTTTGAAAGTATCTTCAGCCCGTTCAGGTATCTGTCCCTTTTGAATCCGAACATAAGATCCCGTGCTTTTTCGAAATCTGGCATCCTAACCTCCTATTTATAAACATTTTAGATCTATAAGTATAACGTTCTCATTTTTTTAATATAATATGTGTTAATAAAAATAAAGAATGATAACGTTTCCAAATTATAACAAACTCATTTCTCCTGTCAACTCATACTCAATTCAATTCAAAAGGAATGACGATGCTCCACATGTCTCTACTGGATACCCACTAAACTAACAACTGTCAATTTTCAACGTAGATAATTAGTTCGTGGTTAATAATTATAATAATTACATAATATCGGTATTCTTGTAAAATACAACCACGAAATTATACATAGTTAGAGAACTCATTAGTCGCCGGTAAACCGGCTCAAAATAGTGAGTTGGTGAACATTGTTCACCAACGACTAATTATTAACCAGTGTACAGTGGAAATCCATCAATCCCGACATCGAATACTTCCAAAGAACCTTTGCCAAACTCGGTAACGTAGAGCTTTTTCGACCCTTTCGGGCCGAATGCACAGTTGGTCGGCATACTCCCTTCGGTTTTAATGCGCTTGACGACTTCACCCTTTTTTCCGAGCACGGTGATATCACTCTGGCCGAACACAGCCACATAGAGATTCCCGTCCATGCCGAACTTCATTCCATCGGGGCCTTTGAAACCCTCAGGTGCCTTAGGATCAATCACATTTCCAAAATATTCTCTTTTTCCCACAACGCCGCCCTTATCCCACTTATACCGGTAAACGTTCCCGGTAATGGTTTCATTTACGTAGAGATAGTTGTCCGGTCCGAACACAATGCCATTGGTGAAGCGAATACCTGTATCGAGCCTTATAATCTTTTTTGTTTCGATCTCTATTCTGTACACACAACCCTTATATTCAATTTCCTTGTAATCAGGTCTGATTTTTCCATCAGACTCAAACTCATGTGGACGGATACCGGAATCTGTCAGGTAGAGCGCACCCTCCGGGCCGAACACAAGGTCGTTGGGGAAAATGAAGGGTTCACCCTCATATTCTTTTAAAAATGTTTCGAGCTTACCGCCCACGGTAAGTCGAAGCAGAGAGGGCGTTAATGATTCGGCGACCCATATCACTCCATGCCTGTCGAGGGTGAGCCCGTTCGGGCGTCCTGTTTTTGCAATTACGCGCTTTGCCTTTCCATCGGCACTCACATGGGTCACACATCCTCGATCAGCCGACATTTCCACAATGAGCCAGCTGTTGTCATTCAACAAGACAGGACCTTCCGGTTGTCCGACACCTGTGCAAAAAATCATTTTACTATCCCCCTTTCATTTTCTTATTTTCATCCAACCAGTATTACGAATAGAAATATCTCACGTTTAAGAAACTACCGATCCTGATTCAAACGATTCTGCTTTAAACGGTCCTGCTTCAAAATATCCTGCTTCAAAAGATATTGCTTCAAATCTGTGCAGTCTGTCCGCCATCCACAGGAAAGACTGCCCCTGTAATAAATGAAGCCTCATCTGATGCGAGAAAAAGCACCGCAGCAGCCATTTCAGAAGGCTGAGCGAGCCGTTTCATAGGAATGGTGTCCAGCACAAATTTTTTCAGAAACTCCTCCGTTACATTGTCCCTCAGCATGGGTGTATCAGTCGGACCTGGCGCAATCGCATTCACGCGCACATTGTCTTTGGCATGATCGATCGCCATCGCCTTCGTTAAAAGAGCAACTCCCCCCTTTGAAGCAACATATGCGGCGCTATTCCCCGCTGCATCGTGAGCGCCGGTCGAAGAACTCATATTAACAATGGAGCCGCCCCCACGCCTGATCATATGCGGGAGCACCGCTCTGCTGCACAGATAGGTCCCGGTCAGATTGGTTGCTATCACCCTGTTCCACGTTTCCTCGTTGGTATCAAGAATTGATCCAAAATAAAGCGTGCCGGCATTGTTCACCAGAATATCAATGCCTGCAAAGGCTTCAAGCGCCCTCTCAACCATACGTTTTACCTGTGTCGGTTGCGTTACATCCACCTTCATGGAAATGGCATTCCCGCCCGATGCACTCACTTCTTTTGCCGTCTCTTCGGCAGTATCCTCTTTATAATCTGTAACAAAGACACGTGCCCCTTCACGACTGAACAGTATCGCTATCTCCCTTCCTATGCCCGAACCGCCGCCGGTTACAATAGCGACCTTGCCTTTTAGTCTCATTCGTGCCTTCCCTCAATACAGGAAATCGGGTTTTCGATCATCTGCTTGATGAGGTTTAAAAACTGCGCTCCCTGTATTCCATCCAAACAGCGATGATCCACCGTAAGTGTGAGGTTCATTACCGGTCGAAGCACAACCGTTTTTTCAGCCGTACCGACCGGTGTTTGAATGATCCTGCCGCATGCCAATATCGCACTCTGAGGTGGATTCACAATGGCTCGAAAGCGATCAATCCCATACATTCCGAGATTGGAAACCGTAAAATACCCGCCTGTAAGCTCTTCACTGGTAAAATGCATATCTTTCATCTTCTCTTCAAACAGCTTTATCTCACCATTAATCTGGCTCAACGTCTTTCTGTCAGCATTTTTTATAACCGGAGCCACAAGCCCGGCAGGTCCCCCAACTGCGACGTTAATATTTACATCTGCATATATCTTTAAACGACCGGTCTCAAATGAAGAGTTTGCTCTTGGATACGTACGCAATGCTGATGCGACAATTTTAATCAGAAGCGTGGTAATCGAAAGCCGTTTACCGGTCTCCGATTCCACCTGCTCCATCATCCCGTCCCGTATCCAGAGCAATTTTTCTACATCGGCAGTGATATCGAGGGAAAACTGTGGTGCTGTCGTGACACTGTACAGCATCCGCTCGCCAGTTAATTTTTGAACGGGTGTTAAATTAAGCAATTTTTCACCCCTTTCAACTCCCGCGGCGGATGGCGCTGATGTATAAGCGATCACATCCTTCTCTGTAATAAGGTTATCCGGTCCTGTTCCTTTTACAGTTCGAATATCGATACCGGCTTCCCTTGCTCTGCGCCGGGCTGCAGGAGCTGCCTTTACACGATCAGGTAAAGGTTCTCCCCGTGGACTTTCCGCCCTGTAGGCCGCTACATCTTCTTTCTGTATCCTTCCTCCAGGACCGCTCCCTTTCACCTTCGTGAGATCGATTTTAAATTGCTCTGCAAGTTTCATCGCAACAGATGTTGCATTGATAGTCTGACCCTCAATTACCCCGGGTAGATCTTTTCCTTTCCGAGGGGCCTCTGTCTCTGAAGGCATCAACGGAGGAAGCTCAGGCACCTCTTCATCATCACTTTCTGTAATATAAGCGATTGTCTCACCCACCTGTACGGTGATCCCTTTTTCCACCCCTTTCCGAATTCCCTTGAGAATACCCGATGCCGGCGCCTCCACTTCTGCTGTGACTTTATCGGTCATAATCTCAAGAATTCCCTGTCCTGCTTCGACACGATCACCTTCATTGACAAGCCAGTTGACTATCTCACCCTGTTCCATATGGTCCGACATTTTTGGGATAAAAAATTCAACAGCCATTTTTCTTTCCTATGTTCTGTGAGTTATATCCTCAGAGGATACCGAGAAAAAATTCTTTAAAGCTTCTCGTATCATTCTGTCAGTATTGTTGAGCTTCCGCCACTTCCTATATCCAGGGGAATACGGTCCGGTCCCTGAAGATTCAATACCGCAATCACCCTCTCGCGGGACTTCATTTCAGGCATATTTATTGATTCTCTTTTGGAATGTATTTCCTTAAATACTCTATGGATTCCCGAGCTGCAGTATCCGGATCGGGCCACGGCATAATTTCCATGGAAACAAAGCCATCATAGTTTATTTCGTGTAATGTTTGAATTATTTTTTCAAAGTCCAGGTGGGCATTTCCCGGATATTTTCTGTTGTCGTCTGTAAAATGTACAAACCAGCACTTATCCCCTGCATGTCGAATACTTTCGAAAATATCGTCGTCCTCGATATTCATATGATACACATCGAGCATCAGTCCGAAATTATCTCGCCTGACCCTTTCGACTATTTGAATTCCGTCCTGGGTCGTGTTGATATAGTTTGTTTCCTTGGCGGTAATCGGCTCAATCACCAATCTTATTCCCTTGGGGTATGCGTAATCGGCCAGTTCTCTGAATACCTTTTCCATCTCATCCAGTGTTCGTTTTCGATCTTCTGCATATCCCATTCCCCGTACCCGACCGATGTTCACCATCGTACCTTTTCCGAGGTAATCACCTGCAAAGTCGATGAACTCCTTGAATCGCGTTAAGGCTTTATTACATATTTCCTTATCAGGTCCAACGAGGCCCAGTTCATCCTCCCCATAAACATGTCCGGTACAGAGCCCGGTTAATATTAAATTGTTCTCCCCAAGCCACCCCTTAATTTTTTCCCCATCGAGCTGTTTGGGGTTCTTCGTCATGAGTTCAACACCCTCATATCCGTGCGCAGCAATTTTACTGAACGCCCTATTCAGGTCACCGCTGTATACGGCAAGCGTATCCTTCTCGAGGTCCGGTGCACCAATCATGGCAGATATTTTTATCATTGTATTGTTCTCCTCAACCTAGTATTGCATAACCTTTTTTATCGCCTTTACCACATCAACCGTACCCGGCCAGACACCATTTTCAATGCTATCAGCAAAGGGGATCGGTGAATGACGACCCGTCACTCGAACTATGGGAGAATGTAAATACTCAAATGCCCTCTCCATAACAACCATACCCCATTCACCGGCAGGTCCGTAGGATCGACAGGCCTCTGCAACGAGCACGACGCGTCCTGTTTTTTTTGCTGAATTACCGATGGTCTGCTCATCAAGCGGGCTTACGGTGCACACATCGACCACCTCAACATCTATTCCTTCATTTGCGAGCTCCTTTGCGGCCATCATCGCATGCCACACCATATAGCCCGATGTGATAACAGTAACATCTTTGCCTTCACGTTTGATATCGCATTTGCTCAGGGGCAGTGCATAATCTTCGTCCGGCACGAGACCTCGGAACGAGTAAAGCATTTTATGCTCCAGAAAGATGACGGGGTTATCATCCCTGATCGCAGCCTTCATTAAACCTTTTGCATCGTACGGTGTTGACGGTAACACAACTTTCAATCCAGGGATGTGAGCATACCATACTTCCAAACTCTGGGAATGCTGAGCTGCCGTACTTTTCCCCGCACCGCCACCCTGAGCCATGCGGATCACCCAGGGTATTTTACATTGACCACCTGTCATGAAACGCAATTTCGCGGCCTGATTGCAGATCTGATCCATGGCAAGACCCGAGAAATCAACGAACATGATTTCTGCAACCGGACGCATACCGACCAGGGCTGCACCGGTTGCGGCACCGGCAATTGTATTTTCTGATATGGGGGTATTGCGCACCCGCTCAGGTCCGAACTGATCAAATAGAGTCCTTGTCACTCCAAAAGCCCCGCCATGCTTTCCGATATCCTCCCCAATCAGGAAAACCCGTTCATCGCGCACCATTTCTTCTCGCAAAGCCTCCCGAATTGCCTCCTGATAGGACAGTTCAGTGGCAGGTGTCCCGTCCTCTACCTGCTTGATCAAATCAGGTGGCATTGAGACACTGATTTTACCCAGAGATACAGAGTCTTTTTCAATTTTTCCCATTTTTTCACCTTTTTAAGTATATATATAATCGGTGGCTGTCGAAGGATCAGGCTGTCTGCTTTCCTGTGCAAATTGGATTGCCTCAGCAATTTCCTTTTTAACTTCTTTATCGATCGTAGCAAGTTCAGCACTGCTCACCTTCTTCTTGTCGATTAAATAATTTTTAAATCGAGGTATTGGATCATTTTTTCGGTACTCCTGCACTTCTTCTCTCGATCGGTACACTTCGGGCTCACCACTGTAATGCCCATCGAATCTGTAGGATTCTGTCACCAGTAGAATAGGCCCCTCCCCCCTGCGGGCCTTTTCAACAGCTTCACACGCTGCTTCATACACTGCAATCACATCGAATCCATCAACACGAACACCTGGAATGCCGTACGATTGAGCGCGAATCGAAAGGTCATCAATATTTGTAGAGTATCTAATATTTGTCGACACTCCATAGTGATTATTCTCAAGTACGAATACAACGGGCAATTTCCAGATTGAAGCCATATTTAAACCTTCATGCCAGTTTCCGGTGTTCGAACCTGCGTCACCTATAAACGGCACGGCAACTCTTTTTTGTCCCTGCATTTTAAATCCCATGGCAGCACCCACCGCAATAGGAATTCCGGCGCCGACGACCGCAAGGGCTCCAAGACTGCCTGTCTCGAAGGCAGCGATATGCATAGATCCTCCGCGCCCTTTACAGTAGCCTGTTTCCTTTCCCAGTATCTCGGCAAACATCTTTTTCGGTTCTGCACCTTTTGCGATATTGTGACCATGACTCCTGTGTGTCCCGGCTATAAGATCATCTTTTTTCAGCGCCATGCACACACCAACCCCTGATGCTTCCTGCCCGATGTACGTATGAATCGCCCCTTTTACCTGGCCCCGCTTGAAAAGATCACTCGCAGCAAGTTCAAATTGCCTTATCCTGACCATCCTTCTGTACATTCCTAACAATGTATCACGAGCTATTTCCATTTCTTTGTCTCCCGAACAAATAAAATATGATTTTCAACAATTATTGTTAAATATTATATAAGATATCTGATCTCTGACACACCCATGATATCAAACATAGATGTATTGTCAAGTAATTTCTATTAATATCCTTCTTTAACAAAGGACTAAACAAATAAAATACTTATCAGGTGACTCTCAATGCAATAAAAAAATGTATGACCAACATTCCCTGGAAAGACAAATAGCACTTATATAAATGGTACCTGTCACGGACATAGTTTCCACTTAACTTAATAAATTTCAATCCAAAATAGAGCACTTATATAAACGCACTTGACAAAAAAAACATTGAAAGGTAGACTAAACGTCAAATGTAATACGTTTGATGTTATTTCTTCAGAGAAGAACATTTAATAAGGAGTGTATGACAGTCTATGGAAAATAGTACACGTGAAAAAAAGCTTAAATCGGATGATGGCGTGTTTAAAGCCGAGAAAATAGCATCAGCTGTTGACCGTGTGATAAATGTTATAAAAGAAGCCCTGATATCGGAAAAACTTTTACCAGGTGAACGACTACCATCAGAATCAGTGCTGAGCAAGAGCCTTTCAATAAGCAGAGGTTCCATACGAGAAGCGATGAAGATACTATCTGCATTCGGAATAGTAGAGGTTCGAAGGGGTGATGGAACCTACATTGCCAAATCCGAACATAAGGTGATTTTTGATCCTCTGCTTTTTAGCCTCATATTGAGTAAGGCAAATATGAAAGAACTCGTCGAGCTCAGGGAGCTCATGGAAATTGCCATTGTCAAACTTATTGTAAAAAATGCAGAAGATAATGATTTAAAGCTTATTGAACGTACAATTGTTGATATGAAAAACAAAATCTTTAAGGGAAATGAAAATCAACCCGAACAATTAGCTCAATTGGATATCGATTTTCATCATTCCCTCGGGCGGGCTACAAAGAACAGACTCGTTGAGAAGATATACGATTTTGTAATAGAATTTTTTACTCCTTCTATTAAAGTCGCACACGAAAAACTAACGGATAAAGGTTTAACAGCTCTCAATGACCATAAGAGGATCTATCATACACTCGTTAAGAGAAATATAAAAGAAGCAATCGATACAGTAGAAAAATCTATAGCGGAATGGAAAGAATTAATTTCCATCGAACCCTATAAGGAAAAATAGATCCCGCCAGTTGATTCACGAAAGGACTGAAAATGACTTACATTTATATACCTGAGTTACCTTAATATAGTGTGCATGAATTTTCAATTTTTCAGATGATTTTTTTCATACAACATGCTCAAAATAAAAGGAGGAAAAACAGGGAATGTCTGATTTATTAGAAGCAATTGCTGAAAACGTCATCCAAGGGAGAGGAGATAAGAACTCACCCTTCGTAAAAGAGAAAGAGGGGGAACCGGGTGTCAAGGAACTCACACACCAAGCCATTAAAGAGGGAATCAGCGTTGAAGATATAATTAATAAGGGTCTACTGGCAGGGATGGATGTCGTGGGGAAAAAGTTCAAAAATGATGAGATTTTTATACCGGAAGTGCTCATCTCTGCAGAGGCGCTTGGTATCGGAATGAAGCTGTTGAAACCATTGATAGTGGAGAGCGGACTCACACCAACAAATAAGGTTGTCATTGGAACAGTAAAAGGAGACCTCCACGATATTGGAAAAAATCTAGTGAGTATGATGCTACAGGGGTCCCAGTTTGATGTCCTTGATTTGGGTGTCGATGTCTCAACTGAAAAGTTTATTAAAACTATCAAACAGAAAAAGCCACAAATACTAGCACTTTCCTGCCTGCTCACCAGTAGTATGCATGAGCTAAAAACAGTAATCGATGCAATAAAAAAGGAAGGCCTACAGAACAAGATTAAGATAATGGTTGGAGGTGCACCGGTGACTAAGGAATATGCAAACCAGATTGGAGCTGACGGATTTGCCGAAGATGCAGTTCTGGCAGTTGAAAAGGCTAAAGAACTATTAAAATGAGCCGAGCTTTTCGTAGCGCTAACCGGTGAACGAACTATAACAAAAGAGGGGGTCCAGTATGACAAAACCTTATCTGCGGTTATTATCAGAGGATGACCTTAAAAAGATTCACGAAACCTCGCTGAGGATCCTTGAAAATACTGGTATGTTGATTGATCACAAAGAGGCCAGAAACATGTTACAGGAGGCAGGTGCAAAAGTTGATCACAAGAATAAAATTGTGAAATTCCCTCCAACGCTTGTGGAAGAATCAGTGAATAATATGGAGAGAACAATACTCCATGCAGGCCGTGAGCCTGAATATGACGTAGAGTTGAAAGTTGGGGAGGATTTCGCCTCGCGTACTGCAGGTGGTGCGACATCATATATAGACCTTAAAACAGGCAATTACAGGAGGGCCAGGATTACTGATTTAGAGGAGTTTGCCACACTGGTTGATGCGCTTTCGAATGTCAATGCAATCGGAACCCTTCATTGCGGTGATATTCCGGAGCAAACTGCTGATATACATTGCATGCACACGCTGCTCGAAAAACAGCGGAAGAATATCGTGCACAATGCTTTCACCATAAAAAATTTAGAGTATATGATAGAGATGATGCTTGCAGTCCGGGGGAGCAGAGAGAAGTTAAAACAAAGGCCACTGGTCCACACTATAATCGCCGTACTATCACCTTTATATATGCCTGAAGATGACATTGATCAACTACTCTTAGCAGGAAAATACGGCATTCCGACAGGAATCGTTATAATGCCAAGCGTTGGATCAGCATCGCCCATCACCCTTGCCGGGACTCTGGCCCAGGGAAATGCTGAACTGCTTGGTGCAATGACACTCGCCCAGGTGGCAAATCCAGGTCACCCGATCCCGTATTTTTATGAACCGACTGTTACTGATATGAGATCAGGGGATAGTTTGATGGGGACACCGGAAAGTGCAATGTTGTGCGCGGCCATTGCTCAACTGGGCACCGAATTTTACGGTTTTCCCTGTAACGGAATTGGGTTCCTTACTGATGGTGTAATCTGTGAACAAACGCTTTTTCAAAAAGCGTGCAATGGTTTGATGCAGTGTCTTGGAGGCGGAAGCCTCATTATTGGTGCTGGTGTTATAGATTCTGTACTGGCAATCAGCCCGATTCAGCTGGTAATTGATGATGAAATACTCGGGATGCTGCACAGGATCTCCCGTGGCATTGAAGTTAATGATGATACTCTTGGACTTGCTATTCTAGACAAAGTCGGACCGAGGGGCAGCTTTTTAGCTCAAGCGCACACTGTATTGCATCTCAGAGCTGGTGAGCTTTATAATCCACAGGTGTTTAACTGGGAAAAGAGAGACAAATGGATATCAAAAGGGTCAAAGGGTCTGGAACAGAGGGCGAAAGAAAAAGCATTAGATATACTCAGTACACACAAGGTAGAGCCCTTACCCGATGACGTGCGAAAGGAGCTGAAGTCGATTGTAAAGAAAGCGGATGAAGAATTAGTCTCATAAGGCATTCTGTAATTGCATGCTGAAACTATTTAAAACCTTACGAATGATTGTCTGAAGGTATTTCAATTACCTGGAGCCCACAATCGTGTAACGAGGAGGAAATATCATGGGCCATAGAATACTGATAACAGGAGGGTCTGGTTTCATTGGAAGCCATGTTTCACGAAATCTCGTTGAATGTGGGCACACTGTTATAAATCTTGATATCAGACCACCTCGCACAGAAGCCGAATGGTGGCTTCAACCTATGAGCGACCATATCACATTTGTCCGAGGTGGCGTCGAAGAACTCTCAGATGTTATTGCTGCAGTCAATGCTTATAAACCTGAGATCATAGTTCACACTGCTGCAGTTGTCGATCTCGCTGTACTGGCAGGACGGCCTGCTCTTGCTGTGCAGGTCAATGTCATCGGGAGTCTGAACATTCTCGAAGCTGCACGTATCTTTGAAGTGAATCGGGTAATTTATTTCTCGAGCATAGCAGTGCTTCCGAGTTTACAGTATGAACCGGTCGATGTGAATCATCCTGTCCTGTTAGCGGCAGAAGGCCCTGGCGAAAGTTTCTATGGGGCAGGCAAAGTAGCTTCCGAGGCCTTTTTCTGGGCATACCGACAGGAGTTTGGTCTTGACTTCATTATTCTCCGTCCCTCAGCAGTGTATGGTTTGGGGCAGGGTTTTCCTATTTTCATCAAACCTATGATTGAAAACTCAGTGAAGGAATTACCAACTCGCTTTGAAACTGGGAGAGAATTTCCGAGAGACTACACGCATGTGGATGATATAGCCCAACTTGCCGTGAAAGCAGTTGAACTCCCCCCGGATAAGGTCCAGGATCGAGTCTTTTATGGCGCTACAGGGCAACCGCTTATAACAGCAGGCGAAGTCGCAGGGCTCGTGAAGGAGTTTATTCCAGATGCTGATATCGAGATCGGAACCGGTCTCTCAGAACAGGATCTCATAGAGATGCGCTATCGAGGCGTTTTGAGTATTAAAAACGCTCAAGAGCAGCTTGGATACAAGCCTCGGTTTGCGAATATACGCGACGGTATCGCACATTACATTGAAACCTATCGACAATACATTTCGGAAAGTCATAAATAAATAGAGTTCATAGGAAATCCAAATTTTTATACGAGGAGATAATGAATGAATAAAAAAACAAAATTCGAGTATTTTGGGAATGCAGCCTATCGTATCACGAATAGTAAGGGCACGGTTGTTCTCATCGATCCTTTCTTGAACGAAAGTGATGTTTCACCAATCAGGGTTAAAGATTTAGAACAGGTGGATCTTATCCTGGTGACCCATGCTGCGTGGGATCATTTAGGCGATACCGTTGAAATCGCACTGAAATTTAACTGCCCGGTCTGTTGTGGTGGAGAGGTGCGTCATCACCTGATAAAACATGGAGTTGACCAGACGGTGATACGGGGCATGTGCTGGGGGCTACAAATAGTGGAGGCTGGCATTCGTGTGCGGTCCGTTACTTCAATGCACTGGTCATTTTTAGAATACCCTGATGGAACGTTCATCTCCGGGCCACCCATGGGATTCATCTTCTATCCCGATCCCGGGGTCAGGGTCTGGCATTCCGGTGATACTGCCATATTTAGTGATCTCAAGTTATATGGTGAACTCTACCAACCCAACATTGCACTTGTCTCGTGCTCGATGCCCCAAAGCGGCCAATTACAAAAGCATGGTATACCCGAGGAATTCTGTGGTGAGATGAGTCCTCATGAGGCAGCATTGGCGTGCCTGTGGATGGGAGTCGAATACGGATTGGGCAATCATTATTCCCTTGCAAAAGGGAATAAAGATGTAGAAAAGTTCGTTACTCTTTTAAACAACTTACACTCGGATGAGGGACCTGTTGTAAAACCGGTTATCCTGGAGGCTGGTGAGTCCTGGTACTATCCTCCGGAGGATTAATAATAAAAGTAACACAGGGATAGGAACATGAAAAGAGATGAAGAGAAATTAACAATCACGATAATGGGAGCCGGTGGTTTTGCGGGTACAAGGATTTTAAACAATCTCGTGAAAACAGATTTCAATCTTCTGATTTGCGAAATTTCACCAAAGGGAATTGAAGCGATTGAGGAGAGAGGGCTTGAGGTTACTGCCATGGAACAGGCTGTTCCTGAAAGTGATTTCATTATCATGGCGGTCCCAGATAGACTGCTTGGGAAAATTTCGCATGATGTGGTTCCCCGAATGAAAAGCGGTTCAACATTCATACTGCTGGATCCGGCTGCAGCATATGCGAAGGAGATTTTACTGAGGAATGACTGTACATTTGTAGTCGTTCATCCATGCCATCCAACCCTTTTCGGTGAGTATACAACCCCTGAAGAGCTATACGACAAATGGGGTGGAGTTGCTGCAAATCAGGATATAGTGATCGCATTGATTCAAGGGACAGAGGAGAATTATCAGATTGCCGAGGAGATATCAAAGTGTATGTTTGCACCGGTTGAAAAGGCCTATAGAATCACTGTTGAACAGATGGTTTTACTGGAGCCGGCAATGGTAGAGGTTGTTGCTCATCCTGCAATATTTCTGATGAAAGAAGCGATGGAGGAAGCGATGAAAAGGGGAGTTCCAGAGGAAGTTGTATATTCATTTATGCTCGGGCATATAAACGAGGCAATGTGGGGTATTTTTACAAACAATGATACAATCTCCCAAGCAGCATTTAAGGCAATCGATTACGGCACTGAAAGGATAATTAAAGAAGACTGGAGAAGAGTATTTGATGAGAGATCGATAAAAGAGGTACTTCAAAAGATGTTACATCCAAATGAAATTTAAAAGATGAGGAGGGAATTAATGGAAAAAATGAATGTATGGAAAGCAATTGCCAACATGATAAAATCTGAAGGAGTCGAATTCGTCTTTGGTATTGGTGATACCGGTTTGCAGCTACACACCGAGAAAGTTTCCGGTATAAGAACGATCAATCTTCGCTACGAAGGTTCTGCACCATTCATGGCTATGGCGTATTCCAGGTTGAGCCACAGGCCGGGGGTATGTACGGCAAGCCCGGGACCCGGGGTGGCCAATCTCGTTCCAGGAGTGCTCGAGGCATATTCAGGCTGTTCGCCTTTAGTAGTTTTCGGTCACTCCTGCTCACAGAAATTAGAGGGTATGGGCGATTTCCAAGAAACAGACCAGGTATCGATGATGAGACCCATTACCAAGTGGAGTGTCCGTATTCCTTATGCAGAAAGGATTCCCTGGTTCGTGCGAAGGGCATTTTCTCTCGCATTGAACGGTCAGCCCGGTCCTGTTTTTCTTGAGTTTCCATACGATGTTACCGGAGTGAGTAAATTTAAGTCCTCTGAAGTAAGCCTGCCAGATTATGTACCGGCTAATAAATATTACCCGGCCGGCGATCCTGAACAGATCAAAGGTGCAGTCGAAATGCTAATTAATGCGAAACGACCAGTAGCGGTCGCAGGCAATGGTGCGGTACTATCCGGAGCGACTGAGCAATTCAGAGAGTTTATTGAATTACTGGGTATTCCATTTATGACTACACCCGGTGGTCGGGGCATTTTATCTGAACAACATCCCCTGGCACTTGGGACGACTGGACTATACCGTACAAAAGTTGGTAAAACAGTATATCATGATTCTGATTTACTTATCACCGTCGGCACCAGAAACGAGAGCTTTGAAACCCACGCATGGGAAGACTTTCCAAAAGGGGCTAAATACATCCAGATTGATATTTCTCCATCTGAAATTGGTAGAAACTGGGTACCCGATATCGGAATTGTTGGTGATGCCAAGATAGTTTTACAACAACTTATCAATGCAATCCGAGAGAAAGGCGCTGGAGTGAGTAATTTCAGTGAAATACAGCGAGTCAAGGAGATTATCAAAGCAAAGGAAAAGTTCGAAAAAGAGGTGGAAGTAGAATGCGGAGTTGTACAGACCCCAATCCCGGCAAAGCGTATTGTCAACGACGTCAGTGATGTATTTGGAGAAAACACTATTGTTGTAAGTGAGAACGGAGCGCAGGACACCTGGTCTTACTGCTTCCCCTATTACAAGCTCCACGATAGGTCGGAATGGGTGCCCGTTGCAGAACAGACCTGTATGGGCATGGGCGTCGTTGGTGCGATCGCAGCAAAATTGACCAAACCGGAAAAGAAAGTTGTCTGTATCACCGGTGATGGCGCTTTTCAGATGTATATGAAAGAGCTCCCCACTGCCACTCAGTATAAGGTCGGCTGCACCTGGGTAGTCCTGAACAACTTTGCCTTCGGTTGGCCAAAGAGTAGTCAAATAGACGCTGTTGGTTGGGATACGCTCTCTTTTGATGCACAACCTGACTTTATGAAGTGGGCAGAAGCCTGTCAGTGCTTTGGACGAAGGGTTGAAAAACAAGCAGAGATAAGACCTGCCCTTGAGAAAGCAATACGTGCAAATAGTAAAGGTATCCCTGCAGTACTGGAGTTTATTACAGGTCTTGACCTGTCGCATTTTGCGCGCGCGAAATAAAAGAGATAAGAAAAAATCCTGGCACGTTACTGAATCTTTACAGCTCATAGAGGCTTACATAACGTTATGTTAAAAAGGGCATCATTTATCATTCTTCTTGTTATTCTTACAACGGTTTTCACACTTGCATGGATAAAGGTTGCGTCTAAAAATGTAACACTAATAGGAAATGTGAAAAACGCATATTCCAAACAATGGGTGTATGGTGCAAAAATAACGATTGATGAAAAAGTCACATTTCGCTATGCGACAACAGAGTTTTATATCGATGGGCTTAGAAAGGGAGAAACAACAATCACAGCGGAAGCCCCTGATTACGAACCCCAATCAATTCAGATTGACTTAAAAAGGGGGGAGAATATCCTCGATGACATTCTCTTGAGACCACTCCGAATTCCTGATTTACACAACATCTTTGTATTTGTTCATCCCCAAAGAGATCATTACAGATTGGAGATCCGGCTTGCAAATAGTGAAACTAGGGCAATACTTCATGCTCCTCACCTTCCACTTCATGTGTTCTGTACCTTTTACGATCAAATAGGGGAAGGGGTGGCGAAGCAGAGGGGGGAGATCGCCCATCGTTCACACCCGGATGGAATATGGGATTATAATTTTGAAACAGTTTTTCCTCTATCAGTAAAATATCTATTTTCTATAATACAGTTTCACAACTTTATTTTTCAGCTATCGCAATTTGGTTGACTTACAAGCATTTTCTGTTAATTAATACTGG
>Ga0209427_10004480_pt1 | contig 16151 bp, 12 predicted proteins | sample DeeMarSWOR136_30_FD_187465 | JGI IMG/M metagenome (GOLD analysis project Ga0209427, IMG submission 187465) | Marine sediment microbial communities from White Oak River estuary, North Carolina - WOR-1-36_30 (SPAdes) (version 2) | ecosystem: Environmental > Aquatic > Marine > Intertidal zone >...
GTATGATCAGGGTGATCAAGCCGAGGATCGGGGGCGGTTTCGGCGGCAAGCAGGAGGTATTTCTCGAGCCTCTCGCCGCCCTGGTTGCCTTGCGAAACCATAAACCCGTGCAGCTCATTCAATCGAGGAAGGAGGTTTTTACCTCATCGCGCACCAGGCACGCCATGCGCATCAGACTGAAGACCGGAGTGCAGCGGGACGGGCGCATCACCGTCCTGGAGATGGACGGATTGCTCAACGCTGGAGCCTACGGAACCCACGCGCTGACCGTACTTTCCAACGTGGGATCGAAGACTCTTCCAATGTTCAACAAGATAAAAAACATGTCCTTCCATGGACGTTCGGTGTACACAAATCTCCCTATCGGCGGCGCTTACCGAGGGTACGGTGCGACCCAGGGATACTTCGCCTTCAACCAGCAGATCGACATCATCGCACGGAAAACGGGCCAGGACGTGCTGGACTACATCAAGCACTGGCACATTCGTGAGGGGGAAACCTCACAGGTGTTCGAGGCCCTCGGAGAGGGCAAGGAGGGAGTGGCCCAGTCCATAGGCTCCTGCATGCTCGACGAGTGCATCGATCGGGGGGCAGAGGCCATAGGCTGGTCCGACAAGCGTGACAGACGTACAAGGATAGGGAGGGACCGGGTAAGGGGCGTGGGCGCTGCCGTGTCCATGCAGGGCTCGGCCATTCCCATGATCGATATGGCAAGCGCCTATATGAAGATGAACGAGGACGGCTCCTTCAACCTCGACGTGGGCGCAACCGATATAGGTACGGGGTCCGACACCGTTCTGGCCCAGATTGCCGCTGAGGTGTTAAAGGTGCCTGTGGGCTGGATCATCGTGCATTCTTCCGACACGGACCGCACCCCTTTCGATACCGGCGCCTACGCTTCTTCAACCACCTTTCTTTCAGGAGGCGCTGTAATGCAATGCGCCGAGAAGATAGCGGATCAGATCGTGGACCGTGCTGCGCTCGTGCTCGAGGCGGACCGAAAGAACCTGACCTGTGAAAGGGGCGTGGTGCGTGACGGCTCTACCGGTAGGGAAGTGACCTTTACCGAGATCTGCTCCAGCTGCCTGTACGGCAGGGAGCAGTTTCAGATACAGGCATATGCTTCAAAGACAACCGATGTCTCGCCGCCGCCATTCATCGCCCAGTTTGCCGAGGTGGAGGTCGACACCCGCACTGGTAGGGTGGAGGTGAAGAAGTTCGTGTCCGCCGTTGACTGCGGTCAACCGATAAATCCCGCACTCGTCGAAGGGCAGGTCGAAGGCGCCACTCTCAACGGCATCAGTTTCGCGCTCTGCGAGGAGTATGTATTCGACTCCAGAGGCAGGATGCTCAACCCCCGCTTCTGGGATTACAAGATCTACACGGCTGCGGACATACCCGACATGAAGACCATCCTGGTCCGCTCCCACGAGGGGACGGGTCCGTTCGGGGCGAAATCGGTGGGGGAGGTTGCCATTAACGGACCCGCACCTGCCATTGCCAATGCCGTGTACGATGCTGTCGGGGTGCGGATGTTCGCACTACCCATGACTCCCGAGCGTGTCTGGAGACGCTTGCAGGAGGAGGGTATCACATGACTCTTCGCGGCGGCAGCCTGGCTCTTCCCGGCAGTGAAGATTTCGTTGAGTCCGATCTCATCATCGAGGACGGACGCATCGTATACGTCGGAGAAGCGCGGGAGGGGAGTACAGGGGCCGATGAGGTTATCGATGCGCGCGGTCTTGCGGTCCTACCCGGGTGTATCGATCCTCACGTGCATTTCGACGATCCTGGATACACATGGCGCGAGGATTTCTATCACGGCTCATGCATGGCCGCCTCGGGAGGTGTGACCACGGTCATCGACATGCCATGCACTTCTGTACCGCCGGTTACGAACGGGGTGTATATGGATGCAAAACTCGGCGTTATTGAGAAGAAATCGGTCGTTGATTTCGGGCTCTATGGCGGTGTGTCCTCACAGTCCTTCGACGAGGGTTTTCCTCGTTACATGGAAGAACTTGCCCCCCGGGTGCTCGGGTTCAAGACCTACTTCATATCGGGTATGGAGAGCTTCGGCAGGCTCGAACATTTTCGGTTTAGGGAGGTGCTCTTGAAAGCCAGGGAGCTCAATCTCCCCGTACTCCTCCACGCCGAGGACTACGACCTCGTCACTGCCGTCACCGAGCGGGAAGCCCAGGATGGAAATGGCCCCATACATTACTACCGTTCGCGTCCCGAAACGGCGGAGCTGCTCGCTGCCCTCTCGGCCACGGCCATTGCTAAAGAGACTGGAGCCCGTCTCCACATCGTGCATGTGGGAACGGCCGATGTGGCAGAGTTGCTGACGCAGGAAGGCGTGACCGGGGAGACGGGTCCACACTATCTTGCTTTCGATCTGCAGGATTTCGAACGCATGGGCTCGGTTCTCAAATGTACACCTCCGGTCAAGAGGCCCGGAAACAGGGAAAGGCTTTGGGAGTACCTGGCGGATGGCAGGATCAGCTTCGTGGCCTCCGATCACGCCCCATGTACGGAAGAGGAAAAGAACACCGGTTCCATATGGACCGATTACGCAGGTATGCCCGGATGCGGGTTGCTGCTTCCCTATCTATTCTCCGAAGGATTTCTCAGGGGAAGGCTGGGGCTGAAGAGGCTTCTCGAGGTGACGGCGCAGCACGCGGCACGACTGTACAGCATCGACCACCGGAAGGGATCGATCGAGGTGGGGAAGGATGCGGATCTTGTGCTCATAGATCAGGAGGAAGGGTGGACCGTGCGAGGAAAGGCCTTCTTCTCCAAGGGACATATAACACCTTTTGAAGGTATGGAACTACGGGGCAAAGTGGTGAAGACCATCGTTCGCGGATCGGTGGTCTACGATGCAGCGCAGGGCATTACCGGGCAGCCCGGGTACGGCAGGCTGGTAACGAGAGGTTTCACTGCCTGATTTCGGTGATAAGCGAGGTCCGGGCGAAGTATGGGTAAGCTGGACAGCAGACGACCTGATCTCATTCCCTTTGACACGGAACAGGTCTATCGCGAGGTGCGGGAGCAGGCCGAGCACGTATGGAAGGAGCTTGACTGAATCGCCATTTCATTTACAATTGGGATATCAAAACCGCTTTTCTAGAGATTGATGAGTAGTAAAGTTGGACATACTATAAATCGAGGAGGAACGTATCATGAAAAAGGCTTGGCAGTCACTTGTGTTCCTTGCACTGCTCGTCTCACTCGTTGTACCGGGTGTGCTCTTCGCGGCAGGAAGCAAGGAAGTAGTGGAGGAAGAGGAGGTATTCAGGGTGGCCTTCGTATACATCGGCCCGCCCGGCGATCTGGGCTGGACCTATGAGCATGACCGGGGCAGGAAGATGCTGGAGGAAAAGCTTGGCGACAAGGTTGAAACAAAGTACATCGAAAACGTTCCTGAAGGGCCAGATGCAGCGCGGGTCATCCGGCAGTATGCACAACAGGGATACGACATGATATTTGCAACCTCCTTCGGATACATGGACGGCATGTACGAGGTTGCGCAGGAATTTCCCGATATCTACTTCGAGCACTGTTCGGGCTACAAGACAGCCGATAATATGTCCACCTACTTCGGTCGCATGTATCAGCCGCGCTATCTCTCGGGACTCGTTGCCGGAAAGATGACCAAGGCCAATGTCATCGGGTATGTGGCCGCTTTCCCCATTCCCGAGGTCATACGGGGCATCAACGCCTTTACCCTGGGCGTGCGAAAAGCCAACCCCAAGGCGCAGGTCCGGGTGGTGTGGACTAATACCTGGTACGATCCAGTCAAGGAACGCGAAGCTGCAGTAGCGCTTCTGGACCAGGGTGTGGACATCATCGCACAGCACCAGGACACCACCGAACCCCAGAAGGCGGCCCAGGAGCGTGGAGCGCTCAGCATCGGATACGATTCTGACATGCGCTCCTTCGTGGGCGACAGCGTTCTGGCAAGCCCAGTCTGGAACTGGGGCTCCTACTACGTGGCGACCACTCAGGAGGCGTTGAACGGAACGTGGAAGACCCATCAGCTCTGGGGTGGTATGAAGGAGGGCATCGTCACCCTTTCGGAGTTCAGCCCCCGTGTGCCATCCGATGTGAAGAAGCTCGTGGAGGCTGAGAAGACGAAGATCCTGGACGGGAGCTGGGACGTGTTCTGCGGTCCGGTCAAGGACCAGAAGGGTAAAACCGTGGTGCCTTCGGGCTCGTGCATGAGCGATGTAGATATGCTCAACATGAACTTCTTCGTCGAAGGTGTGGTCGGGACCATCCCGGGTAGTTAATGTGACAGAATCAACTGTTTGTTGGTATGGCGTCACTGTGGTCGCGCTTTCAAAGTTCATTCCATGTACATATGAAAGACGAGCGTATAAAAACAGACATTCCTGCGGTCGAGATGCGGGGCATCACCAAGCATTTCCCAGGCGTACTGGCTAATGAAGGGATCGACCTGCAGCTGAACCGTGGTGAAGTACTCGCGCTCCTCGGTGAAAACGGTGCAGGGAAGAGCACGCTCATGAACGTACTCGTGGGCCTGTATCGACCAGACGAGGGTGAGATTCTCGTGGACGGTAACCGCGTGGAGATCAACTCTCCCCGTGATGCAGCGGCGCTCGGTATCGGCATGGTACACCAGAACTTCATGCTCGTGGATACCATGACCGTGGCCGAGAACATCATCCTGGGTATGAGCGGACTTCCCTTCATGCCCAGGATGGAAGACGTGAGCGCCCGGATTGGGGAGCTCTCCGACCGATACCGGTTGAAAGTGGACCCCGGGGTATCTATTTGGCAGTTGAGCGTGGGTGAGCAGCAGCGTGTGGAGATACTCAAGCTCATCTACCGCGGAGCGCGTTTCCTCATTCTCGACGAGCCCACCGCGGTTCTCACGCCCCAGGAATCGGAGGATCTGAACCGCGTCATCGGCCACATGGTACGGGAGGGTAAATCGGCGATCTTCATTACCCACAAGATGGAAGAGGTCATGTCCTTTTCAGACCGGGTGCAGGTGCTCCGCAAGGGAAGGCTCGTGGCGGTGAAAAATACTGCTGAAACGAACCCCGCGGAGCTGGCACGACTCATGGTAGGACGTGAGGTGCTTTTCCAGCTCGATCGCAAACTCTCCACCCGCGGCAAGGTGGTGCTCGATCTCCGTGATGTTCAGGCCGATGACGACAAGGGAAATCCGGCACTCAGGGGTGTGAGCTTTCGCATTCCTAGCGGGGAGGTGTTCGGTATCGCAGGGGTGGCTGGAAACGGACAGCGCGCTCTTGCCGAAGTGATCACGGGCCTGCGGAAAGTGCGGAGTGGCCAGATAATCATAAATCAGAAAAACTTGACGAACCGGCCGCCGCTGGACATCATCAGGGCCGGCGTCAGCCACATTCCGGCCGACCGCATAGCCATGGGCGTAGTGGGCACCATGAGCGTTGCAAACAACCTGGCTATGAAGGGATACCGCAAGCCGCCGCTCATTCGGGGAGGAGTGCTCAGGCTGCGCCGCATCATCGACTTCGCCCTCAACCTCATTCGGGAGTTCCGTATCGATACACCTGGACCGCAGACCGAGGTGAAGTTTCTCTCCGGGGGTAACATACAGAAGACAATTTTGGCGCGTGAGATCGATGCGTGCCGGGGGCTGCTTGTGGCCGGCTATCCGTCACGGGGACTCGACGTGGGGGCAACTGAGGCAGTCCGGAGGCGGATACTGGAGCAGCGGGAGGCTGGCTACGCAGTGCTGCTTATATCCGAGGACCTTGAAGAGCTTCTTTCCATCTCCGACCGCATTGCCGTCCTCTTCGAGGGGAGGATCATGGGTATATTGCCCTCGAAAGATGCTGACCTGGAAACCCTGGGGCTGATGATGGCGGGCATGGAGCTCGAGAAGGTATCTGGAAGAACCAGTTGAATGTGGGAGCGGGACATGCGTTTCGTGCTCGAAAAACGTGAGACAACCTCCAGGCTGGCGCTCGTGCTTGTGCCAGTGGTTTCGTTCTTTGTTTCCCTGCTTCTCGCGGCCGTAATTCTGTCCATTTCCCGGGCCAGCCCGTTTAAGACATACACAGCCATGTTCAGAGGCGCTTTCGGAACATGGCCGAACTTCACTGAAACCCTCGTCAAGGCCATTCCACTGATGCTCACGGGACTGGCTGTTTCCATCGCCTTCAGGATGGAGTTCTGGAACATCGGTGCCGAAGGTCAGCTCACGCTCGGGGGTGTCGCTACAGCCTGGGTGGCCCTGTTCTGGTCCGGCGGAATGCCGCCGTTTCTCGTGCTTCCAGCCTCCCTGATCGTAGGAATGCTCGCAGGGGCGCTCTGGGCCGGCATTCCTGCTGTGCTCAACGCGCGTCTCAAGGTAAATGAGACCCTCACCACGCTCATGCTCAACTACGTGGCTATCCTGTTTTCGGAGCATCTCTACTACGGGCCCTGGCGCGATCCCAAGGGCTACGGTTTTCCAGGCACGGCGCCTTTTCCCGAGACGGCGTGGCTGCCGAGAATCGCGGGCAGAGCGCACATGGGTCTGCTTTTTGCCGTGTTCCTGGCCCTTGTACTCTGGTTTGCCATAAAGCGGAGTCGCTGGGGTTTTGAAGTCAGAATCATCGGTAAAAACCGGACTGCGGCCCGTTTCCTGGGCATAAACATAGGCCGCACGATCGTGCTCTCACTCCTTCTATCAGGGGCTCTCAGCGGTCTGGCCGGTGCATGCGAGGTATCGGGAATATCGCGCAGGCTCCAGCAGGGGCTCTCCATTGGGTACGGGTACACGGCGATCATCGTTGCCTGGCTCGGGCAGCTGAATCCCATCGCCATACTGTTCGTTGCCATTCTCATGGCCGGTCTTTCGGTGGGCGGTGACCAGGTACAGATGATCATGGGACTACCGGCAGCCATGGGTATGGTCCTCCAGGGTCTCATCCTCTTTCCCATGCTCGCCGGCGCAATCTTCAACGAGTACCGTCCGGTGATCGTGAAAACTGCTGCGAGCACCCGATGAAAGGAGGCCAAGCCCGATGCTGCTTCTGATCACCTCCATACTCACGATCACACTACGGGCGGGAACCTCGCTAGTCTATGCGACGGTGGGCGAAACATACACGGAGCGATCGGGTATACTGAACCTCGGTATGGAGGGAATGATGCTCATGGGTGCTGTGAGCGCCTTCGCCGCCGCCTATTATTCCGGTAACCTGCTCGCGGGTGTACTCGTTGCCATGCTCGTGGGCATGGCGCTCTCGGCCGTGCACGCCTTTCTCTCAATCACCATGCGTGCAAATCAGGTTGTGAGCGGGCTGTGCATCACCCTGTTCGGAGGCGGCATGGCCAGCTACCTGGGACAGCGCCTTGGCCCGGAATCGAACAGTTACTACCTCGTGGGGCTCGTCGGTCCCCGTTTTACTCCCATCAGTGTTCCTGTGCTCGGTCGTCTCCCCGTGTTCGGTGCCGTGTTCAACCAGGACGTCCTGACCTACATCATGTATGCCGTTGTTCCGCTTGCCTGGATGTACCTGTTCAGGACCCGAGACGGTCTGAACCTCCGCTCCGTGGGTGAGAAACCGCACACGGCGGATGCGATGGGTGTGAACGTGTTCCGGGTGAGATACCTGGCAACCATATTCGGGGGCATGCTCGCAGGGCTCGGAGGCGCCCATCTCTCGCTTGCCTATACACCCGGGTGGTCGGAGAACATCACAGGCGGTCGCGGCTGGATCGTCATAGCCCTCGTCATCTTCGCCATGTGGAACCCGGCACGGGCTGTTCTGGGTGCCATTCTCTTCGGCGGCATCAATGCCGTGCAGTTCCGCCTTCAGGCGGCAGGGACCACCATTCCTGCGGCGTTCCTCAATATGCTCCCCTATCTCGCAACGATATTCGTGCTCGTGGCGGTCACCTGGTGGGAGAATCTGAGCAAGCGCCTGGGCGCACCCGGGGCCCTCTGCAAGCCCTACATCCGTGAGGAGAAATAGATTCATACGGTATCTTGCAATCTCTGCAATTCATACTTAAGCATTCTTGACGTGTATCCCATAATACCCTATAAAGGTAGTTGAGCTCCGCAGGAGCATTTCAAAGAGTACGGGACATACTACAATTGGCAGAAACTATCAGCACCCCTATCCACCGTTTTGATGCTGCCGAGAAGGCGGGCGGCCTGGCATCGTATATAGCTGATATCGGTTTCGATGGTATGCTCGTTGCAAAGACGTTCCGCTCGTCCAGGCCCCGGGCGCGTATACGGAGTATTTATCTTCCGGAGCTTCCTGAAGGATACACGGTCGTCGACCGCAGGGATGTACCTGGGAAAAACCGTGTCCACATGATAGAGGATGACTGGCCCTTCTTCGCAGAGGACTGCGTGAACCATGTAGGCGAGCCCATACTGCTCATCGTGGGTCCTGAAAGGGCTGAAGTGCTGCGACTGCTGTCTCTGATCCGGATCGAGTACGAGGACCTCGAGCCAGTCTTCAGCATCGAAGAATCCATCGCCAGAAGAGACAGTCCCATCTATGGCGAACGTAATCTCATCGCCGAGTATGCACTGGAGCGGGGTGATCCTGACAGGGCCTTTGAAAAAGCCGCCCGGATCTTCGAGGACGAGTACCGGACTGGATTGCAGGAACACGTGTACCTGGAACCTCAGGGTGTTACTGCCGTGTACGGCGGCGGGCGAATCACTGTGTACGGGTCCATGCAGTGCCCCTTTTACGTGAAGAGCGCCTTGGAGCAGGCATTTGGATGGGAAGGGGATCGCATTCGGGTTGTGCAGGTTGTTACCGGCGGAGGATTCGGCGGCAAGGAGGACTACCCGTCTATTCTGGCCGGTCATGCGGCATTCGCCGCGTATAAGACTGGGAGGCCCGTGCAGCTCCTCCTGGAACGGAGTGAGGATATCTGCTGCACCACCAAGCGGCACCCCTCGATCATCCGGCACCGGACTGCTTTGGACGGAAACGGCAGGATCACGGCGATGGACGTGCATATCATGCTCGACGGAGGTGCCTATGCCGGGCTCTCCAGTGTGGTGCTGCAGCGAGCCATGTTCATGGCCGCAGGTGTGTACAGCATACCGAGTGTACGGGTACGTGGCGAAGTGCTCGCGACCAACCACGTGCCCCTAGGAGCATTCAGGGGATTCGGAGCTCCCCAGGCGCTCTTCGCCGTTGAAATGCATCTTCAGTCCATTGCGGAGCGGCTCGGGAAAGAGCCTTTGGATTACAAGATGAGCCATGTGCTCCGCAAGGGGAATACAACGATAACAGGGGGCTGTGTGCATCACGAGGTGAAGCTGCCCGAGATGGTCGGTCTGGCCGAGGCCATGTCCGGCTATCGTAATAAGCGCGTTCTTTCAGACAGAGGTAAGGATGGAGCGCTGCAGGGTATCGGAATCTCCCTCTTTTTTCACGGCTGTGCGTTCACCGGAAGCGGGGAGCGCGACAAGATCAGAGCCGTGGTGAAGCTCAGAAAGGATCAAGAGGGGAAGATTGACATACTGGTTTCTAACACGGACATTGGGCAGGGCGCGCAGACCACACTGCGAAAGATCGTTGCCCGGACCCTGGGTATATCCTCCCGGGACGTGCGCTACGATAACCCTGACACAGACAGGGTGCCGGACTCAGGTCCAACGGTAGCGTCCCGGACGGTCATCATCGTCGGTTCCCTGCTCGAGCAGGCCGCTCGCGATATGAAAGTGCGGTGGAATGAACCCGGAGAGATTGAGGTAACGAAGCGCTACAAACAGCCAGACTACATGCGCTGGGATCAGGAACGGTTTCAGGGAGATGCCTATCCGACCTATTCCTGGGGTGTGAATGTGGTCGAAGTAAAGGTCGATCCAATTACGTACGAAGTGAAGGTGACGGGTGTCTGGGGGATCTACGACGTAGGTACCCCTATTGACGTGAAGGTTGTGCAGGGGCAGATCGAGGGTGGGATGACCCAGGGTCTCGGGTATGCCACGGTGGAGGTCTTGGAGGCCCGTGCAGGAAAACTGCTTCAGGGGAATCTCACCGACTACCTCATTCCCACATCCATGGACTTCCCGAGAATGGAGGTTCGTCTCGTGGAGAGTTCCTACAAGCAGGGTCCCTTCGGCGCAAAATGCGTGGGTGAGCTTCCCTTCCTCGGAGCTGCCCCCGCACTTGCCGCTGCGGTGCAGCATGCTCTGCACACGACTATAAACCGTATACCGGTTACCCCGGAGTATCTCATGGAGGAAGCGGCACGGTGACCATTGAATTCACGCTGAACGGTAAAAAAGTAGCCATCCACACCAACCCGTTGCGAAGGCTCCTGGATGTTCTCCGTGATGATTTTCACCTTACCGGGGTCAAGGAGGGCTGCGGAGAAGGAGAATGCGGCGCCTGTTCCGTGCTTGTAGACGGGATGCTGAGCAACTCCTGCATCGTCCCGGTTGGGACGCTGCAGGGGACCGATGTGTTGACTATCGAGGGATTCAGGGGAACCGAGCGCTACCGTGTACTCGAGGAGGCATTCGCCGAGGCGGGGTCCGTGCAATGCGGTTTCTGCACGCCTGGTTTCATCATGGCTGCCGAAGCGCTTCTACGGACCAATCCGGAACCCGGTGAGGATGAGATCCGTGAAGCTATCTCGGGAAACCTGTGCAGGTGCACGGGATATCATATGATCGTGGAAGGTATCACACGGGCGTCCCGCAGAGGTGCAGCACTATGGAAGTAGCGTACAAGCCGGCAAGCCTCGAGGAGGCTCTAAACATCGTCGAAGAGCGCAACGCCATACCCCTTGCCGGCGGGACGGACCTCATGGTGCACCGCAGGAGCTGGTCCGGCCTGCCTCCCCGGTTTGAACATCCTGTCGTCTTCATTGGGCACCTCGATGCGCTCATAGGAATAGAGCTCGAGGATGGAATACTCAGCATCGGTGCAGCGAACACCCTCACTTCCATCCTCGAGCATCGGGAAATACCTCCGCTGCTTCGTGCCTCCATACGGCAGATAGCGGGCCCCGCGATCCGCAACAGGGCGACCATTGGTGGTAATATCTGCAACGCTTCGCCCGCGGCAGACACTTTACCCGCTTTCTACGTGCTCGGGGCGGAGGCCGTTCTGGTAAGCACTGCAGGAACGCGTGTGGTCCCCATTGAAAAATTCATTGAAGGTCCAGGAAAAACATGTCTGAGACGTGGAGAGCTTCTCTCCCGAATCCGGGTTCCCGCGGACCGACATGACATCTGGTTTTTCAGGAAAGTGGGGACACGGGCGGCGTACTCCTGCTCGAAGCTCTCCCTTGCCGCTGTTGCGCACACGGAGAAGGGTCTTGCCGCTGAAGTGCGGCTCGCCCTGGGATCCATCGCGCCCACCGTGATCCGCTCACGGGAGGCAGAAGCATTCATGCGGGCAAAGACAGCAGGGGAGATCGACACGCATCTGCCCCGTATTCTCGAGTATTATGATTCGCTCATCGATCCCATAGATGACCAGCGGAGCAGCGCCGCGTATCGACGAGATGCCTCGCTTCGCCTGGTAAGGTACTTTATTCGCAACATCCTGCTACCACATATAGAGGGCACCATGTGACGGAACGTATTTTCGATGTCCAGCCAAATCGTAAACGCGTGAGGGGGTATCGGAGCAAATGATAGACCTGACGATACACGAGAAGCAGCGCGCGCGAACCGCGAAGCGCTGCAGAGAACGTAACATACGCATCCCAACATTCCGGCAGATGAAAGACCCCCGGCTCGTTCCTTCCGATATCAGGAATGAGCTTAAAGGCATCGGATTGTGGGACGTGCACCCGCGCAACCTGTTTCGCATCACCTGGAAGAATGAAACCGTGCCCCGTGGAGGCTTATACGGAGGACTCAACTACCTGGCATTCCCCCGTGAGCTTACCGGAGTGCGCGCACGCATTTACGCCCTGGTTGGAAAGTGGTTTCCCACGGGTGCACACAAGGTTGGTGCAACTTTCGGCTGTATCATACCCCGCCTGGTCACTGGCCAGTTTGACCCCACGGAACAGAAGGCGGTGTGGCCTTCAACGGGTAACTACTGCCGGGGTGGCGCATATGTTGCGGCGCTTCTGGCCTGCGACTCCATCGCCATCCTGCCTGAGGAGATGTCTCGTGAACGTTTTGAGTGGCTTTCATCCGTAGCCGGCGAGGTCATCGCAACACCTGGGTGTGAGAGTAACGTGAAGGAGATCTTCGACAAGTGCAGGGAGCTCAGAGAGACGCGGGACGACATCGTCATCTTCAACCAGTTCGATGAGTTCGGCAACCACCTCTGGCACTATGAGGTCACCGGTGCCGCCCTGGAGGAGCTTCTGGGCACTGAGATGGGAAGCGAGGACAGCTTCGCCGGCGTGGTGCTTTCTTCAGGTTCTGCAGGAACGCTGGGATGCGGCGATTACGTGAAGGAGCGCTTTCCCCGCTCCAGGCTTGCCGTGGGAGAGGCACTGCAGTGCCCGACCCTGCTCATGAACGGCTTCGGCGGGCACAGGATCGAGGGTATCGGCGACAAACACGTTCCCTTTATACACAACCTCCGCAACACCGACATGGTCATCGCTGTTGATGACGAGCACACCGTGCGCCTCCTACGGCTCTTCAACGAACCTGCAGGTAGAAGGTACCTCGAGGAGCAGGGTGTCCCATCAGCACTGGTGAATCAGCTAGACCTGCTCGGTATATCGTCAATCGGTAATCTCATCGCGGCAATCAAGTTTGTGAAGTACTATGAGCTTGAAGAGCATGACATCGTGCTCACCCTGTTCACCGATTCTATGGAGCTGTACGGCTCGCGCCTCAGTGAGCTTGAGGAGGAGCGTGGAGCATACGGAGTACGCGAGGCTGTGCAGGATTTCGAGCTCCTCCGGAATATTTCCACGGACTGGGTGCTAGAACTCGGCCACTACGAGCGCAAGAGAATTCATAACCTGAAGTATTATACCTGGGTCGAGCAGCAGGGGAGGGATGCACGTGAGCTTAACGATCAATGGTACGATTACCGCCACTACTGGGGAGAAATCCACCGGCTTGGCCCGGAAATAGATGCTCTCATCGAAGAGTTCAACAGTCTTGTGGAAAAAGGATAACACCTAACCGGTTTTGTGATGAGGATGTGTTCTGAGAATCGATTGGGAATACTTTTTACGAAAATGAGATGATCTGCATGTGCTTTGTGAGGTTCAAATTCTCCTAAAGGGAAGAAATGACATGATTTTGTTGAAGAATTGTTTCTATGTCATGACCCCGGATGGAAAAGACGATCTTCAGGGGGTCGACATCCTCATCGAGGATTGCCGCATTCAGAGGATCGGGGAAGGGATCGTTCCAGATGCTCCGAAAAGCGGTGCACCCACTGCACGGCCTCCAAGGAAAACCCCTCATCGGCGCATTACTGAAACGGAGGTCGAGGTCATCGACTGCTCAAAAATGGTAGTGGTGCCTGGATTCATCAACACCCACCACCACTTCTATCAGACCCTTACGCGTAACCTTAAGGCGGTACAGAACGCCAAACTCTTTCAATGGCTCATATATCTGTACGAGGTGTGGAAGCACATCGACGCAGAGGCCATATTCTACTCGACCATGGTGGCCGTTGGTGAACTCCTTAAAACGGGATGCACCTGTACCACCGATCACCACTATCTCTATCCCCGGGACTTCCAGGGTGACCTGATGGGCATTCAATTCGATGCAGCCCGTCGACTTGGTATCAGGTTTTCACCCTGCCGGGGGTCCATGTCGCTCAGTAAGAAGGACGGCGGGCTTCCGCCCGACACCGTTGTGCAATCTGATGACCAGATACTCAGTGACAGCCGCAGAGTTATCGAGGCCTATCACGACGATTCCGACCAGTCCATGGCGCGGATCATCCTTGCACCCTGCAGCCCTTTCTCGGTGACGGAGGATCTCATGCGTAAAACGGCGAGGTTAGCGCGTGCATACGGCGTGCGGCTCCACACCCATCTGGCGGAAACAGCGGAGGAGGACGAATACTGCCTCCGTGTCTATGGGAAAAGGCCGCTTCGCCTGATGGAAGAACTCGAATTCACAGGCGCCGACGTGTCCTACGCACACGGAGTATTCTTCAACGATGAAGAGCTCGGGCTTCTTGCGGAGACGGGAACCTCCATCGCGCACTGCCCCTCATCGAACATGAGGCTCGGCTCGGGCATCGCACGGGTGAAGGAGATGCTCGAGCGCGGGATAAACGTCGCTCTTGCGGTGGACGGGTCAGCCTCGAACGACACCTCGGACTTCCTCGGTGAGATGCGAACGGCCCTTCTCCTCCAGCGTGTACGCTACGGCGCCGATGCTCTCACGGCTGGTGAAGTCTTTCGCATGGCCTCGGAGAACGGCGCAGGGCTGCTTGGTTTCAGGGGAATAGGCAGGGTGGAGGAGGGGTGCCTGGCAGACCTGGCCCTGTTCGATATAAACAGCATCGGGTATGCCGGTGCGCTCTCTGACCCTCCTGCGGCCCTCCTCTTCGCGGGGAACAGCCATCAGACCGCATACACGATCGTGAACGGCCGCATCGTCGTCCGCGAGGGAAGGCTCACGGGCTATGACGAGGATGCGATCGTCACAAAGGCAAACGAAATTGCTTTCCGGCTCTTGCCTGCGCACTGAAAGGTGCAGGATACTTCTCTTTGGGACATTTCCTGTAACTCGACGGATCATAAATGGGTAGTAAGGACTTGAAACACGGCAAGATGAGAGGAGAGGTGCACAAGGAACGCATGCCGCAGCAGCAAAAAACGCTCTATGTGGTAAGCGCGTGTCTCACGGGTGAGAACTGCAGATACGACGGGGGAAACTGCCGTAACAGGAAGATCGAAGCACTGGTCGAACGGGGAGAAGCAGTTGCAGTCTGTCCTGAGATACTTGGCGGCCTCAAGGTTCCACGCGATCCCTGTGAGATCCGGAGGGGGAAGAATGGGAAAATACGCGCCGTCACCCTTTCCGGCAGGAACTGTACCCGGGCTTTGAAAAGGGGCGCCCGTAAGGCGCTCGAGATCGTTCAGAACCTGGGTATCGAGAGGGCTGTCTTGAAGTCGCGAAGTCCCTCGTGCGGATTCGGCAGGATCTATGACGGTAGTTTTTCAGGAAGACTTACCCGCGGCAACGGCATAACCGCAGACATTCTATCTAAAAACGGGATACGGATTTACACTGAATATGACTATCTTCACGTTTCTCAAGAGACGTAGGTGATTGCCGGTATGACTGCGCCCTGCGGGTCCATGAGCACACAGAATCGTCCAATGTTGGGAATTGAACATGCCTTCATAAAGAGATACAAATACCATAACAATGTTTTCAACTTCAGACAGTATGAAATTGAGATGTTGGAAAAAATCCTTGCTTTGATGATCACCACGTACTAGGTTTAAACTTCTGCCGGAGCGTAAGTCTCCTTTATTGGTGAATGTACCCTATGAGCACAGTAGCGCGGGTCCCCTTTACCTCATATGTGGAGAGTGTTTTCAGGGCTCTCGATCTCATCGCCGCACGTGAGAAATTGCCCGAAAACGGACTCATTATTATCAAGCCTAACCTCACCAATGCGAGCAAGCCGCCGGTCACGACCCCAGTGCAGGCCGTTGAAGCCGTGTTCCGGTACTGCAGGGAGTTCACGAAGGCAGAGGTCCTGATAGGTGAAGGAACGGGAAGCGGCAGGACTGCCGACGTGTATCGTCAGCTCGGTTACGCGGATCTTGCAGAGTCCTACGGGATAGGACTCGTCGATTTCAACGAGGAGCGTACCATATTGAGTGAGAAAAAGGATGCGTTGACGCTCAAGGAGTTCCACCTCCCGGAGATACTCATGGACGCATTCGTGATATCGGTGCCCGTGCTCAAGGACCACTGCTTCACGGTTACCACAATCGCGATGAAAAACATGTTCGGTATCGCACCGGCACCGCATTACGGCGGCACCTGGAACAAATCCAGGCTGCATAGCCCGTCAACACACCGTTCCGTGTATGACGTGTGCCTGTACAAGAAACCCTTCCTCTCGGTTATAGACGCATCGACCGTCCTGTCCGGCGGGCATCTGTGGGGCACGCAGAGGAAACTGGGATACATACTCGCGAGCTTCGATCCCGTTGCAGCAGATGCCGCAGGTAGTATGCTCCTCGGGCAC
>Ga0209427_10004482_pt1 | contig 16143 bp, 17 predicted proteins | sample DeeMarSWOR136_30_FD_187465 | JGI IMG/M metagenome (GOLD analysis project Ga0209427, IMG submission 187465) | Marine sediment microbial communities from White Oak River estuary, North Carolina - WOR-1-36_30 (SPAdes) (version 2) | ecosystem: Environmental > Aquatic > Marine > Intertidal zone >...
TACAATACTTTTGTAGTTTTGAAGGGATTAATTGGGAAATTTCAATTGGGCGGATATACAATACCTTCCACAATCGGGGTTTTAGCACAAAAGTTATAATGATAGTCGGATTTGAACTTTTATCAGCCATTCCTGGTAGGTGCGGAGCAGTAAGCAACTTGTGGCGTAATAACTTATCTTTATTTCCAACGGTCGATAAAGATATTGAATATGTGGTTTTTGTTACCAAAGAGCTCGTTAATTATTATATCAAGCACATCCAAATTCAGGACAATATAATCTTTCATATTTGTGATTTGAACGGCAACTTGATTAGAAACAGAATTCATTTTCAAGAAAAAGAAATACCGAAATTGCTTCGAGACTATAATTGTGATCTATATTTCACCGGTACGCCAACGCCAACCTTTAATTCAGATGTACCCATTGAAATCTTCAAAATAACTGGCATTCAGTTTTATTCAAGACCCCGAGAATTTGGACGGCTAAGATCTGTTTATCATAAAGTTGCTACGGGGAAAAAAGCAAAAAGGTCTAAATATATCATTGTCAATAGCAATTATGTTAAGGCTGAAATTTTAAAACGAATTCAAATTCCTGAAGAAAAAGTTAAGGTGATTTATGAATCGTTAGATCATGGAATATTTAACACTAACAAAGCTAGCGATGACTGTAAAAAGTTAATTCTTGAAAAATGGGGAATAAATTCAAAATTTTTATTATATGTTTCCGATATACGGCCTTATAAAAATCCGTTAACTTTAATAAAAGCGTTTGAAAGCTTGAGAAATGATTTGAAAGATTATAAACTGGTTATGATCGGGCAGGATATCGCCGGTTATAAAAAAGCTCTCATTGAATATATTAACCTGAAAAAGCTTACCACAAATATTATCATGTTTGATTATATGGAGCCATTTGATTTTGTTTATTTAATGCGTGCCGCCGACCTTTTTGTTTATCCTTCCTCTCTTGAAACTTTTGGAACAATTCCATTAGAAGCGATGGCTTGTGGAATACCGGTGATCGCAGGCAATGAAACTGCAATTCCTGAAATATGCGGAGATGCTGCTTTACTGGTTGATGGACAGGATTATACAGAAATAGCAGATGCAATTTTAAAATTATTGAATGATAATAATCTTAGACATCAATTAATTGTAAAAGGTCTGATGCATGTTAACAATTTTTCCTGGCAAAAAAATGCCGCGGAAACTGTTGAGCTATTTAAACAAGCAATTGCAAATTAAAAATGTTAAGTTGTAACATAATTTGGGGCAAAATAATTATTGAATAAGCCAAGAAAATTTCTTGTTGTTCCGTCAAAAAAAAGACCCTGGTATTACGTCGAAACATCAAAAGTCACCATAACTTTTTTTATTGAAAATTTACTCACTTCAAAATATAAATTATTCAATGCATTCATTCGATTGTTAAGCAAATTCATTGCACTTGATAAGTTACTGGCTTTTATTGGACATGAAACTGATAAAATAGAAGAGTCGATCACATCAGCAGTTAGATTAATAAATTTAAACAATAATAATATTATTATCAGACTGACAACCTGGCATCGAAAAAATGATAAGTTTACATTATTCATTTTTAATGGCAAACAACAAACACCTCATGCCATTGCGAAATGCCTGCCTAACCAGTTTTCTCATTCCCTGGAAAATGAATTTGCAAATATGAAAAAAATAACAGGGTATTTTAAAAACACCGAAATATCAGTACCTCATCCAATAAAACTTATCAAATCTGGTACACATTCTATTTACCTGGAACTATTTTGTGAAGGCATCGCATTAAATGATCTGGCCAATCGTGAATTTTCTCCCAACCAGAGATTGACTCTTTATGAACAAGGGTTGAATTTTGTTGATAATTTGATACAAAAATTTGCTATGTTTAAATCAAAAATGCACCAGGAAATATTTGAATTATATATAGAAAGTAGTTTAGAAAACTTTGAAAAGACAAATAGATTGGTAGAACTTTATCTACATAGATTTAACAAGTTGAAGGATACTACTGTAAAAATGAATAATAAAAATATTGCATCCATACCCATGCACGGGGACTTGTGGGGTGGAAGTATTCTCATGAATGGAAATGAAGCTGCAGTGATTGATTGGGAATTTTTTCAAGACGCAGGCATGCCATTATGGGATTTATTCATGTTTTTTATTCATCCAGGATTTGTTTTAAAAGGGCATAATAAAGGTTTGTTCTCTGAATTTCGGACTTTTTCCAGGCATAAAAATGTTTTAAATAAAATGAATCATATCTTAAATAAACGTGGAGCAGAATTAGATTTAGAAATTGAAGATATTGAATTTTTATTTCAGATATTTCTAATTTATAATTGTTTAACCAGGGATAATTCTACTGAAAAGAATTGGGAAACGTGCTTGAACAATTATTGGGCGAGTGAGCCTTTATGGGTGGAAAATTAATTGTATTTGCAGGGATCGATGGTACTGGAAAATCCTCCCTGGCAAACGCCGTCAGGAGTGAACTTGAGCGGAAAAATATCCCGGTAAAATACGTCTGGATGAGAATGAACTATCTATTCTCTCGTCCGTTTCTTTTGATCTGTCGCTTAACAGGATTAACCAAAAGACCGCTCGTGAATGGACACAAAATTAGTGTCCATGAATTTTATCGCTTCAAACCAATGGCAAAGCTGGTTCAATATACTCACTTTATTGATACTGTAATCGGCTGGTTTAAAAATATTTACGTTCCGTTAAATTTTGGAACAAAGGTCGTAATATGTGACCGGTTCGTTCATGATATTTTAGTCGATTATGCCATTGAAGGACATGAGTGGAATATTTTTTCCAAACGAATTGCAAAGCTGTTTTTTCTTCTGATCCCCCCAAATACAAAGTTCTTTTTGATTGATGTAGAGAAAGAAAATATTCTGAAACGAAAAACAGATGTGATTGATTATGATGAATATTTTAATCAGCGGTATAGACTATATGATGAGTTGAAAAAAGATAAATCATTCACAATTATTAATAATAACGGTTCAATGGATTTAGCATTGAGAAATATTTTTGAAGATTTAAATCTGAATTGAGCTTTTAATTTTTTTGTGACGAGAGCCTTAGTACCTTAGTGATAAATAATTTTTTTAGATTGAACATATACAGGTTATGAATAGGATCACGATCGGCAATTCAAAAATTGAAATCCCCTCCTTTTTGAGAACATTTTTTCCATACAAGGAAAAACGCTTGTTCTGGATGCCCCGGAATAAGATCCTTTATCTCTTCATGCAGAATAAAGTATCTATCATTTTTATCAATTGGCTGTTCCAGGGAATATTCGGACTGAGCAAAATTGACCTGGTTGGAAAAATAATAATAGAAATTTTAATTATTTTAATTGTTAATGTTGCGGCAGGTGAAATAACTTTTGCCGGGGTAATTATATCAATATTGATTGCTCATACATTTAATTGGATTTTTAACACTCATTTTTGGGTATTAGGCAGGTTTGTTGGAATTACAAAAACTCCGACCCACCGCTTTTACAGTTATTTAAAAAAAATGCAAAAAAGAATTAGTAACGCTAATGGATTAATTGGAGTTATCGTTATCGGCGGGGCTTCAAGAGGAGAGAAAATTCGAAATACTTCAGATCTGGATATTTTTTTATTTTCACAACCTCAATTGAATTCGAAAGTTAAAGCGGTATTATTCACTATCAAAGAAAGAATTATCGCCTTTTTGTGGAGATTTCCATTAGATCTTTATTTGTATGAGAATCTTGTGGAAATGAGCAAACACAGGAAGGATGAAGTGCCGTTTGTCCTGTATGATACGAAAAATATAGTAAGAGCGTATTACGAGAAACAGGATCGCAAAATCGCTCATTTAAAAGATTTCCCTCGAAAATGATGTACCAAAAACAACTCAAAATTTGCATTGCCTGTTCATCAGGTGGGCACTATCGCGAAGCTGTAACAGCGACCCAATCACTGAGCGGGGATAAATATTTTGTGACATTCCGGACGCAGCATATCAGCGAACAAGCACGGAAAAACCGATTCTATTTCGTCACGCATTGTAAGCGAAACATTTTCAAAGTCATTCACAATGCCGTTCAATCCTATAGAATTTTAAGAAAAGAAAAGCCAGATGTGATTATTTCAACCGGCGCTGACGTTGCAGTCCCAACATGCATTTTGGGCAAAATTATGGGGATAAAATTGATCTTTATTGAAAGCGGCGGCCAGGTTTACACGCCATCACTCTCAGGCAGAATTGTTTATCCTTTTGCTGATCTGTTCATTGTTCAATGGAAACCAGCATTGAAAAATTTCCCAATGGCGAAATATGGCGGGGTTCTATTTTGATCTTCACAACAGTTGTATCGAGTAAGACTCCCTCAAATCCACTGGTCAAGGATATGAATGATCTGGCTTCAAATGATTCTGTAATATATGTAGATTTATAAATTCTTTCAGATCCGGTTTAAAAAAAATATTTAAGAAAATTTTCTATACCAATGCGTGAATATTATACTAAAATTGCTCGTGAAGGCTCGATATCTTTTAGCAGCCAACTCATATCTATCGTCTTAAATTATTTAACAGCAATTTTTATAACCAGGGCGTTAGGTGCCGAAGGTTATGGAACCTACTGTTTAGGGTATTCAATCATCCAGACCCTGACTATTTTTGCCGGATTAGGATTAAGCGATGCGCTAATTCGTTATATTGCTTTATTCTTGGGTAAAAATGATTTACCATCAGCAAAGGGAGTTTGGCATACTGTATCACGTTTTATGATGGTTACTTATCTATTATTAACAATATCAATCTTTTTTAGTGCACCGTTGATTGCACAATATGTATTTCACAAACCAGAGCTCACACCGATAATTAGAATTCTATCTTTAAGCTATCCAGCTTTATCAGTAACTTTGTTGGTTGACTGTTATTTCAAAGCTAATAAAAATCTTTTAATTCCATCTCTGTTACAAAATGTATTTTCTCCTGGTGGAAAATTGATTTTTGCAGTTGGAATATTTTTCCTTTCATTAAATGAAACAGAATGGAGCTGGGCATTTGCATTAAATTCATTTTTAATTGCAATGATTGCAATATATTTTTATCAGAAAATTACAAATTGGAGAGATAAAAAAGCCACTTCAATTTCATTAAAAACATTGTTACAATTTTCGTTACCGATTTGGGGGGCTCAGGCAATTCCCGTAATATTAGGACAACTAAATGTTTTATTGCTGGGCTTCTTTTATGAAAGTAAAGAGGTAGGTATTTATAAAGTCTATGTTTTTTTCGCTTCGTTTATTTCTTTTGGATTTGGATCATTAGCTGGAATATTTTATCCTGTATTCTCTGAACTTGTCTCTAAAGGCAATAAGTTCGCAATGCAGGATTTATATCAACGAGTTACAAAATGGTTCCATTTAATATCGTTCAATCTTTCCTTTCTCGTTTTAATGACCGGGCTCTGGTTCGTTCCTATTTTATTTGGTGAGGATTATCGATTAACATCACCAACTGTTTTATATTTAATCATAAGTGGACATATATTGAATTCATTAACAGGGCCCGATTATATGACATTGAAATCGCTTGGGTGGACCAAATTTTTCTTCCTATCTTCTTGTTTTGCATTTGTCAGTAATTTGGTATTTGGTTATATATTTATACCTAAATATGGAATTGCAGGGGCAGCACTGGCCACCATGATTTCTACAGGAATAAGACATTTCTATGGATTACATATAATAAGAAACAATCTAAGGATTAAAATTTTATCGAAACAAGCCAGGAACTTCTTAGTAGTTGGTCTTCCATTTTTACTCATATTGTTTTATATGAATTATGTCCTTTTTTATTCATTGAAATTAACATTAATTATTATTGATTGTTGTTTAATAATTTTCTACACTATAATAGTAATAAAATTAAAAATAATTGATAGTGAAGATCGGTTCATCATTTTCAAATTTTATAATAAGATAATCGGAGCTCACTCTAAGGATTAAAACCGAGTAGGTTTATGAAAGATCAATCGAAATTCTTATCGAATTTCCAACCTATAATTATTATTGGAATGCATCGATCGGGAACAACCATGATCACAAAGATTCTTAGAGAACTTGGGTTGTTTGTTGGCATCGACTTAGAACCAAACTTAGAATCGTTATATTTTTTCGAGAGAAACATATCAATCTTGAAAGTATGCAATGGAAGCTATTTATATCCTGATGTTATTAATCATTTAGAAAGATATTCCAAAACAAAAAAGGAAATAGTGCATTTATTAAAAAAAGATTTAAACTCTTTTAATGTAATCAACTTTTTAGGAACAAAATACTATTTTAAGTATCGATCAATCTTTAATATTAATTTTCCCTGGGGATGGAAAGATCCCAGAAATACATTTACCTTACCATTGTGGCTGGAGATATTTCCAAATTCAAAGATTATTCATGTATATCGCAATGGCATCGATGTTGCGTCCAGCCTGTACACTCGTGAAAAGAAAATATTGAGTAATTATTTATTGTCTAAAAATGAAAAGGGAAACTTCATAAAAAGGCAAATCGATATCATTAAACGATATGGAATATTATTATTTGTAGTAAAAAAATTTCATTCATTTATTAGAAAGCTCGATCCGTTATACAAATATGAATTGTTTGGCATACAACCTGACATTAGTATTGAGGATGCATTTAGATTATGGGAGAAATATATTCAAAAAGCATTTGAGCATTCTCAACAACGAACCGATATGTTTTTACATATTAAGTATGAAGATTTTCTGGCAAACCCTGATCATTATATTAAACTTCTACTGGAGTTTTGTGAAATCTCTTGGAAAAATAGTGGTTATACAAAAATCAAGAATATGATAAATAGAGATAGAAAATTTGCTTTTATGAATGATCGGAATTTAATAAAATTTTATGATGTTGTTAAAGATAGTTATTGGATGAAACGGTTAGATTATGGGAATATCACAAGCCAAAAACAATCATTTTCATTCATGTCATGAGTTCGGAGAAAACAATGACTGAAAATTTGTCATGCCGTAAACCGATTGCTATTGGTGGCTTAGGTGGAAGTGGAACAAGAATAGTAGTGGAAATATTGAAAAGCATAGGTTTTTATATTGGATGTGACTTAAATCGTGCCAATGATAATTTATGGTTTACACTGTTATTAAAGAGACCGAAATTTTTTAATTTCGATTTAAACAATAATAAGAACGAAATTTTTAACTGTTTAAATATATTCGAAAAAGCAATGACAGCTAATTTAAGCCCCAATATTTTTGAATTTCTATATATTCTTAAAATTGCCATTGGGATGTCTTACACCGGAAATAGCTATCGAGGCGAAGGGAAAAAAATATGGCCATTTAAACGTGTTCAAACTTTAATGTCCTCAAAAAAGGTTAATTTCTCAAGTTATTTAGGATGGGGATGGAAGGAACCAAATACCCATATTTTCCTGGAATACTTAGCAGAATTTTTTAAAGATCTTAAATATATTCATGTCATCAGGCATGGATTGGACATTGCTTTTTCATCCAATCAATCGCAACTTCATCATTGGGGACATCTTTTTGGAGTCAATGTAAATTCTTCAGGCTGCTTACCCGGGTTAATGCTTAAATTTTGGATTCAATCTAATCTCAAGACTATTTCTTTGGCACGTAGAATATTGAAAGAAAATTTTATTGTTTTAAATTACGATAAACTTTGTCTTAATCCAGAAAAGGAAATAATAAAATTAATAGAATTTCTACAATTAAGTGAAAATAATATTAATATTGATCAATTAACAAAAATACCGAAAATCACGAATTCTATCGGTCGATATAAGACAAATGATATTAGTATCTTTAGCAACAAGGAACTGGAAGAAGTTGAGAACTTCGGATTTGAGGTTGATTTTTAAAATCAGGCGTATTGAGTTTAAATTTATTTATTTTGAAGTTGATTTTTTGATCATTGGAATTTGTTTAGAATTTATTTTTTTGAATTTAGAGTTTATACATCATTAATTATTTTTAAGCTGCCTCCAGTTGAGACAGGTTGCTGGTTTCAAATTATCTGAAAAGCTGTTTTAAATTTTTGTCAAGTATAACATCCAGCTTTGAAAAACTTTCCCAACGCTCACTACGGAAGACAATTATTTTGATCTTTGCAACAGTTGGATCGAGTAAAACCCCCTTCGACCGATTGGTTAAGGCAGTCGATGGTTTAGCTTCAATAATTTCAGAACAGGTGATAGTGCAGTTAGGAGCTTCCAATTATCAACCGAGGGCAGCCAGTTACTTTAAGTATTGTGATTCAGAAAAGATAGCTTCATTTATTAAAGAGGCAAATATTGTTATTTCCCATGCAGGATTTGGAATCATTGCGGATTGCATTCGAATGAATAAGCGCCTGATCCTGATTCCGCGTGAGCAGCGGTTTGGAGATGCCGAAGGAAACCAGGTCGAACTGGCGGAATATCTCGCAAAAAATTCAGATGGCATTATCTGTATCAGGGATGTGAACAAATTGCAGGCTGCTTTGATTCAAGTTCAAAACACGACTCCATGTTATCAATTTACAAATAAAATTCCGGAAATGGTACAGAGTTTCATAGACCGAAGATTGGGTTGAGAAAAAATTATGATCGAGGTGTCAGTAGTTATTGTCAGTTTTAATACGAAGGATTTGACTCTTCAATGCCTGAATTCTGTTTTTGCCCAGAATCATGTCTCTTATGAGGTTATTGTTGTCGATAATGCATCATCTGATGGCAGTGTAACAGAGATAAAGAAATCTTTTCCGCAGGTTGCACTAATTGAAAACAATAAAAACAAAGGATTTGCGTCAGCCAATAATCAAGCGATTAAGTTAGCAAAGGGAAAATTCATTTTGCTGCTTAACAGTGATACGCTGCTGCTTTCAGAAGACTCGTTTAGCAAAATGATTAAATTTATGGATATAAAAAGAAATGCTGGAATATGCGGATGCAAGGTTACCAGGCCGGGCGGAAGACTTGATTGGCCCTGTAAGAGATCATTCCAGACACCTTCAGTATTCTTTTATCGTAGTTTAGGACTTGATAGGATGTTTCCCGGGCATAAAAAATTTGGAAAATATCATCTCACATATTTGGATGAAAATAAAACCCATGAAGTCGATGCCATCACCGGTGCTTTTTTTATGATCCGGCGCGAAACTATCGCTGACATTGGTCTGTTAGATGAAAAGCTATTCATGTATAGCGAAGATATGGACTGGTGTTTTCGGGCCAAACTGAAAAACTGGAAAGTCTTTTACTATCCTGAAGTTCAAATTATTCATTATAAAAGCAGAAGCAGTAATAAACGAAGCAATAAAATAATTTACTGGTGGTATTATTCAACCTGGTATGTCTATAAAAAACATAAGGCAAAAAATTATAATTTTATTATTAATGCGGCTGTTTTTGTAGGATTTTGTTTAATGTTTGGAATTTCATTTTTACGTAATGCAATGATTCAGTCTAATAAGATACCGAGCAGGAAATAATGATCTAATAAAAATTTAAAATTTTATTGCTGTTTACAATCAAGATCACATTTATATTCAATCATTGGATAAGCAACTAAGGGCAGACAGCTATGATACGCAGACATCTTCGCTTGACACCGGGAGTATCGTTAATATTTGATCTAGTCGCTACATGTTTATCGTTTGTACTCACCTTTCCAATTCGTACGCTATTAATCAATATCTATCCATTTGGTGATAGTGTTAGTTTAACGGAATATCTACCGTTACTTTTTCCTATTATTGTTATCTGGACTATTTTATTCCAATTTCAAAAGAGCGCAGTAAATTTACGCTACACATCATTCCGAAACGAAATCGCGCGTACTTTGAAAGTAGTTATCTGGGGTGAAATTTTTCTATTTATGTTATTATACAGTTTTCGTGTTTACCATATCTCCAGAACTTTTATATGGTTGTTCGGATTAATAAATTTTATATCTCTGCTCCTGGAAAAATATTTCCTGTTACAGAGTTTGGAATATTTCCGCAGAAAAGGCGTCAATAGACGAAAAGTTTTGATTGTCGGTGATGGCAAAGGTTCGAAAATATTAGTCGATTATATTCAGAAATATAGCGATTGGGGATTGGATGTCGTAGGCTTTTTAGATGGCAATGGTCATCAGGTTGGTATTGATTTTTATGGTTCTAAAATATTAGGGCGCCTGGAAAATCTGTCAGAAGTTCTTCATAATCATTTTATCGAGGAAGTCATTTTTGCACTCCCCCTGGGCAAGTTAGAAAACGCGAAACATCTATTGCAGCTCTGTGAAACTGAAGGCGTCCAAACGCGGATTATTTCGGATTTTTACAGTGGATTGGTCGCCCAGACTGAGGTGGAAACTGTTCATGGGTTGCCAATTATTACTTATTCCACCACGCCAAGAAAGGAGTGGGATTTATTTTTTAAACGAGTGATTGATATTATTCTTTCAGGAATCGGTTTGATTATCCTCTCACCATTATTTCTAGTTATTGCAATTGCAATAAAACTCACTTCGTCCGGTCCCATTTTCTATCGCTGGCATGTGGTCGGCTTGAATAAGAGAAAGTTTGTTAGCTACAAATTTCGAACGATGGTAACTAACGCTGATGAGCTGAAAGCAAAACTTATGGATAAAAATGAAATGAACAGTATTGTTTTCAAAATGAAAAATGATCCCCGGATAACTAAAGTTGGTCGGCTGCTAAGAAAATTCAGTCTCGATGAATTGCCCCAGCTTTATAGTGTTCTTAAAGGGGATATGAGTTTAGTTGGTCCTCGACCACCACTCGCAACTGAAATACCTAAATTTAAAAATTGGCATCGGAGAAAATTGTCGGTTAAACCGGGTATCACCTGTCTCTGGCAATGTAGTGGCAGAAATCATATTGTAAATTTCGATGATTGGGTAATGATGGACCTCAAGTATATCGATCAATGGTCATTATGGTTAGATTTTAAAATCTTGTTGAAGACGATTCCCGCGGTATTGCTGGGTAGAGGGGCATACTGATTTTTTTAATAATAGAGATAATGACTTGACATTTGAGTTCCGATTTGTTATATTATCAACAATTAATCTTATCGTTTAATATAGTTAACGATATATGTTAAATATCGTTTAATATACTGAACGAAATGGAGAAATTGAGACATATACTGGCAGAATGGTTCGAAAATTCGTTGCCATATACTTATTATGAAAAAATAGCTTGATTCTTTCTAAAAAAGAAATTATATTAATGACGTCATTAATATGGTTTATTGAAGCGATTTTGATTTCGATGTTAATTGAATTCTCAGGAGAATGCCATGAAACCTATTAAATCCATGAAATGCTATATTTCTAAAGAACTACCACCTTTACATTTGCTCTTTACCAAAGAAGACGATATAATTGTGGTGAGGTGTTTAGATTTCAGCATTTCCAGTCATGGTATAACTATAAAAGAAGCTTTAGAATCTATTAACAGTTCTTTGATAGATTATATCAAATATGGATTAGAAAATAGTGATATTGATAGTCTTTTTGATCCCGAGTTAAAGGAATATTGGGATATGTATAGAGAATTAGAAATAAAACAAGAAAAGAAAAGTTTTAAAGAACATTTCAAAGAAGTTGAGAAAAATGTTCTGAATGAAGGATTAATTTATGCCTAAATCCAAGGAGTTACGGAAAGTCATAAAAATACTATCAAACTATGGAATTGAATTTAGCTTTTCTAAAAAAGGGAAACATTAAGGTAAGTTTTATAAAGGTCCTCAATCTTTTCCGGTGAAAACGCATGGCAAAAAGACTGAAATTCTTCCTTATGCACTAAATGGATTAATCAAAAAGTTTAATTTACCCAAAGATATTTTCGATTGATTTGTAAACGAATGTTACCTATTAAGCTAAAATTATTCATAACTCTTATTAATTTCAGAAAGGAATTAAGGTGTAAGATTTTATTTCCTACACTGATTAGTAACATCCTGACGGATTAATTGCTATCGTTGCTCCTTAACTTAATGGCATTGAATTGAAAATTATAAATTATTTTCAAGTTAATTGTTCAAATGAATGAAATCCTGATCATAGCTAAACAAATTTCACCATTGCATCTCAAAGAACAATGCGACCGCTGGTTCGGTGATATGGTGAAACTGGTTGTGGATGTGGAAAAAAAGGTTATTGCTATTGGTGGTGAGCTCCATGCTGATGCTGAAACGTTGCTTCTTGAACAAGGCTCAGACCAAAAGAATTTATGGGGCGCCAATTTTTATCCCTGGAATCCCCCTGATGAAAGAATATCCCTTATTGCATTGATCAATATCCGTCCACACCAGGACAATCCGTCATTTGAGATTCTTGATGAAGAAATTAAACAAAAAGTAACAGCAACAATCGAAACGCTGATTTTAAGTCCCAATGAAGAACTGGTATAAAGAACTTGAAAGTCGTTTCGCTACTTTTCCCGCACATATCCAGATCCTGAACATGGTCAGCGATCTCAACAAAGCACAAAATCTGCTCCCGGTTAATAAAGAACGTGCGGTGAACCATTTATATCGAGCAATTATTTTGCTGGACTATATGGTAGACGATCCGAAATGGAAGCGAAAACTAAGAGAACTGCTGCGTTTAAGAGAAGTTATTGCCTCGCTTATCGTTGGTGAGAAACCGTTTGCTAATATAAACCAGACAATTAATGTCGCTTTACAGTTGGAGCCAGAAGCCTATAAAGCAGTGAGAGTAAAATAAAATATGACTGAATTGTGGTTGAACTGACTAACGATTTTAACCTTAGCAACTTAGCTCACTTCAGGCATTTTAGTCACCTTGAAGCAGCTTTTCTATAACTTGTGAGGGTGAGAAAAAATGAAAAACATTAAAAAAATTAAACAAAACGATCTCGACCTGGTTGACGAAATTATGCGCCAGGACTTAGCCGACATCGATTTATATGTTCAGCAGATTAATGAATATTTTGTTCTTGAGAACAAAAAAGTGAGGAAACAAATTGTTGCTGAATAAGATACTGACAAATAAAACACTGAAGAATTGAAAGTTTAATTACAATAATTTAAGCTGAAAGCCGACGGCTAATAGTTATTAACAATAAGAAAAAAAATTATAATAGAAAAATTAACGCGCTACTAAAGTCTAGATAAGCCAATGACCGCAGAAAACCTGAAACAACTCATCCAGCAAGGCGAAAATGAAATTCTGGAGCTAAAACCTTCCCTTTCTGATACTGCTAGAATAGTGGAAGTTGTTGCTTCCCTGGCTAATACTCGTGGAGGAATGGTTGTTATTGGAGTTAGTGATCGGGGCTTAATCCATGGTATAACCATAGGCAAGCAGACTATTGAACGGTTGACGAACACCATAACCGATAACACCGACCCGGTAATCTATCCCAATATTTCTGTTCACAATCTGGGGAGGGTAGAGAGGTCATTGTGTTAGACGTATCTGAGAGTCTCAATAAGCCTCACTTAGCTTATGGGAAGGCTTTTAAAAGGATTGGAAATGTCACCAAGCTCATGAAGCGGGATGAATACGAAAGACTCTTGCTAGAGAAAATTAGACATAAACCACAGTTTGACTCTGAAATCTGCAAAGAAGTTTCTCTGAAGGACATCAATTGGGATAAAGTTGATTGGTTTAGAACCGCTTATAAAATGACCGCTGGTAAAGAAATCTTAACTGAGAATATGAAGCTTTTCGAGAACCTGGGTTGTGCGAAAAAGAATAAAATTACTAATGCTGGTATTCTTTTATTTGGGAAGACACCTGAAAAGTTCATTCCTCAAAATCAAGTAACCATTGTTAGGTATCCAGGAAAAGACGTCTCAGATAAATATCTGGATCTTAAAGACATAAAAGGAGACTTATTTCATCTTATCGATCATGCTGATGAATACATCAAGGAACATATTCAAATAGCTTCTCAACTTATTCCTGGTCAGATCAATCGGGAGGAGATTCCTCAATATCCGCTTTTTGCTATTCGGGAGCTGGTTGTTAATGCTGTTGTTCATCGAGACTACTTTATTCGTGGTAGTCGAATTATCATTAAGATGTTCAAAAACAGAATTGAATTTTCCAGTCCTGGAGGTTTCCCTGCCGACATAACTCCAGAGAACATCGTTGACAGACAGTATTCCAGAAATTCTATTATTGTCAAGATTCTTAATATGGTAAGATATATTGAAGCTATTGGAGATGGTATAGATAGGGTCTTAGAAGTGATCAGAACTCATCCCCTCAAACCCCAGATGCCTATGTTTAGAGATGTTGGCAACAATGTGATTGTAATCTTATATAGTGCAGATATGAATAAATTAGATTTCTTGAGAATAGAAAGTCTCGCCCCCCTGACAGATAAGGAGAGGAGGATAGTTAATATTTTAAGGGATAAAGCAAGAATAAATAGTGGGGATATTCAGAGGGACTTTGATGTATCCAGAGATACAGCCAATAGGTATTTAAAAAGGTTAATGAAATTTGGAATAATTCGGAGAGAGGGGACAGGAAAGGCTACTTATTATGCTTTGAACAAGTAAAAAAAGATTTTGCGTCAGATTTGCGTCAGATTTGCGTCAGATATTGGTCTTTTCGGGCCTGGCACTTCTTTCTATGGCCCAGGAGACAATATTTTGGATCTTGTTAGACTTAAGATAGAGTTGATTTAAGAACCCTGGGATTGAATAATTAGCGAAATTTGTTTAATCTTCTTAGGCAGATCATATTAATTATAGATCCGCCGAAGGAGAATTCGCGTAATTAGCGGTTCAGAGTCTTTTTGGTACTGGCTTGTCCAGGTTGGGCATTAAATGGATTAATCAAAAAATTTAACTTAATTTTTATATTTATTTTTTATCAATTAAAGAAACCTGCATAGACGAGAATGAATGACACATTAACAACGATAAAAACAAAACTGCAACCCATATTCATCAAGTATAAAGAAGAAATAATTTTCTGCTACTGTTTCGGATCATTGGCAACAAATAATTTTTCACAAAAAAGCGATGTCGACCTGGCTTTTTATGTGGAATCCGAGTATGATAGTCTTGATTTTAAATTAACACTTTATGCCGAGTGCAACCGGGCACTAAAGCGAAATGACATCGATGTTGTTATCTTAAATCAATTAAGAAATTTAATATTGGCAGAATCTATTGTGCGATATGGGATTATATTATATGAATCCAATCCAGAAGTAAGAATCGATTACGAAATAAAAACCATTCACAACGCCATTGATTTCCGCCATCAACGAAAGTTAGTAATGGGAATTTAGAGTGGAACGAATCCGGCAAAAAATAGGCAAGATCAAGGAGTACCTTAAATATATAGAGGACCTTGGCAAAGAATGCGATAAAAAATTCAAGATAGATCCCGTTTATAGAGGCGCATTGCTTTATTATTTGTATTTAATGGCTGATACCTGCATTGCAGTAGCTGAAATGATTATAAAACATCGGGAATTAAGAGAGCCACAATCATATAGTGAGGCTTTTGATATTCTTGGTGATCACGATATCCTGGACAAAGAATTTGCTTATTCATTTGCTAAGATCGCTGGATTCAGAAATTTTTTAGCTCACGATTATGAAGAAGTCGATGCACAAAAAATTTGCCAGGATATTTTAAAAAAAATACCAGATGTGAAGAAATTTCTCCAACAGGTTCAAAAAGCTCTGAATTTATAGAAATTTTAATCGAGACAAAGAAATTTATTAACAATAAAATTGATTATTTGCAACTAGCTTATAATCCATCGCAGTAACGCTGCAAAGAAAAAGCTCAACTGATTGATACTATTTGTGATTAACATTTATCCAGTAGCGAGTAATGGAATGGAGAATTGATGGAGAAATAATTAGAAAAGTAGCTGTTAAATTCCATTAATCCATTACTCCCATACTCCGCTCACAGTGATGATAGATAATACAATTTATTCAGGTTTTTTATAAAATTAACTTGAATATATAACATTTAATGTTTATATTTCAAGCATGATTAATCGAATTTATACAGAATATACGCTTAAACTTCTTGACCATTTTGCTGTTTGTGC
>Ga0209427_10004484_pt1 | contig 16137 bp, 14 predicted proteins | sample DeeMarSWOR136_30_FD_187465 | JGI IMG/M metagenome (GOLD analysis project Ga0209427, IMG submission 187465) | Marine sediment microbial communities from White Oak River estuary, North Carolina - WOR-1-36_30 (SPAdes) (version 2) | ecosystem: Environmental > Aquatic > Marine > Intertidal zone >...
ACAGAAGGCGGTGATAAGTTAAAGATTTTAGAAGAAATACGTCCAGATATAGTTGCAATTGGATATGATCAATGGCCTGCAATAACTTGGTTAGAAGAAGAATTAAAAGAGAGAAATATTGAATGTGAAATTGTAAGGTTATCAAAATTCGGTAGTGAAGAATTAAATAGTTCATCTAAGATAGTTCGCCAAATTTTAAGACTTAGAAAAGATTGGACAGAAAATTCGTCTTGAAGAATATTGGGAAAAAAAAGAACATCTAAGGATCTCAAAGAGGAGGTCTTTCAGAAGGGGTTATGCTATACTTACATTTTGGGCAACTGATTCTTCTATGGTATTTATCCTCTTTAAAAAAAACTCTAACCCTTAAATTGGTGCCACAAACTCCACATTTAAAATCAGCCACCTCTTGCTCCTCTACAAGAATTCCATCTTCATCTTTGAAGGAATTATTGTTTTCATTTATGGGGTTCAAAGAAATTACCTCAAAAGTTAGTCTGACAAAGGCACCAATTATTTATTAGATCTGCTTAAACATCAAGTTATAGCGATATATAGTTAACTTAACAGAAACTCTAGAATATCATATTTCTAAATTTCATCTTCCACGAATTCTTTAATTAGGATTGCACCATGACGTATTTCTTCTAGAGAATTGGCATAAGATAATCTTAGATGATATTCACCACCTTTTCCGAACACTGCACCCGGCGCTGTTGCTACACCCTTTTTCTCAAGTAATTTCAATGCTAGTGTTTCTGATGCAATTTTTAGTTTGGAGAAGTCAGGGAATACGTAGAATGCACCTTGAGGTAGTTTACATCTTACGCCATCTATATTATTTAATAAACGCGTTACTTCAATTCTTCGCTCATTAAATCGCTCTACCATGCGCTTTACTGGCACTTGAGAGCCTTGCAAAGCGGCAACACCAGCCATCTGAACAAAACTAGTAGGACATGTGGTAGAGTTTTGTTGAATTCGAATCATATTTTTAACGATCTCAGACGATGCAACGGCATAACCCAAACGCCAGCCAGTCATCGAATACGCTTTCGAAAAACCGTTTATGACTATGGTCCTTTCACACTCATTATCTATAGCCAAAACAGTGGCAGCTCTTTCACCAATATTATATACAAGTTTTTGATAGATTTCATCAGAGAGAATCAATAATTCATGCTCAACTGCAAGTTGATAGATTTCTTTCAATACTTCCTTATCCATGACATCTCCTAAAGGGTTACTTGGCGAATTAATAAGAATCATCTTGGATTTTTGTGTAATTCCATTATTCAATTTCTCTACAATGCTCTTATCATAAGCATCAACTGGGATTTGAATATTAACTCCACCTGCTATTTTTATTGAAGTAAAATAAGTAGGCCAAGCTGGTGTTGGAATTAAAACCTCATCTCCTGGGTTTAACGTTGCTAGCATGGCAAGAAGAATTGCATGCTTTGCACCAGGCGTTACAATTACATTTTTAGGTGTGATTGATACATCATCCTTGTTTGTGTCTTCCGCAATTGCTGTTAATAATTGTGGGATGCCTTGGCTTGAAGTGTATTTCGTAAATCCATCTTTTAGCGCACTGATTGCAGCTTCTTTGATATGTTGGGGTGTATCAAAATCAGGCTGTCCTACTTCTAGATGTATTATTTTTCTTCCTTTTTGTTCTAATTCTTTTGACTTTGCAAGCATTTTCAATGTTCCAGATGGAGGAATATCCTTCATTCTCTCTGAAATAACGCTCATAGATTCTCACACTACAAATTTTTTTTATGAATGCAGTCAATTTTTTGCTTAAAAAAATTGATGCAACTTTTCAATCATTCCTTTAAAGAAAAAATTATTAAAAGAATTGTGTACTTTGACGAGTGACTGAAACTTTTAAGGAATAAATGGAGTTGTTGCTTCTTGGGAAAGATTAGACCATCACATATCAAAAATATCTCTAAAAAAATTTTGGAAACTCATGGCCATTTGATTGCAGAGGATTTTGAAAAAAATAAGGAACTGTTAGATCAAATATTAAACTTGCAGTCCAAAAAATTAAGAAATAGGATTGCGGGTTATTTAACATCATTGGTTCGTATAAAGAAAAGTTCTCAATATTTCGAACCTAATGGGTTATAACTGTTTTTCAAGGCATTGTATTTTATAGGATATTGTTTCCGTTCTGACTCTAAATGGTTCTTAAACCTTACAATTATTTATAAAACTGCGGAATTGGTGATATAATCCCACGTTTTATGATAATCATCAATCTTCCCCCTGAAACATCAGGTTATAACCAATTCGTTTCACTCGATTATAGATGGTGAAAATCTCATTAAGTTTACGTTCTTGTGTCGGATCTGGATAGATTCTGAATTTCGCCGTGTGAATCATTCTTCGTTCTTCCCTGCCTCTCTCCTTCTAGTTCCTTCAACCGTGCTTGGTGTATCTTGACTAATATTATTAGTGACCATAGATAAATAGTAGCTCTCAGCTATTTAAGCATGGAGAGACCTGAGTAAAAGTGAAATACTCTCCCGAAAATCATCCTCCCTACTCGATGGATGGTCTTCTTGCGAATGGGTTATAAATACACTCACTCTATAACGCTGACCAGTGGTCAATTGTATTTCTCTATCAAAAGAGAAATATAGGTGATTTACCATTCAATATTTGCAGTAATATTCTCAGTTTTTAAGTCATAGAGGAATTAAATGTGGCTTCTAGATCAAGATTGAAAGAACAAAATCGCAGATATAAACTACATGAGGATTTAAAAGCCACGCTATTGCACAATTTTCAGAGTGTTGAAGAAGAGTACCTCGAGGATAGATCCATATTTGTTGCGAGAGATAGACGCGATGAAATCGCCTTATGCATCATTTTAAGAGTACATATGGCATCTTTGGCTGAAATCTTTGAATCGGTTGGTATGGTTTTATTCTATTCTTCTTTTATGGGAAGTAATATTCATTTAGGTCTTCTTGATGAGACATGGAAAATAATACCTGATTCACTTAAGCGATTTCTTAACAGTCAGGTTAATCTTGCTATATTCAACCCTTCTACAAGAAAACTTGTTGTGCTGAAACGTAAAAACCAGAAAAACCTAAAGAAGATTATTGATAAAATATAGGCTCTTCTTCTCACGCTAAGACACTTTTTCGTAAAAATAAATTCCGTCTTTGAGTATGTCATTGACTTTTCCGTCAGCTTTAAGGGATTTAAGATGGGCAATCGTTTCAGTACACGAAATAATGGAATGACCAATTGTCGATCGTATCTCTCCAAATATTTTTGACCCAATTTCGAATGCTGTGAGTTTTTTGGAATCTAAAGTTTTTAGAATCCAATTTTCCCGAGATTTATGATGTTTTAGGATCTCAATTATCCGCTCATGTGTATTTTCAATTGGGTTATTATGCCCTGGATAAGAAACTTCAATATCATAATTTAATAACTCTTGAAGAGATTGTTGATACACTTTTAGTGGGTTTTCCGATTGTATGATGTAGGTAAGTCCGATTTGAGGCGTAACTTTTGAAATAACATGATCTCCTGTAAACATTACTTTTGTGTTTTCATTATAAATACATAAGTGATCTTCTGCATGCCCAGGTGCCCAAATGATCTGCAGTTTTTCGGGAATATTTGAAACGTAATCTCCATTATAAATCACTTCATCAATCAACGGAATTGGATTCTCTTTTATAATACCTTGATATAGATTCAGAAACTTATCTACAGATACCTTTGGCATTCCATTTGTAATAAACAACTCATAAATCAAAGAAAGAATTTCATTGAAGTCAATTGATGCGAAGTTTAACATAGCAGGATGCGCTAAAATCTTTACTTTATAATTCTGTTTGATTCGTTCAAGCAGACCATAGTGTTCGTAATGCCCATGGGTGACTATACATGTCTCAAGATTATCCATCGAATAACCAATCGATTGAATATAATTTTTAAGTGTAATAAATGCGTCATCAGTAGCTGGGCCGCAATCGATTAAAATCAAACTTGAGTTATCAGGACTTTCAATTAAGTGGACGTAGACATGATTAACAAAAAACGGAACAGGAAGACGAACTCTATGTATATTATTCTGCTTCAATTAGTTTAACACTCCCTAACAATTTTTAAATCTCGTTGAGAAAGTCGATTGTGCTTCAAAAGGTTTCTTCAATCATATGTTTTTACTCAAAAAAGAGATTATAATGGAGGAGTTTGTTAATGGCATTCCCTCCCGGAAAAATTCCTATGGATGTGTTACGAACTATTGTTTTTGAACATTTAGGGGTACAAAATCCACGTCTTCTATTGGCGCCTGGCATAGGTGAAGACGCAGCAATCATCAAAATGAATGGAAAAGTGATTGTTGTTACTACCGACCCAATCACAGGTAGTTTAGAGAGCCTTGGATGGCTTTCTGTTCATATTAATGCAAACGATATTGCTACTTGTGGCGCAATTCCCCTCTGGTATTTAACAACAATTTTATTACCCGAAAAATCAGATATCGATCATAAAAATGCATTAAATAAAATTACCTCTCAAATTGACGCTGCCGCAAAAGAACTAAATATAACCGTAGCAGGTGGACATACTGAAATCACACCTGGAATTAATAGGCCTATTGTCGTCGGTTTTATGGTTGGAGAGACCACAATAGATAATTATACAACTTCTAATGGCGCAAAATCAGGTGATCAGATTATTGTGACAAAAAGCGTCGGATTAGAAGGTACTTCTATTTTAGCTGAAGAAAAGGAAACGATTCTTAAACAACATCTGGAAGAGTCCGTTATTGAACGAGCACAAAACTTCATTAAAAGGATCAGTGTGGTGAAAGACGCCCAAATTGCGATGAAAGTAGGCGGCGTCAATGCAATGCATGATCCTACAGAAGGCGGTATATTTTTAGGACTTCATGAAATCGCAGATGCTTCTCAACTCGGTATACAAATTCAAGAAGAGTTGATTCCTATAGCTTATGAAACAGAAGTTGTCTGCAAAGTTTTCGGAATTGACCCCTTTCAATTAATTAGCTCTGGATGTTTGATTATTTCAGCGAGCCCTGAAAGTGCAACATTGATTGTAAACGAATTAAAACGTGAAAATATACCTGCACGTATAATTGGCGAATTCGTGGGAGATCCACAAATACGTAAAATTCTTACAAAGGATAATAAATACCGAGATCTACCGAGACCAACATCTGATCATCTATGGCGTGCATTAGAGCAGGTATTCAAAAAGTGAAATCCATCCCATTTCGCATAAGTGCTCTGAACATTGAATTATTGCGGTTTAAATTGTTGTTTAGAGTATTTATTCTAACGTAGAAGCTAATTTCTCAATTAAATCTAACAAACTTTTATTAATGTCCGTGTGCTGATTTTTATTGAGAAAGCTGAGTAAGGGAATCCTAATGGGAATTTGGAAAAAACAAGGTAACACAGAAAGACAATTTCGACTGCAAGTAGCCTTAAAAAAGGCCATTGCCCAGCTAGAAAAACGAAAAGCACTACTTGAAAAACAGTTTAGAACTAAATATACAGCCGCGCAAGAAGCAAAAGCATCGGGTGATAAAGAAGAAGCTATTAGACTCCTTGAAGAATGTCAACTAATAACAGACGAACAAAATGATATAAAAAAAGAGATTTTCAAACTCAACCGCGCTGAAAGTCTTGTAGATTACTTAATCGTGGCACCTGAGATTTCAGCGCTCTTAAGAACAACAACTTCTTCTGAAGAAATCGATCCAGCTAAGGTATTGAGTATTGTGAGCAACCTTGAACAGCATATTGCACAAACAAAAGAGGCTGATGAAAAACTTGGCACCCTTCCAGCAGGGATTGATACTCAAGGATTGCCCTCACCTCCTATGGAAGACATTACAGAATCTGACGTTCTTGAGGAACCTTCTCTGGAAATAGAATCCAAATCTGTCCAGTCAGAAGAAATGACAGATGCAAACAAAGAAAATCAGGATGCTGCTAAAAAAGAAAAAGAAACTGAAATGTAGTTATTCTCAGAAAAAATCCTTATTGATATTATTTATACAAAGAAGGGATGTTTTATTGAGCCAATTCTGTCCTAAATGTGGTATATCACTTCCTGAGGACGCAAAATTTTGCCCTAAATGTGGTAATAAAATCGAGATATCTTCGCCAATGGAGTATGCATACAGAGGGTTTGAAAAGAAACTTGAGTTCCAAGAACTTGAAGGGGATTTGGAAAGAATTGCTGAGCTAAAGAAAGGCTTAGAAAGAATTGAAAAAGAGTTTGGAACTGATGTATGCAATATGCCAGTAGCAGTCGTTGAAAAATATAGAAAAATGAGAATTGATGCAGGTTTGTCTCCAATTCTTCCTGGTGAAAAATTAACCAAACCTTTACTTTTCAGGGGCAAATATTTCGACTCTCTAAGTGAAAAAATTTTGTTGATCGGAGAAAATAGATTAAATGATACAGGTGGGCTTCTATCTATAACCGAATTGATGTTAGAATTGAAAAAAATAAATATTAGGGCCTCTCCTAAAGATGTTGAAAAAACTGTTGAGAAACTTGAGAAGGAAAAAGTAATTCCTGGTATAAGAGAATTGAAATCTGGGGTCAAACTTGTGGAATTTATTGACGTTGCTTTAAGTGATGATCCACGTGAGGCTCTAAATCTTGCCGCAGAAAAAGGTTGGTTAGCATTAAGCAACCTAATGCAAATTGGCTGGTCAAAAGAACGTGCTGAACGTGCTCTTAAAGAACTGACTGATGCTGAAATTGCTAGATACGACTCTAGTTATTCAGGTGGTAATATTTGGTTCTTTCCATGCTTCAAAGGAAAGACCTAGGCTATTCTCTTTACGGGTTAATTTTTCAAATAAGTGATAATCGAAGAAGCTGCCACTATTCTTATATACATTTGTTACATTTCGGAAATCTATGAGAGCTGACAGAATCATTCAACTGATGAAAACTGCTCTTTCGGAAATTGTATTGAAATTAGAATCATTTCTGGATTATATTGTCACGAATAAACTCTTCCGACTTTTTGCAATTACTATTTGTTGCATTACAGCTTTCATCTTTAGATTACTCGTGATTCGTTACAAGCCTCCAACTCCAGATGATTTTCCAGCACTTCATGCTGCAGCAAAAGAATTTATTGCAGGAAACAATGTCTATGCTGTTTTTGGAACAACAGCTTACACATCAAAACCTCCATTACATCTCTATTTATCTGCTGCATTGTATATCATCAGTACACTGGTTGGTGTGCCTCATTTAACGATAACGCATTATTTTCTATTTAGTATGGATATATTAACCGGAATAGTTATCTACAAAATTTTAGACAATGGACAGTTTTGGAATTCTTTTCTTGGCTTAGCAATTTGGGTTTTTAATCCATTTGTTCTCAATAGTAGCACTAATGCAAAATATGAGGTAGTTATGTTACTATTTTTGTTACTTGCATTTTTCTGGCTAGAAAAAGGAAACGAAATAGAGGCTACTATTCTCTTTACTATAAGTACGATGATTAAACCTGTGCCTATTCTGATCTTACCTATTTTCCTTTATAAAACGCGCAATCGTATTAGGAATTTTTTGATTATTATTGGCTTATTTTTAATTCTAAGCCTTCCCTTTCTGCTTGTACCATTCGATTATTTTCAATCTTTAACCTACAACGTATTGGGTAGAGGGCCTGCCGGACATCCGGGGTATGGTATCTTTGGTCAAGTTCAGAGACCTTATTCTGTCATTGTAGGCGCAATAAGTTTGTGTCTGATGCTTATACTTATCTACATCAAATTTAGAAGGTTTGATATCTATTTAATTAGTTTTCTGGTTTTTATAGTAGCGCTTTCATTTTATTGGATTACCTTTAAACAATATTTCGTTTGGTCTGTACCCTTCCTCATAATCACGATTCTAAAAAATTTAAAGTTTAAAAACGAAATTGATGATAAATCTAATTTGTAAACCCAATTTTGGAGGTATTTCAAATGACAGACCTAATTTACATGTTGACGAAAGATGATGTGACTATACCGAATGCGCTTGAAGTCGTAGATGAGATAATGGATACTAATCTTAGATATATTGGATTTAAAGATCCTCAGGAAGGAGGACTATCTCTGGACAAATACAAGCCTTTAATGGCAAAATTACGTGAAACGGACATGGAAATATTTATCGAAATCGTAAGCGAGTCGGAAGAATTGAATCTTAGATCGACAAAAATGGCTGTGGACCTGGGGGTTGATTTTGTGTGCGGCGGAACATTTATAGATTCTTCTATGCAAGCGCTTGCCGGAACCGAAATAGGATTTTTCCCATATATCGGACAGATTGTAGGGCATCCCTGCATTCTTGAGGGTAGTATCGAAGAAATAGCAGAAGAAGGCAAAATGGTGAAGAAAAAGGGCATTGCCGGCATCAATCTTTTAGCCTATAGACGTGAACCTGCATCAGAAGTCCCATTACTCATACAAGAAGTTCAAAAAGCCGTAGGACTCCCATTAATTATAGCAGGCAGTATTAACAGTTATGAACGTATTGAAAAAATGAAAGAACTTGACGTATGGACTTTTACAATCGGTGGAGCGATTCAAGACGGTATTTTTGTCCCAGGCGGTACAATCAAAGAAAATATAAACGCAGTCCTTGAAGTATTAAAGTGATACTGAAAATAAAAATAAGAAAGGCACTTCTACGCCTTTATTTTCCTTTTAAAACTTCACGATTGACTACGTAAGGTGCGGTTCCCTCACTTAGAAATTGCCGTAGTCCTTCAGCTATCATCATTCCAGTTCTACGAGGAATATCATAAGACACGCCTGCGGCATGTGGAGTAAGTAATATATTATCTAGCTTTAATATGGGGTCATTAGGATGATCTATTGGCTCTACATTGTATACATCTAAAGCAGCACCAGTTATTTTTTTCTCCTGCAATGCTTGAACTAATGCATCTTGATCCACTGCTATTGCTCGAGCAGTGTTAATTACATACACTGTTTTTTTCATCATGTCAAATTCTTTCGATGAAATGAGTGGTTTTGAACCTTTTGGAAGTCTCGCATGGACACTGATAATATCTGCCTCTTTAATCAGTTCATTTATGTCCACAATTTGCTTAATGCCAAGTTCCTGAAATCTCTCTTTTGGAATAAATGGATCATACCCCCAAACTTCTAAACCGAACGGTTGTGCTCTTTTCGCGACTAATGCTCCTACTGCACCTACCCCAAGTAATCCTAAAACCCGACCATTCAATTCGGGTCCTGTAGGTTTTTCGAATGTATCCTCTCGTGGAGTTTTCCAATCACCATTCTTAATCCAGTTATGAGCAGTCACAATATTTCGAACCACAGCAAGAATTAGACCAAGAGTGAAATCAGCGACTGCATCAGCATTTCTCCCGGGAGTATTCAAGACAGGTATGCCTCGTTTGGTCGCCGCATCAACATTGACGTTGACTGGGCCACCCCGTCCGCATCCTATAACCCTCAATTTGTCTGCGGCTTCGAGTACATCTTCTGTAATTGGGGCAAATGTGATTACTAGAATCTCTACTCCTTTAATTTTGTCTATAATCTCTTGTGGAGTCCCCAAATACTCTTTTATCCCTGGTAATCCTTTTACGACAGATTCTTCATCTATTTCGATATCAAATGTAATAAATTCTAAATCTTCCCCTAATGGTGTAAGTTTTTTTTCTATTTCCTTTCGGAACATTGAAGCAGGTGTAAAATCGTCTCCAGCAATGAGGATTTTCATTTTCATCACCATAAATTATCAATTATCTTTTAACTAACTGCAAATTATTGGTTAAAAGCCTTATATATGATCATCATAATATATTGAGCTTAACTAGACTTTTGTAGGGGGTATTATGTCATCCTATCTTGTTGCAATCGACGTCGGAACAACTGGGCTTAAAGTAACAATTTGTAATGATGAAGGCAAGATTATAAGTTCAGCTGCATCCCAAGATTATCCCGTTTTAACACCTCAGCCTATTTGGGCAGAAACTGATCCTAATCTTTGGTGGGAAGCAGCTAAGAATACTGTGAAAACAGCAGTTGAAAAAAGTGGCATAAACAAAGAGGATATAGCTGCTGTTGTATCAGACTCTCAAACTGACGGCTGCACTGCAGTCGACAAAAATGGTGAACCACTGTATAATTCGATTCTTTATTTGGATAGAAGGTCAGACTACCAAGCACGACAATTACGAGAAATATTCGGCAATAATGGTAAGGAACTTCATGACATAACTGGGCTTACAATCGATTCCTATCATATTCTTCCTAAAATTCTCTGGTTAAAAAAAGAAAAACCCGAAATCTACAAGCAAACGCATAAAATTTTGAACCCAAACGATTTCATCTTGCTAAAACTGACAGGGAGATTTATTACTGAATACACACTTGCATCGTGCACACTTGTCTGGAATGTACACAAAAGAGCCTGGTCAGAAAAAATTGTGAGCGAGACCGGTATTGATTTTGACATATTGCCAGAAGCAGTACCTTCGACAGAAGTTGTAGGTGAACTTAGTTCTAAGATTGCTCAGGATATGGGATTAAAATCAGGAACCCCGGTCGTTGCGGGCGGTGGTGACGAGGAGGTCGCGGTTGTGGGTGCAGGTGCTTTGCAGAGTGGTGAGGTCTGTGATATTACAGGTGGTGCCGAACCAATCCTCATTTCGATAGATGAGTCTGTCATAGATCCAGACGAAGTACTTGAGATGCACAATCATGGCGACCCAAAGCGATGGATTTTAGAAAGTCCTGGCATGGCTGTAGGAGCCAATCTTCGCTGGTTTAGAGACCAATTTTCGCATGAAGAAATAAAAGAAGCCGAAAGATTAAGCGAACCCGGTAAAGAGATCGATCCTTATTGGATCATGGATGAAAAGGCAGCGGCAGTCCCGCCAGGTAGTGAAGGACTTATCTTCCTTCCTTGGACTACAGGTTCTATAACACCCGAATGGAGTTCGTCTGCACGAGGCACATTTCTTGGCTTTACGCTTGGTCATACCAGAGCGCATTTTGCACGAGCGATTATGGAAGGCAGTACGTATTACGCCCGTGATGTTATCGAGCGATTCGAGGAATTAGGGTTCCCTGTTACCAAGATAATTGCAACGGGTGGAGGCTCTCGGAGCACACTTTGGAGAAAGATTAAAGCTGACACGCTAGGAAAACCCATTGTTTCACCAGTAAGCGAGGACGTTTCAACCATAGGGGCAATTGTACTAGCTGCAGTTGGAGTGAAATTATACAAATCAGTTGAGGACGCTGTTCAAAAATTTGTTAAATTAAAAGAAGAAGTCCTACAACCGGATGAAAAGAATTTGAAAACCTACACAAAACTCTACAAGACGTATAAAAAGACATATTGGGCACTAAATGATATCTTCAAAGAGATATCACAATTTCAAATGGGTAAATAACTTTAAAAAACGCTTTCTGCCTGAAATACGCGGAGAAATACCATTTTTCAGGTAGAATTATTGTTTTTTAGAAATGTAGATTGTTATACAACCTTCAGCAACAAATGGAATTTTAATACCGAATGAAAGCGCCATATTATCAAGTTCCATAGCATCGCGTAATAGTGATTCGTCGAAACCTTCTAATTTCTTCCTAATCCGCGTGATGAGTCTTTCAATGACGCGTCTTCGCTCACCTTCAATTTTAATATTCATAATTTCTTGAAGATCCACATTGTAAGTAGCGTCTACTCCCGTCTCGCTAATTTTTCCATTTATTTGGAGGCTAACTTGAAATTTATCAACTAATTTTTTAGCTAAGTCCTTTATTGCCTCAATAGCTGCATCTCGAATCTGTTGGATTCTGTCAATCAATCTCTTCTCTTCACTCAAAGTTATCCCTCTTTTTACTGAATTCACGAATCCGCAATATTTATTTTTTTTCCCTTTTTCGACAATATCAGTTTAATTTTATGGATAGTTAATAAGAGTTTGTTAAATTGCATATTATGATAAAAAAACGCGAATTTTTCAACATAAAAGTGTAAAAGCGTATAAAATTGTTTAAAATCTAAAAAAAGAATAGTTAAAAGGGCTTTAGTTAATTATAAAAATTCATATTAACTTAATAGCATCTTTTGGCGAAGTCTGTACCTATCTTTCAGTTCTTGCTTTTTCCCTGCGTTCCAACCACTTACTGCCTGGTAGTAACCCGTGATACGACTATACCATTCCAAGTTTCGACCATTACAAATTGGGCATTTATCTAATAAACCGCCAGATGTTGAATTACATTCCCGACATACACTCATATCCTTTGTATAAGCCATATAACCGATTGCTGTTTCAGTAAACATTCGACGTGTGACTTGCATCAAGGCTTCAGGGTCTGGATGTGCTTCACCTAGCCACACATGAAAGATATTACCGCCCGATAACGCTGGAAAGAACTTGTTCTCAATTCTGATTTTTTCAGATAGGGTAATCGGTGCAGAGACTTCAACATGAGTGCCATTAGAGTAATAAATAGGTAAATCTCCTGCGTTTATTCTATTGTTAATACTGGATAAATCGCCTTTTACTACATGCATTGCCTGTTCCCTAAAATGAACAAGATCCGAAATTGCCATTTTCTGCGCTGTGCTTTCTGCGGGAGTTCGTGCACAAGCTAATAGTAGTCCACTTTCCTCCTGTAACATCTCTTTGATTCGTTCCATTTCCACTATGAATCTAAGGGCAAATCTGAGTGCAGAATTATCCTCGTGAAGTTGATATCCCGTGTGATATTGAACTAATTCGTTGACGCCAACCAGTCCAAAGACGTGCCTTAATTGACTGCTATCAACCGCTGGAGGTAATTTTTTCCCGTTTATACGAGGAGTCTGTGTCATAAAGGGGAGAAGTCCATTTTTCATTTGTGCTTTCATCCAGCGCTCTTTGATCGCGAAAACGCGTAACGCCATCCTCATTGACTTTTCCAATTCTTCAAAGAGTTGTGCGTCATCTCCTTTCGCGAGGTAGGCATGTTGTGGAGCGTTTAATGATACTACTTGCCAAGCACCCCAGCTGAAATGCGCTCCATCGCGAAAACAAAGTTTATCCCAGAATTGAGGATCTTCTTTGTCCGTTGTACTTTGATCATAAGCACAGCATTGGTAACAACCAATCTTGACCTCGTTATCCCCGATACCACTCCTATAACTGGGGATTCTGTTCTCGAAGTAGGGGGTTCCGTATTTTGCAACAACTTCATGTACTAGACGGTAGTAATCATCGTATTCTTTTCCTAGGAATTCTTTGTCGTAGAGAACTTCTAGTTTCGGAAATACAAAGGGTTTTTGCCAGTGATCTCCTCCTAATGCCACTTCAAAGACCGCTTGAACGAATTGTTGCACTTCTTCTTCATAGTTTCCATAAGTGTCGTCCAATACTTTGCCATGCATAACTGCAGGCAAGTCTCTATATACTTCGGGCACCCCAGGTGGCATTTGTAAACTCGCAAACATTAATTGTCCGCCACGAGCAACGTATGCTTGACCAATCTCGTAGAACAACATCTGCGCCAATTGCTTTATGTGATCATAACTCAATCCCCTCAAATAAGGTGCCATATAGACGGGATAATTATACAGACCTTGCCCACCAGCAAAATTTGTCTGTCCTGCAGCCATCACCTTTACGGAGTGCAAAAGTGCGACTTCAGGGTGCTTTGGAGGACCAGCTACAGCGGTATGCAGACCCGTACCATCAGGCAATAATCCTCCATAAAGAAAATATCTTAGATCCCAGTTCTGACAGAATGGACGAGTTGCTAGATATTCTAAATCGTGAACATGAATTCGTTTGGTGAGATGAGCATCCCCAATTTCGTGTGGAAGCACGGCTAACATGTTTGCATCTTTGGCAGTTTTGTCAGCAATTTTTTTGTGAACAGTTTCTGGATTTGGCTGTAGATTAGCATTTTCTTTAGCTTCATAGCCTCCCCCTTGGATTATTTGCAGATAATCATATATCGGAGTTCCGACTCGTGTGTAGAAATTACGATAAACTGCATATCGGGGATCATTCTTTGCTTTTAGCAGCATGAAAGTGCAGACTAACTCTCTAATGAGAGGAGCCGAAACAAAAGGAAGATTTTGGATATGATGCTTGACATTTTTAGCTAAATCACGTGCCTCGGCCACAGAAAGCTGTGGGACATCGGAATATTGCTCTGAAATATAAGTCGTTTCCTTTAATAGTGATTTTACAATTTTATCGGGATTAAATGGCTCTAGCAGACCGCTGCTTGTACGAACCAATATTTTGCCTTTTTCTTCTTTCTTAACAACGTGAGTCCAATGATCTAACTTCATTTGCGTTACTTTATTTACAGCTGTGACCATCTTACGATCCCCTCTTTTACTTAATATTTTACTTTATAAAACGAATATAACGCGCGCAAGACTTATATATGTGTGCTATATGCATGATACACAAATATATGCCTTTAGCACACTGAAAACATAGACACCTATTGTATTTTCATTGCTATAAAGGTTTTCGTTAAGGTTAGGCGCGCTCACCGTCACTTGATTTTCATTTTCTTTATTGATTTTTCGTTATCATCCCGACAAAAATACCCAAAATATACATAGAACTATGGAGAAATAGTTGAAAAAACAAGTTCTTAGATTAGAGAACAAGTTCAGCAAACAGGTCCAGCGGAGAACCGCATATGATCTACATAGGTTGCGTTGGTGACGTTCACTCGCCAAAATACTTAACAGAGTTCTCAGCTGCTATGAAAAAGTTCAAAGATAAGTCTTTTGATTTATTTTTCCTTGTGGGGGACACAATACATAAGGGTTTTCTCAAAGGTTTCAATTTAGTCGTTGAGGTATTGAATGAATACATTAGTTGCCCAATTATAGTGTGCTTTGGGAACGAAGATTATATCCAATTAGAAGAAAAACTCTTTTCACAATTTGGGGAATATGTTTCGTTCTTAAACGATTCTTCATCATTTTTTCATATTAAAGGAAAAAATATCGGCGTTATTGGGACAAGAGGTGTGCTTGACAAACCAACTAGATGGCAGGCAGCAAACATTCCCAATATTCTCGGAATTTATGAAAACCGTCTTAATGTTATTGATAAATTGCTCAATGAATTTGAATCCAAGAAAGCATCCAAGAAATTCGATTATTCTTTACTGGTCTCACATTATGCTGTTGGCTACTCACTGCTCCTTGGTGAAAAACAACATACATATCCTCTTTTAGGATCGAAGAGACTTGAAACCATACTCTTAAAACACGAAAGCCTTCCTACAGTAATCATACATGCTCATGCGCATAATGCAACGAAGTTTCGTACAGAATTAGGCCCACATATTTTGTTTAATGTGTCTTTTCCTGCTACTCGTTCAATTACACGCTTTTCTTTGCCACTTTCAAGACAGTTGCTACTAACTGAGTTTTGAGTTTGAATTACCTGGACTTCACCGTACGTTGCGCTTTGCTAAGGACAGAAATCTTCATTTTTCGCTTCCTTGCGGTAGAATATTTAATTTCTTAAAGAAATGCGTAGCTGTGTTAGTCAAAGGATAGCTAAATAGTTCATCAAAGTGTACCCACCGAGTATCAAGAGATTCTGTCGACAGAATAAATTGATTTTCATGTCCAATAGGCTTAGCTAAAAATCCAATTAGAACATAATGAAACCTTACACCCTGTTCATCAAGAGTGATATTATCAATTACGTCAATCAATTTTTCAAGTCTTACTTTAAGCCCAGTTTCTTCTTCGACTTCTCTGATCGCACTATCTTCAAATTTTTCACCTAACTCTACTAAACCTCCAGGGACAGAATAAAAACCGGCTTTTGGATCATGAGCACGTTTCATTAGAAGAACTTTTTCATTTTGAGTAATTACAATACTTACTGCAGCAAAAGGGCGGTCTGGATATTCCCGTTGCATATTAATGCTTCCTTTAAGAATCAATTTTAATATTTCTGCATTAAAAAACAAAATGCTGTTAGAAGAAATCAAGTAATTTTTGTGTAGTGGATGGTGGACCGAGCGGGAATTCCAGGCTTGGTAAAGATCCATGTCCTTTGAACCCGCGGCCTCCGCGGTGCGAGCG
>Ga0209427_10004487_pt1 | contig 16130 bp, 13 predicted proteins | sample DeeMarSWOR136_30_FD_187465 | JGI IMG/M metagenome (GOLD analysis project Ga0209427, IMG submission 187465) | Marine sediment microbial communities from White Oak River estuary, North Carolina - WOR-1-36_30 (SPAdes) (version 2) | ecosystem: Environmental > Aquatic > Marine > Intertidal zone >...
TAGGCAAAAGGAGGATTGCAGGCACATAAGATGACATACTTTCTAAAATCGACATTCAGTTTCCTTTTCAGAATTTCCTTTACATCAATTTGGGTGAGAATGCCGAATCCCTGTTCCTTAAGAGATTGCGTGACCTTTTCAATTGCCTCCTCATATGATGTCTTCAGAGTTTTCCTGAAACCATATTTAGTCTTCTCCATTTTTGTTTCCCCTTTACAACATAAAAGGTCAATAGTTATGCAGCTAAGCTTAACAACTTTGCTTTGGCTGCTCAAGATTTCAAATCACGTTTTTTATATAAACGGGATCAATTTACTTTGGCGTGGGTGTGAAAAGCGAATTATCCTCAAGAGAGGCGTCTGAAGCCATTTTTTGAGGAATGTTACTTTATTTTTATTCTTCACCATCTCAGGGGGTGAGAACTCTTCCCTGGGAGAGATTGAAAAGAGTTAGCTTTCAAAAATTTCATTGCGTTCCGAAAGTAGCGTAATAAAGGACCCCTTCTCGTTCGATTAACATAATGAGTCTGTTTTTGTCTTTGATTTTGGCCATCACTTTCTCATAATCTTCCACATCTTTGACAGGTTTATCGCCGATTTGTCTTATTACGTCGCCAACCTCAAGTCCTGCCTCATATGCCAGGCTTCCTTTCTCCACGCTGGTAATGACCACCCCCTTACGATCATATATCCTTAACTGATTTGCAATTACCCGACTTATGCTGGCAACGGTCATTCCCAAATCAGTCTGAGACCCTTCTGTCTTTCGGGCAGGAAATGATTCCGGCACCAATTTTGTGCTCATTTCTTTGCCATTTCGAAAAAATGTAATATCCATGCGCTCTCCAGCCCTGGACAAATAAGTTAAATCATCCCAATCGATGGAATTTCTGATCTTTTCCTCATTCGCCCTGATTATCACATCCTTTCCTTTAAGTCCTGCTTTTTGAGCAGGACTCTCTTCTTCCACATGCGAAATGATTACACCCTCTGAGGTTTCCAATTCTAAACTTCGTGCCAAGATGGGGTTCAGATCTTGAACCTTCACCCCAATCCAGGTTTTTCTCACTTCACCGTGCTCAATTAAATCAGGGAGTATGGCTTTGGCTCGATTAATGGGAATGGCAAAGCCGATTCCCTCGGATCCTCGGCTGGTGGTGAAGATAAAAGTGTTGATCCCGATTACCTCACCTTCATCATTCACCAATGGTCCTCCTGAATTTCCAAGATTTATCGCTGCATCGGTCTGGATCATCTTTCTGTATATCTGCTGCTGTCCCCTTTCCCTTTTGATGTCTCGATTCACCGCGCTTATCACCCCAACGGTCACCGTCGGTTGGGGATCGTCCAGAAGATAACCGAAAGGATTTCCCACTGCAATGGCCCATTCTCCGATGATCAGATCGTCAGAATTGCCCAGCACCGCGTAAGGTAGACTCTCGGCATGGATTCTTACTACTGCCAGATCGGAGGCAACATCCAGCCCGATCACCTTCCCTTGATACTCCTCTCCGCTGATCAAGGTCACTTTCAACTCATCCGCTCCTCTCACCACATGTTCGTTGGTTAATATGTATCCCTCTGGATTGATTATCACTCCCGAGCCAATGCTGTAAATCTTCTCTTTGTATTCTCGAGGACGGAAGAATCTACCCCAAAATTCCTCAAAGAACTCGTCTCTGAATGGAGAAAAAAATGGACTCTCTCTCACCACTCTCACCTGGATCACGCTGATGGAGACCACCGTCGGGCCCACTCTCTGGGAAGCTTTCACGATGGCATTTTGCCGGGACTGAGTTATGTCATCTTCTGTCGATAAAGCTGTGTAGACCTTGTCGGTGTGTTTTGGATAAACTGGTCTTTCGATGATTACCGACCTCTTCAAGAAGTTCGGGTTAAGCAAAAATAGAGTTATGCCTATCCCGATTAATATCCCAAAGAATAAAGCCCACAGGATGTTTCTACTTTTTCTCGATCCAAATTCCTGCATGCCTCAAATCTTTCCTTTGGATACCAATAGGGTCGGGATAAATTGGTCCCGACCCGTAACCGGCTTAAATTGGTTCAAAATCGTTTAGTTAATAAGTTCTGGGGTTATTCTTTCTTTTCTACATCTATGTATTTTTCCGGATCTTCCTCAAACTTCTTTTTACAGCCCTCTGCACAAAAATAAAAGGTTTGTCCATTATAGACGCTTTTGGCAGGGGCTTCCTTCTCATCTATCTCCATGAGACAAATGGGATCTATGACCATTCCTCCCTCCCCGTTTTTAAATGGTTTCGACCTCCTGTCTTAGAAAACACAAACATCGAAAGTTACGCCTCAGACAAAAGTTTCAAATCTTCTATCTAAATATACTATCAAAATATAGTGAAAGTTCCAATCAGAATTAATTGTCAGATTGATCGGTGAGGGCATCTTCTCATTCCCAGGCCATCGTACTGTGCCGTTTTGATGAGGACTTGTTTCGCTCTCCTCTCACCATCAGGAATGATAGTCAGGATCACCTGAGAACCGACCTGGGAGGCAGAGACCAGTTTTCGCAAATGGGCTGAATTTTCGATGGGTTCTCCATTGAACTTGATGATTCGGTCTCCAGCTTTTAATCCAGATTTGAAGGCGGGACTCTCTTCAGCAATTTCGTCTATTAAAACTCCGGCTCCAACCTTGGCCCTGTCAGATTCACCGCATTTGCCTTTTGCGTAAATCCCGATCCATCCCCTCCTCACCTGACCATCTTTTCTTAACACTTCGCTTACTCGCATGCAGGTCGTCGCCGGCAGCATGAAGACCACACCATCCTCTTCTTTAGGTTTTCCTTCGGTTATTCCCACCAACTCGCCCTTGGAATTGAAGACCGGGGTGCCACAAGGGTAGGGGACTTTCGCCCCATTCCAGATCAACAAGTTCTCATCATAGGCATCCGCTCCTCCTATCCAGGAATGTGACACCGTACCCATACTGACCTGCAAACCTTTTGAATAGTTGGTATTGCCTAAAGCGATCCCCAAAGTCACATTTCTGATTTTTCCTTCGTCCATGATTTTGACTGGTTTTAAATCTTTTGCTTCCACCTGGAGCAGGCTGACATTGGTTTCAAAATCGCAAAACACCTTTTTCACTCCGTCGTCGGGGATTACAGTCCCATCCTGCAATTTCACTGTGATGTTGTTCACGTTGACCAAGATATTTTCAGTTGTGAGGATATATCCGCCCTCCAGGATGACTCCGGAGCCGATCTTTGTGTTCCCGGTCTTGTCGTTTTTAGCCACGATGCAAACTACGGAAGGACCTGCTTCCTTCATCACTGTGGCTAAGTTTTCTTCTAATTCCCGCAGAGAGTCATTTCCGCATCCCCCCAGGAAAGTCATCACCCCGGTGAGCAATAAACCAAACCAGGCTTTATCTTGCTTTAAGCTCATGCTCTGTTAAACCTTAGCAATTTTCAGATATCTTTCCTTTTCTTTAGTCAAGGCCGATCTTGATCAAATCTTCAAAACCCTATCTGCTCACTACCGTATAAATGGTCACACCCCCATCGTCCACTGCTGAAAGCAATTCTCCCTCATATACCACCAAGTCGCTGTCGAAACTTTCCGAATGCTTGGAGGGAGAAAGGCTCGGATAGAGACCTACAGCCAAGAATAATAAAAGGACGAAAGAAAATACGTAAGCGGGGAGGGGACCAAAAAGTGGGGTTTTGATGAGGCTGGCTAAATTTTCCATCTTCCCTGAAAGCTTCTGCCATAAGGGAGGAGAAGGGATTTTCCTTCCTACATCCACTTGATAATCCTGCCAGAAATCCTCTGATTCCTCAAAGTTGATGATCCGTTTAACCAAATTCAAGGAACTTTGATGGAGTCGAAACTCGGAAAGACAATCAGGGCAAGATTGTAAATGCTCATCCAGCCTTTTTCTTTGGGGCTCTTCCAGATCGGCATAATTGACTAACGCCTTTTTAACCTTTCTGCACTTCATGTTTTATCCCCATCTTTTTTAACAGTTGCGGGTGATGTCTAGTCAATTCGCCTCTAAGCTTGGATCTGGCTCTATGTAAATACCACCGCACTGTAGCTTGCGGCATGCCGGTTATCTGTGCTACCTCCTTTATGTCCAACCCTTCCAAATCTCGTAAAACGAAAACTGCCTTCTGTCTGGGGTTAAGCGCCTCCATAGAACTTTTTATGGCCCAGTTAATCAAGCTCCTCTGATAAAGCTTTTCTACATCCGCCTTCTTCTCCCTCAGCTCTCCAAAGATGTTATCTAAAAGCTCATGCTTGTGTTTTTTATGCTTCCGGATAAAATCAATGGATGCATTTATGGTGATCCGGTAAAGCCATGTGGACAGCTTTTTGGTTGTGTCGAAATCTTCTAAGTTTTGATAAGTTTTAACAAATACTATCTGCGAAATATCCTTAGCGTCCTCGTAGTCGCCTACCATCTTATAAGCGATGCTGGCAACCTGAGTTCTGTATTTCTCCACTATCTTCTGAAACGCAGACTGATCTCCTTTCTTTGCCTTTTCAATTATTTGAACCAGATACTCATCTTCTTCGCTTAGCCCTGACCCTTCAGATTTTGTCTGAGCAATTGTGGGATCAACCTGTTTTTCCTTTGCCTTTGACGACTTTCTGCCTCTCAATTTGGCAAAGTTCATATGATCTTTCTCGTTTTTTGATACGTCCACGGTTTAAGAACTGTTTGTTAAACCAAATTCAGGCTACCGCCTTCTCTCATTCAAAACACATTCAACCCTCTGCATCCTGCAGAACAGATACTCAAACTGTATATTTAGGTGTTCTATATCAAAGCTTTCCATCATCTTTGCTTGAATTTTGTTCAAAATCCTTTTGGTGGTATGAGTAGCTTTCTCCTCTACTACCACCTGCCAGATGTTGCCCAACGAGTTGATGAGATGCTCCAAATGTTGAAATCGTGTATACCTATCACATCGGGAACACGTTTTAGAATTTTCTCCACTTGGTTAAGTTCAACGTTTTTGGCAGCCTCTTTCAAAAGTATGTCACGGCACTATTTCAGCACACCAACTGCTCCCTTCAGGATGATCAGTCCAATTGACATGCTTTCGACATACTTAGGCTGTTATCTTATGTAAATTGCTCCTAGTTACTTCGATCCCGATTTCAACCGGGATTCATACAAAGTTTCAGTGCCTTTGACCAAAAGGTCTGCGGGGTCAATATTGCGATTTTTATGATATATTTCATCATAGATTTCAAGATATTCCTGATCATGAAAATTAGGCATACTGTATTCCAAATTTTTGTTCCTAAGGATAATGGTATTATAAAATTTTGCCAAGCTTTGATAACCTCCGTAAAGCACGCCATTCTCAAATTTTTTTGAGTTATATACTTCCTTCAGGACATCAATTAAAATGTGCGTTCCCGTTTCATGGCTGATGAATTGAGTCATATAATCAAATCTTGTATCGTGATAAAAGACATTACGTTCATATCCTAGAGAATTGGCAGTAGGCCCATTTTTAATGGCACTGCACAATATGATATAGTAATTACCAAATTTGAATTCCCTTCCTGTTACCGCTTCCCATTTTGAAATAATGTCTCTATTTTCGAAATAATCGTTAATTTTTGATGCCACCTTGTTCAGTTTAATTTTTTCTGCATCCCAAACTTCTTTTTCATAACTCGCATAATTTCTTAGATGGATTTTCGCAAGCTGGGCAATTACTTCTTTGTATTTTGCGATAGACCTTAAATATTCTTCTTCAATTGGAAACCAAGCCTTTAACCTTTCATTATAGGGGGCATATCTTTCCAAGAAGGGTTGGAAATCATTTGTCTGAAATCCTGAGTCAAGCAACGAAAAATATTCCTCAAAGGCATCTTTGGACTTCAGATTTATATATGAGGGAAAGGAAATCATAATGGGAACTAACTCACCAGAAGAACCAGCTCCGAATGAGAGAAGATGTCCATGCAATTGGATATATGCAATATCTTCAGGCAGAACCGAACCTTTATACTGGTCAGCATAATCGCTATAAAATCCCACTTTTGCTACCGCCAAGAGGTGAAAAATATAGTTGGGACATTTTTCTGCCACCGCAATTATCTGCTTTTCAGGTTTCTGCGTGCTGCAGCTGCACGCCGCAAGAAATCCAAACAGCAACACGAGCAAAAGAATTTTTGTTAATATCTTCACCAGATTAATTTCCCTCCTGTTTAGCCATTTTGCCTTCCATGAAAAACTCTCTCGCTTTTTGCGTTTTGATTTTTGCCCTCGCTTTATTGATCGAATAGCTCCACGAACTGCGAGTTCACCAGGACAAAACACACCTGGCAACGTCTCGAGAAAGAATGTCAGCTTCAAGATGGTGTTTTATATTCAGCAAGCTTCCTCCCTTACTTTTTTCCGTCGGTAAATAGCACCAATGGAAAGCAAGGAGAATCTCCTTACAGATGTGAAAGACTCCACACCGCACCCTAAAAAAACCCAAATTATCTCACCTTAAACTCCCTCACCAAATTTAACAATTTTTTCAAAAAACGCAACAACTTTTATTGATAAAAATTAGATCAAGAGAAAATCCTATCCTCAAAGGTTGCTGTTGAAGTTTATTCAATCAACCAGGTATAACCTGGATCCCTTCTTTCTTGAATAAAGCCACAGTTACGCCATCACCTCGAACTAACTTTCCTTTTCGTTTTATCCATCCACATCCGCAGGAAGGGCTGTTTTGTTTCAGTACAGCTTTTTCTATTTTGAATCTTTTAGCAATGGCAAGAGAAGCAAAGGCACCTCTCAGAAAGAAAGGGGTCAAGTTCTCTCCATCCTCGGCGACAACCTTGCTTTTTTGAGAGAGCACATCCTCACCATCTCCTTTCTCTATCTCTCCTGGTGGACGAGGGACCGGAAGGCTACCTAACTCTTCCGGACAGACAGGTATGGCTTTTCCCTTTTCCACCCAACTGGCCATTTGATCATCCCCGGCAGCTTTTCCATCAAATCGCGTTCCGATACCACAAAGACATGCGGAGACCAAATATTCAATTTTATTGCCCATCTGAAATTATCGAAAAAAATAAAAACCTCGACTCAAACAGATGCTTGCCCTGAACCAGCACGGTTCGGGGCTTGCCCTTCTGGGCAAATCGAGGTCCTTTTGATAGGAAGTTTAAATAGCGTAATTCAATCCAGAAGAAACTGGCTCGGCAGAAAATATTTCATGGGATTCTTCGGTTGACCTCGAAAGCGAACCTCATAATGCAGATGGGGTCCTGTGGAATAACCGGTGTTTCCCACCGCTCCGATCACCTCACCCCTTTTCACGTACTCCCCTCTCTTGACTTTCACCACAGAAAGATGTGCATAAACAGTGGTGTAGCCGAAGAGATGATTGATTCGAATCATTTTTCCCAGACCTAGATCTCTTCCCACAAAACTAACTCTTCCATCCGCAGGGGCATACACCGGGGTACCAATATCCGTAGCCAAATCTATTCCCAGATGAGGCTGCTTTCTTCCCGTGAAAGGATCTATTCTGATTCCATAACCACGGCTTATATATCCCGTTGTAGGGCAAATAGATGGAGTGTGATCCAGAATCTCCTTCTTATCGGAGAGATCCGAAAATATCTGATCGAAACTTTCCCTTTCAAACCTTGTCTGTCTTAGAAGTTTATCCAGTTCGATCTCAGCCTCCTGAAGTTGGGTCATCGTTAGGGTCTGGTCAGGGAATTGAGTCGGCAAGGGACCACCTATTCCCACCTCTCTTAACTCCGCATCCACTTCTGGCAATCCAAAGATCATCCGAACATTTTCCTCTTTTTCCATTAGGCCCGCCATCTCTTCTTTCAGCTGCAGTATAACAGAATTCAAATCCGAAAGCTTACTCTCCAGATATTGATTTTCCTTCTCCAGTCTGCTCAGTTTAGCTCTATTAAAAGCTTCGCCCAAAAAGTCAAAAGTGTAAAAAAGATTAGCTAAAACCAGGAAAATAAAACTAATACAAAACAGATAAAGAAAAACAAAGGAGATCTTCTTCTTGAAGATCTTTCCTTTGTCGTGGGGAATGATCAGAACCGAGAAATGTTTTTTTCGCCTCATTTTACTTCCCGGTATTAACAAGGAACCCTTTTTAGCCTAAAATTTGGCCTACCCAAATTTGACCTAAAATAAAATCCCCCGCTCACCTTGTCAAGTAATTTTTTTATGGATAGAGTTTTTTAATCGGAGGATGGAAAATCTTGCATCCGATTCCAAGAAGTGTCACATTATTTGATGAGAATGTATTCTCGTTTTAGAATTTTGTCAACCACTTTGACGAACTTTTCCGAATTCAAAGTTTGAAGACTATATATATGCCAGTAAGTCTTCTCCGGCATCTTATAATTTGATTTCCGCCTCTTCGGCATTCTCTTTGACCCCCCCCACTCTTCCTCCAGGGTCAGTGAGGGAAAATCAAAAAAAGCCTCACTAACCTTGTCGGCAGTTTGTTCGATTTCTACAGCTGAGTCTTTTGACATTTTTGAAAGCAATTGTCATGCCCAGGAAAAAACCTGTGCTAAATTCAAATCCCTAAACCACAATTACAGATGCCATTTGAAGTTACCAGCTTGGCAAAACTGAAACAAAAACTCCATGAAAATCTCGGTTTCAAAAACTTATCGAGAGAAAACCACAATATGTGGCATCCTGCCAATATTCTTAGCAAACAAATCATTCCGTTGTTGCTTTTTCAGCTCTCGCCCATATGCAAAAAGCTGACAGCACACCGAACAAAACTTTCTATTTTTTATCTTGTAGGTGAAAAAGGAAATTAAGTTTCGAAGGTGTTCAAACTACGACAACAACTCACACGAAACCGCCCCCTCGCGGAAAAAAGCAGGTCGGGTCGTAGAAAACCTTCAGCCCCTAAGTTATTACTTTTGCATTTCTTTCCTTTCTCCTACATTCATTTCCAAATTATGATAGGGTCAAAAACTTGTCAAGGATTTTATTTCAAAAATCGATGAACCACTCTGCGTTAGTTAATATGCCCCTTCTGTCATCCTTTGAAGTTCAACCAAACCAACACCTTAAGGGAGGATACATACTTGTTTGTATTTTTATCTTAATTATCATCTATTTGTCAGGTGGTCCCAAAAACAAAATTTTTTTCTTTGTTTTTCCGATTTGATTGTGCTATTTTCTTACCTGAGTAAATGAAACTTATGTCAAGCTTAAACGTATGCAAAACTGAAAGGGATCTTTGTGAAAGAGGAAGATGAGATCCTGATCAAGGAAGCCTTAGCTGGCAAAGAGAAAGCATTCAAGCTTTTGCTCAACAGACACCGAGAGGCGATCTATCATGTGATTTTGAAGATAGTTCATAATCCAGAGGAAGCCCGGGACTTAGTTCAGGAGACTTTTATGAAGGCCTTTGGTTCACTTACAACCTATAAATCTGAGTATCGATTTACCACCTGGCTATACAGAATTGCGGCCAATAGCTCGATCGACTATCTTAGGAAAAAGAAGATCAATTCTCTTTCCTTGGATCAACCTCTGGAGACCAAAGACGGAACCGTGGGAATTGAACTTCCGGATTGGACATACAATCCGGAGATTGATTTAGTCTCCAAACAAAGGGTACTCTCTATAAACGAAGCCATTGATTCTCTTCCCAAGAAATACCGCGATGTGATAGTCTATAGACATAAGCAAGATAAGTCTTATGAACAAATTGCGGAGATACTGGGGATCCCGGTGGGAACAGTTAAGGCCAGAATATTCAGAGCCAGGGAGCTTTTGAAAAAGAAGCTCAAATCCCTTAAGTAAGGAGCCCAGTCATGAGATTCAGCCAGATTTTGAAAATTTTTTCGATCCTGACTGCTCTGCTTCTTTGCCTCTGTTATCCAGCTGTCTGGGCAAAGGATTATACTTTCACTCTCCATAAAGAGCTTCTCACGCAAGCAAGTCCCTCCCTAAAGATTCAAAATACCTCCGGTGAGATTAAAATCGAGTCTCATCCTGAAAACAAGATCATAATTGATGCCTTCAAAGTGGTGGAGGCTGATGATTCTGAAAAGGCGAAAAGGATAGCAGACGAAATTGACGTTATTATAAAAGGCGATGATTCCAAAATCGAGATCAAAACCAGATATCCTTCCAAAAGATCCAAAGGTTTCTGGAGACGACTTTTTTCCGCTGGTTGGGGAAGATCTGCTTATGTGGACTATCATATATTGGTTCCTGAAAAGACAAAATTGGGTATTTCCAGCACCTCAGGAGATGTGATAATTTCTGACATCTCAGGAGGCATAGAGGTCAATGCAACTTCTGGCGATTTGCGGATAAAAAGGGTCAAAGGCGATCTCAGATTGGAGACCACCAGCGGAGATGTGGAGATTCTCAAAGTAGAAGGCAACGTTACAGTTCAAGGGACCAGTTCCGATTTGGAAATTTTCGATGTCGCCGGAGATGTAGAGATAAGTTCCACCAGTGGAAATACCTCTGCGGAAAATATCGTGGGTTTAGTCGAAATCGATAAGACCAGCGGGGATGTCTCTTTAAGGGGGATAAAAGGAGAAATCCGGGCCTCCAGCTCTTCCGGAGATATGATAATAGAGCAACTGGATGGAGGATTGGATTTGGAGACCTCCAGCGGAGATATCGAGGTCAAGACAAAAATATCTCCTCAATACGATTATTATTCGAAGACCTCCAGCGGTTACATAGATTTTTCACTACCTGAAAATTCCGATGCCCAGATAACACTTAAGACCTCCAGCGGAAGCATAAAGAGCAAACTGCCTCTTACCATGCATACCATCTCCAGAAATCAGTTTGAAGGAGAATTGGGATCAGGTGGTCCAGAGATACATCTGGTTACTTCCAGTGGGGATATCGAGCTAAGGGAGTATAAAAGATGAGGAACCCATTTCAGAAAACCTTGATTATCACTTTGACCTTGCTTCTATCGTTAGTCATCTTTGTTTTTGGTGAAAACCAAAAAGAACCTGCATCCAAAAAAGGGGAAGCGAAATCAGACACAACAGAGATCAAAGAGGGCAAACTTCCCTCAAAGGCTGCCGAGATTCGCATCGATGAAGAGGGTATTTACTTTCGCACCGAGGAAGGGAAGGAGCTGCAAGTTGCAGAAGAAGGTATCATCTTCGATGAGGAAGGCATCAAGATAGGTGATTTAGAGTTAGGTTTAGAAGAATTAAAGGAGCTGGAAATACCTCGTATCGAAATTTCAGCAGCCGAAAAGGCTGAGAAAAGGGCCAGGAAGGTCTACACCGTCAATCGCGACATAGTAAAGATGGGAAGGGATATCGTGGTGGAGGAATATGAGGAGGTGGAGGGCGATGTGGTGGCGGTTGGTGGCGACGTCACGGTCAAGGGAGCCGTCACCGGAAATGTGGTAGCAGTGGGAGGGGAGGTCTTTGTCGCTTCCACTGGGGTGGTTGAGGGCGATGCAGTAAGCGTTGGAGGCGACGTGGAAAAGGAAACCGGGGCTGTAATTAGAGGAGAGAGAGTTGGAATAAGCGTATTTCCAAAGCAATTCTTTAGACCCTTTCACCCCAGAGTATTTCCATCTATTCATATCTTCAGATTTCCTCCTTTACTTGGAGGTTTTCACGGATTGGCCCTCTTTTCAAGAATCGTCAAGATTATGTTGTTTCTATTCTTAGGAATCGTGGTGATATCCATCGTCCCCAAAAACGTCGCCAAGGTTAGCGACCGGATAAAACAGGATTTTTTGAAGTCAGCCTTGGTCGGATTTGTGGCTGAGATTTTGATCCTTCCCATCTTCATCCTTTTGATTGTGACCATTATCGGCATCCCTGTGGCTCTTTTAGTAGAACCTTTATTGATCTTAGTGGCTTTGATTTTGGGATATACCGCAGTGTCTTACTTTATCGGTCAAAAGTTAAGGGAAAGTACCAGCCTGAAACCTGATACTCCCCTGATGACCTTAGTCATCGGAATATTGGCTTTAGAATCGGTTTTGCTTTTGGCAAGGGTAGTGGGGATTTTTGGAAATTTCCTTTTTGCTTTCAGTTGGATTTTAACTTTCATCGGGTGGATGATCTGGTACGTGGCAGTAACCGTTGGCTTCGGTGCCTCCATCTTGACCCGTCTGGGTACCCGACCCAAGGAGGTCAAAGCATCCGAAGCTTTGTCCAAACCGTCTGATTCCACTGAGGGGAGTGACAAAAAAGAGTAAGAGGAGAAAAGCAGATGAAATCGGTAATTTGGAAGACTCTTTTGGTGGCAGGAATTATTTGTTTCGCCTCATCTTTTGCTGGGGAGGGTGGCGCAAAGGAAATACACAAAAAAATTGAATCAAAAGGCGAAAAAAGTCTCACCGTGGAGATAGACTTGGGAGGAGGAATCATAGATCTGGAAAAAAACGACACCGGCAATATTCTGGATGCGGAAATAGAATATGATCCCGACGAAGTCGATATCGATATTGATTACGAAAAGGTTGGAGATAGAGGAAAGCTTTACTTGAGCAGTGAATATGAAGATGGGTTGGACTTCGATACAGAGGACAACTATTGGCATCTGGAATTTACAGACAGAATACCGATAGATTTTGAAATTGATGTTGGAGCATGCGAAGCTGAATTTGATTTCACCGGCCTGAGGCTAAATGATTTGGACTTGGACTTGGGCGCCTCCTCAACCGAGATAACCTTCAGAAAGCCTAATCCAGTGCGACTCTCAAAAATCAACATCGATGTGGGAGCAAGCGAATTAACGGTAAAAGGATTGGGAAACGCCAATTTCGACAAGCTCTCCTTTGACGGAGGAGTGGGAGATTTCACTTTGGACTTCAGGGGAGAGTTGAAACATAAAGCTTATGTGGACATAGATGTGGGACTGGGAAGTTTGACCATCCTTTTGCCCAGAGACATAGGCGTGAGAATTGCAGAAGAGGGTTCATTCCTATCTTCTTTCTCCATAGATTTGGACGGATTCGAAGAGGTTGAGTCCGACGTTTATGAAAGTGAAAATTTCGACAAAAGCGATGGGAAGTTGATCTTCGATATTGAAATCGGACTGGGCTCCGTCGAAATCGAATACATCGACAAATCTCTCTGATTAATGTATTAATTTTGGAGTGCAAAGCTTTAGGGCGTGTTGAAAAAGTCCCACTTCGGGGCGGGATAAATTCCCGCCCCTATGAGCAACAATGACTTATCACCCATAGGGCAGGGTTCACCCTGAAGGGGAGATAGGGGGAGAGGTTAAAGAGCAAAAACAGGGGTTGAAGCGTCGAAGATTATTGCGTCAAATTTGATTGTTAACATAATTAGTTGATAATCATAAACAAAAGAGCCAGGGGATATCTCCTCTGGCTCTCTTTAGTTACCAATGTAACTTCAAGCTATTTCATCAGCACCATTTTCTTAGACTGCACAAAATCTCCTGCCTGTATGCGGTAGAAGTAAACTCCGCTTGTCACCTCTCGGCCCTCATCGTCTGTTCCATCCCATCTTACCGACTTATTTCCTGCGTTTTGATACTCATCCACTAAAACTCTCACTTTTTGTCCGATGAGATTATAGACAATAAGTGTTACCTGACAGTCAGTTGGGAGAGCATATGAAATCTCACATGCCGGATTGAATGGATTGGGAGAGTTCTGACTCAAAGTGAACTGATCGGGCGATACGGTAGTTTTGGGACCTTTACCCTTTGGGGTGAATGTATCCAGATACATTACAATGTCATTGCCTAAGGTATCCGAAATGGGGATGTTGTTGACACTAAAGATACCCACCTTTGGATCATTATCCACCAAGTCTTCGCAATAGACTTTAATCACCATAGAAGGAGAGTTGACCACAGCCGGATAGCGCTCATCACCATCAAAGCCGCCGCTGGCATCTACGTCCACATAGACTTTGGCTGAATCACCCTCTGAAATGTCCACCGGCTCGCAAGCACGGAGGTGAATCATGAAGTTATGCTCTGCGTTCCTTTCAACATTTAGCTTCTTTGGGGTGAGGAAAAAGTCGCAGATCTCACCGCGCCGGCAGGGATAAACTAAGGTGGCATTCGCCAGCATGGAGGACTCCAGAGGGGGAAGCCCGGTCTGTGGATCACCCACGTCAAAAGCGGTGACCGAAAAATACAAAGACTCAGCCAATACCTCAATCTCATATCCATAATCCCAGTAATAATCTGCGGTATCAGTAACCAATCCCAAATCAACGCTGTCTCGATAGGCAGGATAAACCACAATAGAATCAAAACCTACGTTCCAATCCTGAGATTCAAAATATAAAGAATCCCGAGGAGCCAGCTTGATCGACTGATAAACCACCGGAACCCCGTCCTCATCTAAAGAATCAGAAAGATGGATGAAGAAAGTATCCTCGGTGGGACGGATCACAAAAGGATTAAACTTGGTCCAAATCAGAGGATCATCTCCAAAAGGCGCTATCCCCTTCCCCTCTAACCAGGACCTCAAGGAGTCAAAGCTAACAGAAGCTACCTTCCAATCCCAAACCCTGGGAATCTTAACTCGATTTAACTTATAGAGCCTATAATCAATTTTATCATATGAGCCCAAGAGGGCATAATCATCCGGAAATCCGGTACGACTCATGTAAATCCGATACCCCTCGAAATCCAAACGCCCGTTAAAGGAATCTCGAGTCCTCTCTGTAATCTTCCCATTCCATCTTATCTTCACCTTACACAGCTCTGTCTCAAAACTTAGGGTCGGAGAGACTGGAGGAGGTGGTCCCTTGAAATCGGGAATCCCATCCCCACAAGGGAAATCAGGGTCGGGATTGTCATATACCTTAGCCGCCCAGGTGGCATTGGTCTCAAAATCGAAAAAATTCAAATTGGCGTAATATCTATCCGGATTGGTCATGTTGGGGTCTTTCGCTAAATTGCGAGGATCCACATGGAAGTCGTCCCCGGCAATATACCCAATGGTGACCAGAAGCGATTCCCCAGGACTGATCTCATCGAAGGGACCAAAGGATAGAAGATAGCGAGTATCAAATCCATTAGCCAGATCGCCACACACGGTTTCATTGATGGGAAGCCAGCCTTCATCCGGATACCGGTCAGGCCAGACACAGGAATATATCTGGTCATAATCGAATTCTTGATTGGACATGATGAAATATTTGGAGACGTCTCCTCCCGGAGTGCCTAATACACCATCTGGAAAAAGATTGCCGCTACCATAAGGATTCATAGACTCCCATCTTGACTGATTTTCAGCTTTCCAGGGACCCCAGTCTCTCGGAGACCCGGCCTGATTGGAGACCCACCAATTGAACGAATATTTAAGTCCTGGCTTGGGTGATCTGACCACCCTGATGCCGGTTACCGCTATGGGGCTTTTACTTGAGAAGACTTTGGCTCCTGCTCCCCCATCCCAATCTCCATGCCCGTCATTATCCGCAATCCAGGCCAAATTGACCGTATCGGAGCAGTCTTCTTTCGGAGCAGTAACCAAATGCCTGAAGCCACAGATGTCATCCCGGGGACCATATGTTCCATATGGACTTTCGTCTATGTGCTGAACATCCGCATCAACATAAAAACCCATATACATCTCTTTTATTTTCTTAAATCCTATGTTCTTTATAGCGAAGTCGATCAGCAAAAAATCCTCGGCATATTCATAGCTCCAGGAGTAGCTCTTCTGGGTGATTTGGATGTTTAAGGGAAAATGTTTTCGGTTGTCAAAAGGATCTCGCTGTTGTGGCGAAAGAGGGATATCAGCCGAGGTATCGGTGTAAACTGCAATCACGTCCTGTTCCGAGATGGCATCCGGCGAATAACAGGCAGCCGTGGGCCTTATGCTTTTTTCCGTGATAGCACCTTCTGGTTCCTTATCCGGCCACATCTCATAAATCCATTGCCACCCGTCACACCCCAGAGTGGTATAAGCAAAGTCGTCAACAACCGCACCGATCCATAGTCCACCCTGATATAGATATTCCAAACCTGATCCTGCAGGATACTCGGCAGAGGGAGCTTCGACCTCCTCATCAGGGTTAGGCATGAAGCAGCCTCCCTCCGACTCCAACAGATAAGGATGCCTCATCCGGCTTCCAAAAATTCCCCAGTTGGTGACACAAAGCTGTAAAAGCCCGACCCGGTGCACTCTCTGTT
>Ga0209427_10004488_pt1 | contig 16129 bp, 14 predicted proteins | sample DeeMarSWOR136_30_FD_187465 | JGI IMG/M metagenome (GOLD analysis project Ga0209427, IMG submission 187465) | Marine sediment microbial communities from White Oak River estuary, North Carolina - WOR-1-36_30 (SPAdes) (version 2) | ecosystem: Environmental > Aquatic > Marine > Intertidal zone >...
AGAAGAGGGGAGTATGCGCCAACTTCAACTCGGCCTTCGTCCTCCTGGCACGATCCATAGGCCTACCAGCCAGGCTCGTAGCAGGATACACCATCGATCCGAGCGCCGAGGAACAGATGGTGAACGCAAAGCAGGCCCACATGTATTCCGAGGCTCTCTTTGAAGATATTGGCTGGATAACCTTCGACGCGACGGCTCCTGGAGGCGAATCTGAAGCTGCTGAAGAGGGAGGTAAGGAGGAGGTTGAGCCTGTTGAGGAGGTTTTCAACCAGACCAAGTGCGAGGACTGCGTGAACAACTGCACGAAGATGGACCCTGAGGGGGGCATGCCTCCCGAGGTAGACCTCTTTCAGATCTATGGTATCACGGGTACCGCTTATCTCCGGACGATGGTGGGTGAGGCTTACGATGGCACGTGGGGGATGATTGAGCCATCGCAGGAGACATACGACGGTGAAGTTATTGGACATCAGGTCTCTGGGTACATCAAGGCCCAAACTCGTCGATTCATGGTGTCCCCGTTAGCTGAGATGGGTGGATTCATACCGTCCACCCTATCCGTTTCGGAGCTGGACATCGACTGGCCGCTCCAGAGATACCCCGATCAGCAAATCTTCTTCTCCAACAGGAGGTTCAACACGTCCTACATAGTATCTCATGTTCAGTACGACTTCGATCAAGATATCTTCAGAGGGGCGTCGTTAATCGAAGACGCCAAGTATCTCGGTGTACCAACAGAATTACTTCCAAAGTTTAGATCCCTCGCTCTGGAGGCCACTTTGGGTGCTGAGACGCCATACGATAAGCTCAATGCGCTGGAATCCTTCCTGCAGTCCAACTACGAGTACGACGTCAACTACACTAGGGCCCCCGAGGGCTTCGACCCCGTCGAGTGGTTCCTATTCCACGAGAAGAGGGGAGTATGCGCCAACTTCAACTCGGCCTTCGTCCTCCTGGCACGATCCATAGGCCTACCCGCTAGGTACATAGGTGGCTACCTGATAGATCCATCTGCGGAGATCCAAACCGTCACATCCATGCAGGCCCACGGCTACTCGGAGGTTCCCTTCGAGGAGCTAGGGTGGGTGACTTTCGACGCAACGGGTCCAGGCCCTATCCAAGAGGAAGACGTTGAGGAGGCCACGATCATCGGCACCTCAACTGAGATCACGTGGCTGGACGCCATAGGCGTGAGGGGGTCCACCTTCAATGTTGTCGGTAGGGTACTCGACGAAGACGGTGAGGCCGTTGACGGGCTCAGAACCCTGGTATACCTGAAAGAGGATAAATCCGAGGAGGGCCTCCTCTGCGGGGAGGGCCTGGTTGTCGATGGCCTGTTCAATGTGACTTGCAGCCTCCCCCTAAACATCACCATCGGCTATTATCAGATCGACGCGCACACCCTCGGGAACAATAGATACAACGGCTCATGGAGCGACCCTCCCCTGAAGGTGGTCTCAAGGACGGACTTCGTGCTGGAAGCGCCGGAGAAGGTCATCGCCGGTAAGCCATTCATCTTCCAAGGCAATCTGACCGAGCATGGGACAGGTGATCCCGTCTCGGACACGATCTGCACCGCTGAGATACGGTTAGAGGAGATCCAGCTTGAGACAGACAGAAACGGATACTTCGAAGGGACATACACTCTCACGGAGCCCGGTAACTACACCTTGAGCCTCGAATGGCCTGGCTCGGAGTACCACCTTGGATCCGCCGCGTACTCCAGCGTCAGGATTGTGCCGCTCACGGTCACACCAGGCGAGAATGAGATGATGGTTAGGCTGGAGGAGGCTCAGATAGTTGGGACCGTCCACGCTGAGGAACTCCCCGGCCTCGGTGAGGAGGTGGTCATATCCATCGATGGCCAAGATATCGGGACGGCGATCGCAGATGGGGACGGGGGATTCACGTTCACGTACGAGGTCCCGAGAACGCAGGAGCTAGGCGAAGCCCAGATAGGGTACAGGTTGGTGAGCGCCTCTTACTCGACCACTCAGCAGTCGGCGGTCTATGCCAGGACCAAGGTCGTCCTCGACGCCCCGTCCTCTATCAGGGTAAACAGGCAGTTCGCAGTTGGTGTGTCCCTAAAGGACGACCTAGGTGGCCCCATGGCGGAAGCGGAACTCACCCTAGTTGAAGAAGGAAGTGAAGAGGAGGCGATCGGGGAGACCGACTCGGAGGGAGCCCTGGAGGTAGCCCTCAAGATTGAGAAGATGCCCGAAGCCGGTTTTGTCTCCTACGCAGTCAGGTACGGGGGTGAGGATTACTACCTCGAATCTTCCTCTGAAGTAACCCTAGACGTTCTCCCTCCCATTGGACTCCCCGAGATGGACGTCATCAAAACCGTGACAAACGTCTTGATATTCTCTGTCCTCGTCCTCATTGGGTATACTGTGTACGTGATAGCCAAGAGAAGGCTGGGGAAGGGGGAGGAAGATGAACTCGGGGAGGCTCAACTGGCTCCCGACGAGCCTGAGCCCGCTGGTCTGAAGCAGGTTGTAGGGATCCTCAGGCAAGACGATAGGTTCCACTTCGAGTTCCCCCAGTTCTCAGATCCCTTCCCATTGGTCTGGGGGAAGGGTGAGGAACTGGTCTTCCGGATGGGGCTTGTGGCTGGCAGGGAGACCTTCGGGGGAAGCGTTGGCGTTCTACTAATGGTCGACGAGGCGGAGGGCCCATCCTTCGACCTCTCCACCAGTAGTAGCGTGGACCATTCTCTTACCTTCCACGAGAAGGGATACCACAGTATAAAGGTCGTTTTTAGCGCCGAGGGCGCTCGCGTAACAGCCTGTGAGGCCCTCGTCAAGATAGTGGACTACCGTGAGGAGGTTAACGACCTGTTCAACGAGGAGTTTGAGGGGTACCGGAACCTCAGGGAGGAGATTGAGACGCATTTCACAGCCAGGGAGTTCATGCGTTCGATGCTCAAGGGGCTGTCCAACAGGTTTTACGCCCCTCTGAACGAGATGGTCAGCATCTTCGAGATCGCAGACTACAGCCTTCACGACGTCAGGCGAAGCGATTATGAGAGGTTCTACGCGGCGAGGCAGGAGTTCGAGGAGATGAAGGTTGGAAACTGAGAGTGTTAGATCCCTGATCAAGACCACGGCATTCTACGCCGTCGTGATAGGGGGGCTCCTCTACCTCCAGTATTACCAGAGGATCACGATACCAGTCAAGCTTGAGGGTGCGACCATCGACGTCGACCCGACCTTTCTGCTTCTTCCCCTCCTCTCCCTCGTGACCTGCAACTACGCCTCTAAGGTTATCAATGCCGTGGTGGCGGGTAAGCTTGGGGAGCCCCTCAGCTCAGGCGCCAACCGGCTTGGCGTAGCCTCCTTCATCTGGCTTTTGACCCTCGATCCAGAATTCCCCCCGTACCTCCAGCCTCTAGGCAGCTTCATCCTCTTCGTAGCTGTGGTGTCCGTGGCTAGGTCGTTGGTTTCAACGATCCTCATGGAGAAGAATCAGGTTGTTGGCGAGACCGTGACTACTAGCATGGCGATCGCCCTCATGGGTGTACTGACGAGTCGGTTCTGGCAGCAGATAAATGTCCTACTGGAGGAGTACGGCGTGTTCGCCCTCGACTCGCTTGTGGGGCGGACGCCGGAGGAGGTCCTCCTAGGGCTCTTCTACAAGGGCCTCTCGGGCGTCCTCGACGAGTCGATACTGATGAGTGCCTCTTTCGTTGCGGTCATCGCTCTCACAGGCGTGCTGAGGTACCATCCGAACCCTTACCTCGACTTCGTTGGTAGGAAGGTTGGCACCGGTCTCACAGGGAAATTCATGGTCGCACTCGGGCTTCTCGTCTACGTCCTTTTTCTGAGGGAGTTCATACTTGTCTATTCGGGGATAAACCCCCAGCTGGTCACCCTGGGGGAGTGGGGCTTGATCTGCCTAGCCTCTTACATCACCTACCGAAGGACCCGCAGCTTCGTCTCAGAGTCTCTGACCTCATCTGGGGAGGTAGGTTACTGGAGTAGGCACATCCAGGAGATCGAGCACAAGAGCCACTACAAGCTTGACAAACTATCAGGCCTGGTCGAAGGTTTCATACGCTCAGGAGAGAGGGACGAGTTAATAGTTTACATGGTGGATGTCTTCAGGAGGTTCAACGTCCCCGTGGCCAGCATAAGCCGCTCTGTAGCGGAGCTGATTAACCACGAGGAGATAGAGATTGGGCTTACTACGTTCAGCTGGCAGAGGAGGATGCTTGAGAGGATGAACCTTGAGAGGCGCCGCGAGGCGCTGGGCACTGTGATGGGGAAACTCGATGAGCTAGCGCTCCAGATGTCCTACAGGACTCGGTCGGCCATCGAGTCGAATAATAGTCAATCCTTGACAGAACAGGAGGTTTCACGGAATGAAGATTGAGAGAGTAAGTGAGACATGCAACGAGATAACAGAATTGGTGGGCGGCTTCTTCGTTGGGGAGAGGTTGCTCCTGAACAAGGTCCTAGCTGCGGCTCTAGCCAACGGTCATATCCTCTTCGAGGACTACCCTGGCCTTGGCAAGACGCTGCTCGCGAAGTGCTTTGCGAAGGTCACCGGGTGCTCCTGGGGGAGGGTTCAGTTCACGCCGGACCTTATGCCCACAGACATCATCGGAACCAAGGTCTGGAGGATGAATACATCGGAGTTCACCCTTGAGAAGGGACCCGTCTTTACGAACATCCTCCTAGCGGATGAGATCAACAGGTCCCCCCCCAAGGTGCAGTCCGCCCTACTGGAGTGCATGGAGGAGCGTCAGGTCACTATTGAGGGGGAGACCCTACCACTGGAGGCCCCCTTCTTCGTCATGGCGACCCAGAACCCCATCGAACTTGAGGGCACGTATCCCCTACCAGAGGCCCAGATGGACCGATTCCTGCTGAGGCTGTCGACGGGCTACGTCTCATCGGTGGAGAAGGAAACCGAGATACTGAAGCGGAGGGTCTCATGGCAGAGGGACGACCCAATCGACCTCATCGAGCCGGTGACTTCGAACGAGGTCTTCAAGGAGCTCCAGCAGACGGTGGAGAAGAACGTCTACATAGACGAGCAGATCCTCACGTACATATCCAAGATAGTCAGGCGAACGCGGGACAATCCCCTCGTCGACATCGGCGCGAGCCCCCGCGGAGGCCTCAGCCTCCTCAAGGTCTCAAAGGCGAATGCGGCTATACACGGGAGGGACTTCGTCATACCCGACGATGTGAAGACCTTCGCGAAGGAAGTTCTGGTCCACCGCATCATCCTCAAGATGGAGTACGCCCTCGGGGAGAAAGTCGACCCGAGCCAGATAGTTGAGGAGATAGTGGAGGAAATCGAGCCGCCGAGAGATATAACCCACCGGTGAAGAAAGAAGTGCTAACAAAGACCCCACTCAAGCTGACTGTAAGCACCCTCTCATTCATAGTAGCGGGCATGGTCCTCGGCAACATGATCTTCGTCTACATGGGGCTCCTGCCGGTGGTCTACATCCTGCTGAGCCTCCTACTAGATCGGCCTGAGGCGGTCGAGGTGTTGAACCCGGTCAGGTTCACGAACGTCTGGGTGGATGACGTCGTCGAGATACGGCGAAAGTTAAGGGTGAGGGGAGGTCTTGGGCATGTCACCGTGGGCGAGGTCCTGCCCCCCTACTTTGAACTCGTTGAGGGCAGCAACTTCAAGGTACTCTGGAAGGGTTTGGGGGACCTGGAGGAGGATCACTCCTACAAGATAAGGTGTACGAAGAGGGGGGTCTACAGCTTTGAGGACTGCAACTGGGAGATAAATCAATCCCAGAACCTGCAATCAGCCAGACTGGGGAAGTCGCAGGTAGGGCAAACGCTGATAGTCAAGCCCCATCCGTTCAACATCAAGAGGATCAGGCAGCAGAAGGTCCTCTCGAAGATGACGATGCCCTCCGAGGCGAGGATCCAGATGGGTATACCCACGACCGAGTTCAGGGAGATAAGGGAATACGCCTTTGGGGACTCGTACAGGCACATCAACTGGAAGGCGACGGCGAGGAGAGCCATGCCCAACAAGCCACCGAGGGTGAACGACTATGAGATGGAGGGTATGAAGGCCGTCTGGATCTTCCTCAACACCGCGTCTAGGATGGCGCTGGGGACGAACATCAGGAACGGATTCGAGTACTCCTTACAGGCCGTCCTGGGCCTATCAAGCTTCTACCTGAGTAGGAGCTGCAGGGTAGGGGTTTCCTTCTACAGCGACGAGAGATTCGCAACTCCCGGTGTCGACGGCAGCGTCAGGGTGTCGACGGGCTACTTGGGAGACATTCTCGTGATGCCTGATATAGCATCTGGTGGCCTCGACCAGAATAAGGGGGTGGGGCTCGAGCCCGTAGTCGAGAGTTCTGAGGACTTCCTCATCCCAGACATGGGGAAGAGGCAGCTGTACGCCATCAACGAGAGGATTCTCCACGTAAGCGTGCTGGAGAGTAAGTTCAACCTGCAGCAGTGCATAAGGAAGTGTAGGGGCCACATAGTGGGCTCCAACCCCCTCTTCATCATAGTGACGATGATAGACGAGGGGAGGCTCGAGTCCCTCCTCGAGGGCTTGAGAGAGATGCAAAAGTACATCAAGAGGTCCCATACGGGGCGCCCCTCCGTCCTCATCATCCACGTATCGGGTTTCGGAGTGGCTGCGAGAGGGGAGAACGAGGAAATGGCGTCGATTCTCCTGGAAATGGAGGAGAGGTCCATACTCAGGAACTTGAGGGGTCACGGCGCCATGGTTGTCCACTGGAACCCGAGTAAGCAGAGCTTCGCGGAAGTGCTACTATCCCAGGTGGCTAGGCGTTGAGTACAAAGTACTATACTGTAAGGTTCTTGGAGCTTGCGATAACGTTCGCTTCCTGCTATCTAGCCGTGGGCTCGTTCTTCCACTCCTTCATCTACACACTCATCAAGCAGTTCGTCTCGGCCCAACTCGCGAGGTTGGACATATCATACACGTTGACAATGGTTGACCCCGACGTCATTCTCCCCCAACTGATAAGCGTGCTCGTCTTCATCGTCGCCTTATACTACTGGCTGTTTGGCTCAAGATCGAATGTCCTCTCCATCTACAGTTTCAACATCGCATTATTCCTCCCTGAGGCGCTGACCTTCTCGCAGCTTGATTGGCTGAATCTCTTCTATGTGCCCGAGATATTTCTGACTGATAGAAGCTTCTCGAATTTACTGATCACGGGACTGGTCATCGTTGCTGGTTATATCGTGCTTTTAATGACCAATCGTTTCCTGGAGATCAAGACTGCCACGGAGCGTCGAGGAGCCCAGAGCGAAGAGGCGGACCTTGTCTTCGTCAATCAGTCGACAATTGCCCTCATCATGATAGCGGTATCCCTCGTGGTCGTCTTCGGGGCCTCCTTCATGGTCCCGATGATCAAGGCTCAGGTCCATGGTCTACTCCAGACCCAAGTGTACAGGTACATCTTGCTAGGAATAATATCTTCAATCATAATATCAGCAAGCCTGATTGTTTTCTACAGAGAACAAATAGGAGAATAGGTTAAAGCCCATCCTAAGGAGCACTACTTCCAATAGCCTCACCTTTCGGCGTCTACATCAGCTGCATAGGGCGCTAATTACCGTAGGATATATCGCGTCATGTTGTTTGCGTACGCGAAAGATTGAACTAGGCAGTATGAGTGATCTTAATCCGAAAGTAATGTCAAACCAAATAATTGACCTTTACAACTCTTTGCTAGAGGAGTCAAAGGAGCTCACAGTTCTCATGTCCGCGGGATCCGTCCTCGGATGGGACATGCAGACCAAGATGCCTCCCCGGGGATTGGAGCTCAGGAGCCAGCAGCTGGCGATGCTCCAGAAGATCGGGCACCAGATGCTCACCAGCCCTGAGCTTGGGAAGATCCTCGAATCCATCGAGAAGCACGGGGACTACGAAAACCTCACGGAGGTCCAGAAACGCAACGTCTACCTGGCGCGGATGATGTATGACGAGGCCACCAAGCTCCCCGAGAGGCTGGTCGTCGAGATGGCGAAGCAGAGAACCATCGGCCGAGGCGTCTGGAGGAAGGCCAAGGCGACAAACGACTGGAAGCTCTTCGAGCCCGAGCTGGAGAAGATCAAAGCGCTGACAGACGAGTCCGCGAGCCTCCTCATGGAGGTCAAGGACGCTACGAACCCGTATGACGCTCTCATCTACGACTACGAGCCCAAGATGAAGGCCAAGACCATAACCAAGGTCTTCGACGAGATGAGGCGGGGCATCAAGAAGCTACTCGACAAGATCATGGCCCAGCCGAAGCCGGACACCAGCTTCCTGAGCAGGGAGGTCCCCGTCGACGTCCAGGAGAAGGTCGCCGAGAGCCTAGCCGAGTTCGCCCTCTACGACACCAAGTCTGAGAACGCGGGTGGCAGGATCGACTCCACCGAGCACCCTTTCACCACCGGGTACTATACTGATGTCAGGATAACCACCAAGTACTTCATTAACAACTTTCAGAAGGGCATCTTCAGCGTGTTGCACGAGGCTGGACACGCTCTGTACAACATGGGGCTGCCCCAAGAGTGGATGTACCAGCCTGTGGGCGCAGGGGCGAGCAGTGGCATCCACGAGTCGATGAGTCGGTTCGTCGAGAACCATGTCGGCAGGAGCCGCGAGTTCTGGGATTTCTACATGCCTGAGCTGAAGAGGCTGACGGGTAAGAGGCTGAGCGACGTGTCCTCGGATCAGATTTACGCAGCCGTCAACTATGTGACGCCCAGCAAGATCAGGACCCAGTCAGATGAGCTCACCTACGGGATGCACATCATAATCAGGTTCGAGCTAGAGAGGGACATGTTCAACGGGGACCTAGAGGTGAGCGAGCTCCCGCAGGCCTGGGGACAGAAGTACATGGACTACCTTGGGGTAGAGATAGAGACCGATACCGAGGGTGTGATGCAGGATACCCACTGGTCCGGCGGTGCCTTCGGCTACTTCCCCAGCTACGCACTCGGCAACATCTATGATGGGGTATGGCGCGCCAAGATCGAAAAGGACATCCCTGACTGGACGCAGAGGGTGAGGGATGGCAGCTTCGTAGAGATAAAGGACTGGCTCACCGAGAACGTGTACAGGTACGGCAAGCTGTACGACCCGGAGGAGCTGGTGAAGCATGTCACGGGCAGAGGCCTCGTCGTCAAGCCGTTCATCGACTACCTCGAAGCCAAGTACAAGGCAATCTACGGATACTGATCACCTTATTTCTGTACATGACATGGTACAGTCCCTCATCTTTTTTCACAACCTATTTATGTGAGAACTGGCGGCACGATCTAGATCATCTTTGAAGTCTAGAACAGGCAACGTCGCTAGGAAGGGAATCTGGGACCTCGATGATTACGCTGAATTGCTGAGAGAGCTCAGTGATGGTTTGCTCAGGGAGATATATTGTATCGCCGAGGAGTTTGACGATGAACGGGTTAGGGAGTTCATGAGGAAGATCACGCAGCTCCTCACTATCAACCAGAGCCTTTTAACGTTACACCTGCTCAAATTCAAGCTACATAATAAAGAGAACGAGAGGGCGATCGACAATGAACTTTACGAAATTTCTGAGTATATGTCTGAAATACTGGATATTCACCTCAAGGAAGCCGACAACCTCAGGAAGATTTTCTGATACATGCACCATGCGCCTACATACCTCGAAGATAACACGTATTTCTTTATTAGTGGAGTCACGAATATAACGATACGTGACGCAAGTGATTGTGGAGGCGGAAGCGTGAGTCCTGTCGTTCCCCCTCATGTCCGACGTCGGCTCAAAGAGAAGAACGTCGATCTCTTTGATCCCAGATCATTCACGCTGTTATGCAGGAAATGTGGTCGGACGTGGCAGCCAACCTTTGGGGAGAACGGTCGGCTTTCCAGGGGTTACTGGCGCTGCCCAAACGGGTGTAATGAATAGCATGCATACCTGTCCGCTGAGCGCGAGCTAATTAGATTAAGTTAGACTAGGTCTCCCTCCGATTGGATAGTGAGTAGATGTTATGATATAGTCGATCGATCTCAAGGGAGCGCTGACGGTTCTCCTCCTTCAACTCCTCGAACTCCTCCTTGAGCTTCGCGTTCTCCCGCTCCAGCTCCTCGACCTCCTTCCTGAGTCGGGAAACATTCTCCTCCAGCTCGGATATCGTCTCCTCGGGGTTCCCCATCTTTTCAAATCACCTTTTACCTATCACAGTAAACCACGCAGCATCTGCGTCTCCTCAAGCATCTCCCGGACCTCTCTCTTGAGCTGATCATTCTCCACAATTATCTGCTCTATGAGAGCCCTCAGATCCGAGTTGTCCCGCTTCAACTCCTCTCTTCTACCCTGTAGGCCCTCCAACTCGGACTGTAGCTTGGATCTCCTTGCATCTTGAACCATCAGTTATCCACTCTATGAGGTTTATCTCATATCATATATTTTTGCATAAAATAAGTATGTCCTAGCATCTCGCGAACAATGTCAAGAGAATATTCGCTACCGTGCAAGGGGACTATACGACTCTTTCTCCCTCTCTGTGGAACGCCTTCCTGCGCTCATGGTACTCCTCGATGTTCTGCCTACTGGGCGTCTCCCCACCGGCGAAGTAATGGTTGAACAGGTCGCTGCAGTACCTCAGAGGGGCCTCATCCATAGAGTGGAAGCCAACGTAGTCAAAGGCGCCGTCAGCGAGGGGAAACGCGACAAGGGACTCGCTCTCCGACACGTAGAGGAAGATGTCGATCGCCTCTGTAAACCTGCTGTCGATATTCCCGTCGAGCCAGGATCTTAGTAGGTAGTCCTCATCTTCCTCGCTGATGTAGCCTGGGCGGGCCGGGTTGAGGTCCCTTCGGGGTCCCTTCGTTCGAGGCTCCAGAGAATTGAGGCTGACCCCCCTCTTAAGCGCCTCGACGCCGAGGGGGAGGACGCTGAGGAGGTACTGGTCGTGGATCATTGAGACGTTCTCCTCCGCGTTCTTGAATATCGACTCGACGATGCTGAATGATTGCATCACGTTCTCCGTGAGGTCGCTCTCCTGGAGCTCTCCGATGCGGCTCACGAACTCCTGAGGGAGCTTCCTGAGGGTGTGGGCGTTGAAGTATTCCTTATGCTCCGATAGGAACAGCTGGCTGGGTATGAGCCTCAGGGAGGATCGCCCGTAGTTGGTGAGGACGTAGAGCCCGTCCGGGTTCCTATCGACGAGCATCGCCTCGGAGAGTCTGGAGAGGTGCCTGCTGCACTCCTGGGTCGTCAACCCGAGCCCCCGGGCGAGGCCGGTTACGTTCATCCCGCCCCCCTCAAGTCTCTTGAGAATCTTTAACCTATCCTCGTTGGAGAGCTCGAAGTAGAGGTCATAAAGTCGTTCCATGGTCCGAGTCCATCCAATTCTCTGCATGTTGTGTGTTATGACCTTTACGCAAGGTAACGCTCGTGCCCGGATGATCTGCCAGCGGTACCAAACAAGAGAAGCACGGTAAGGATACGAAAGAATTATCTCTGGCTACTAGTTAAAATTAATGATATGTCAGGATTGCAGGTTGGGGAACTCGAGTCGATAAGGATGCGCATCGCCCAATATATTTCGAGATACCAGTGTCCTATCTGCAAAACGGAGATCAGGGAGATACTGACACAGGGCCCGAACCCCCAAACGAGTAAAAGATTCTGTATGAACTGCGGAAACCTGGTCTGGACGATATGCGACTGCGGGACGAATCTCAGGTACGATGTCGAGGTTTGCCCAAGTTGCGGGATCCCCAATCCCAACTACTTGGGAGATCCTAATATCGCAAATATCTGGCTTAAAACTGAAGAAGTGAATCACCTGAGAGAGATATGATAACGTGCCCCCTTTCACCGAGAGGAACCTGAAAAAGACCTCTTAGACGAGAGCAGGCGCGCGCAACATGAGCCGTCTATTAGATCAGACCTCTCAGCTGGCGGAGCAGACTCTGGCTCGCCATGTATCTGTAGGTCCTTCTCTTGAACAGGTTGGGGGAGAAGAAGCCCTTAATGGTCCTGGAGAGATTGCCGTAGTAGGCTCTGTAGCAGCGGTAGAGCTCCTCCTGGACCTCCTCGGTGGTGAGAGTCTCCGTGGGCATGACGGCGTGGATCATGTCGTAGTGGGCCCAGTTGTGGTCTTCGATCCAGCCGTTCCTGGACGCCTCCTCGTATAGGGGGGTGCCTGGGAACGGTGTGAGGATCATGTATATGGCCAGGTCGGGGTCGACGTCCTCGACGAACCTACGAACGCCTTCTATGGACTTGTGGGTGTCCTTTCGGTGGCCGATGATGAGGGTGGCCTGGGCGAATATGTCGTTCTCCTTGAGGAGGCGGATGGCCTGTTGGGTCTGGCCGGGCTTGATTCCTTTTCTCCAGTCGTTCAGGGTCCCGGGGTCTCCGCTCTCGACGCCGAGGAGGACCCACTGGTTTCCGGACTTCCTCATCTCGCCTATTGAGGCGTCATTCTTGGCTACGTCGTCGACCCTTGCCTGGACGAACCAGAGGAGTTCGTCGCCCAGCCCTCTCTTGTTGAGCTCTCTGAAAAGGTCGTCTGCCCTGGGGCCGAAGGCGAAGTTGTCGTCTGTGAGCCAGAGGAACTCGGAGCCGAACCTCTCCAGGCAGTACTCCATCTCATCGGCTATTCTCCTTCCTGACTTGGCTCTCCATCTGTACCCCCAGAAGACGCACTGGCTGCAGAATGTGCAGTTGTGCTCGCAGCCCCGGCTCCCCTCGATGATGGCGTAGCGCCTGTCTCCTGCCATCATCTTGAAGTGGTAGCGGTCGAGGTGGTCCTCGACGAAGTGGTAGCCGGGCATGGGCAGGGTGTTCAGGTCCTGGATGAGGGGTCTCGGAGGGGTGGATACGATCTCGTCTTCCGCCCTGAATGTGAGGCCCTTGACATGGGCGAGGCCTCTGCCCGCCTCGAGGGCTTCCACCACCTCCACCAGGGTCTCCTCTCCCTCGCCCCGGGCGACTGCGTCTATGACCGGGTACTCTTTTAGGCTGGGCTCGGCGAGGGCGGTGAAGTGCTGACCGCCTGTGATGGTGAAGGCGGCGGGGGCCACCTTCTTTGTGGCTTCGAGGGCTCGAGCGACGAGGTAGGTGTTGCATGTGGAGAGGCTGCTGACGGCGACGAGGTGGGGGTTCTCCGCCTCTATTCGCTTCTCCATGTCTTTCCAGTCGAGGCGTTCGGCCTGGCAGTCGATGATGGTGATCTCGTCATGGGGGCGCTTTGACTCGAGGTAGGAGGCGAGTTGAATGGATGCGGTGGGAGGTGGGAGGTATTCTCCCATGACGAACCAGAAGTCTTTAGGGGGCTCTACGAATGCGACTCTCATTTGGGGGGTCCCTTGTAGTCTTAATGGCAGTGGTATAAGTCTGTAGCCCTAAGGATTACTTTCCCTTGCCTTATCTCACGTGCCAGATTCTTGGCCTCCGCGCAACCAAAAGTATGTTTCACTACGCGCTCGACATCCTAAGTACGAGAAAACACTGTAACTCAAACAGGTACTTGTAATGTTTACGTGCGCAGTTCTTAAGACATGGTTGTTAGTGCACCTAAATATGGGAAATACGGTGCTACAAAGTTTACTGAAGATAGTATCGTACTGTTTTTCTGGGATGGACCACCAAGACCAGAAGTACATGAGCAGATCTGCATCAACGCTTGTAGTCCGCAAAGGTATCCCTATCATATTGTAATATCTAGAGTAACTATCAAAATTTGACCGGATTAAACGGAGATTAAGCTAATGGATGTTTTCAAGGCGATCAATACGAGGAGGAGCGTACGCTCCTACACGAAGGAGGCGGTCACGGATGAGGAGTTAAACTCCCTTCTTGAGGCTGCCGTGCGGGCTCCTTCAGCAGGTAACCGTCAGACCTGGAGGTTCGTGGTGGTAAGAAATCCGGAGACCATCGAAAAGATGTACAGGGCTGCATCTTACAGCTCCCAGAAACAGACATTCGTGAAGAAGGCCGCGCTGGTTATTGTAGTGTGTGCCAACACGGACATCTACAAGCGCTCAAGTGTCGCCTACAGAGAGCGCGGCATAAACCTCTTCTGCATCCAAGACACTGCAGCCGCTACTCAAAACCTCCTGTTAGCCGCTCATGCCATGGGCTTGGGGGCATGCTGGGTAAGCCTATTCGACGAAGAACAGGTGAGGGATACTCTGAACCTTCCGGATGGGGTGCGACCTCTAGTGCTGATACCGACGGGACACACAAACTCAAAGGCAAAGCCGGGACCCAGAAAACCACTGAATGAGGTAATCATATACGAATCCTATTGAAATCTTTATCATGGAGATACTCCTGCATTTTATTCCCCAACATAAAGGCACGTGTTAGCCCTTTATTAATTTACAAATTTACTCACAATATAATGACGTTCTCTATTGTTGCCATTGACAAAAAGAATGGGGAAGCAGGATTTGCCATATCTTCGTGTAGTTGGGATTCAGGGGTAGTAGGCATTACTAAGGGAGGAATAGGAGCCATCGTCTCTCAGGCAAAGGGAAACATGGTTTTCAAGGAGCTATTCTTCCAGTATCTAGAGGAAGGGCTGGACAACAAGGAAATACTGGCCCATTTCAAGGAGATTGACCCCGATATCGATACTAGGCAGGTGGGGATGATCACACAGAAGGAGGGACCTCTTTCCTTCACGGGCGAGAAATGTACCCCTTATGCGGGACACAGGTTAGGCGAAGATTACGCTATTCAGGGAAACATTTTGGTCAGCTCAGAAGTAGTCGACTCCATGGCCAAGACCTTCAAATCCACTGATGCCTCTCTGGCTGAGAAGTTATTCGCCGCTCTCCAGGCGGGAGATGCCGCAGGTGGAGATGCTAGGGGAAAACAGAGTGCAAGGATCTGCGTTTCTAAAAAGGAAATTCCTTGGGGTGACAGCGATATTCTTATCGATATTCGAGTGGAGGACCATGAGGAGCCTGTCCAAGAGATAGGAAGGATACTGAAGAAGGGATTGATCCTCAGGGACGTTTACTGGCTAACAACAGCCCTCTCGAACGCGACAGGCGAAGAGAAAGTAAATTTATTAAATAAACTTGAGAACTTCCTCCAGGGAAAAGAGGACAGGGCGTACATCGATTTCTGGAACACTCTTGGAAACACTCAGCTAGAACTAGGATTCAAGGATAAGGCAATACAGACATTCAGGAAATACCTTCAGATCAGCCCCAAGATGCGCCCCATCTTCGAGGCCGATGTGGCCAAAGGAAAGTACCCAGAGGAAATTCTTGGAGAATAATGCATAACATATTTACCTGCACACGCGCGCAGAGTGCCTTGCATGCTGTCTACCTAGCGGTAAGGTCATTGCTAAAAAAAATTAATTTTATGATGATAGTTAGAAAAAAGGAGTAGCGGTTAGCTTTCTCCCTCTTCGATTTTCCATATCCATTCGATGTTTCCCTTGGAGCTGCCCGGGGAGTCATATAGAACTCCGAGATGGATAGGGATACCGAGATCAGAAGAACCCTGAATAAGTCGTTGCGTTCGCTTTAATATTATAAAAATTTTCTATGTAAATTGAATCCACAATTTAGATACGCGTTTAGATAATTCTATTTACAGTATGTCATAGTTTGAACTCTGGGCCAGTGTTGTAGAGCTGTAGATACATCTCCTTGAAAGCGTTCAGGAACACGCTTGCTTTATCCGTCGTGTGGTGGAGGTTTCTTCCCTCCTCCTCGTATCTTCTCAGATAATCCTTTGTGAGGAGGAATCCGATGTGCTCCTGACCTATCTTGGAGTTCAGGCTGCACCTGTGGATGATGCTTGTGAAGGTCCTAGGGTTCCTGCAGAAGGTAAGGATCTCCCAGTAGATCTCGTATAGGGTCCTCTTTCCTTTCATCCTAGTTTCCTTCGAGTATCTTTTCCAGCTGTTTCTCGGCCTCAACTTGGTCGCTGAGCCGCTGCTCCCAGGTTGTTATGTATCGTTCAAAAAAAGAGGGGATGTATACGCCCACTATTCCAAGGGCGATACACAGGATGGTTCCGAGGGCTGCCATCGGAAGGCCCGCAGGGGTTGTTGGGCCGGCGGTGAGCGTGTTGAGGGCGGCCGTGGCTCCGGAGAGAAGGAAGAAGATCCCGGTGATCCTGCTTCCCATCTTGAGCTTCTCCATGGTC
>Ga0209427_10004491_pt1 | contig 16119 bp, 19 predicted proteins | sample DeeMarSWOR136_30_FD_187465 | JGI IMG/M metagenome (GOLD analysis project Ga0209427, IMG submission 187465) | Marine sediment microbial communities from White Oak River estuary, North Carolina - WOR-1-36_30 (SPAdes) (version 2) | ecosystem: Environmental > Aquatic > Marine > Intertidal zone >...
TGCTAAAGGGTTCCTGTATGGTGCAAGAAGTCGTTTATTACAGATAATAAGTGAACTGAATGTTTTTAAAAGCGATTACGTCTCAAAACTTGTCATGGAAGCTGAAAGTATCTTTAAGAGCTGTTGGGATGCCTTTTGGTCTGAATTTAATAAAATAATACCTGAAAAAGACATAATCAAACCCTCTGAGAGGATTGTTAAAATATCTGACTCCCAATTTCAATTACCATGTTCTATTTGTAACAAGGTAGCTGTTGAATTTAAAATTGGTAATGACCAATTTAATAATCAGGAATCGTTACTTTTCAGAGGAATTACGCATGGAACTTCTTTAAATATTAATTTAGCTGAACATCTATTTAAAATTCTTAAAGCTAATAATCTTTCAGAAATTCATCAGTTAATGAAGAAGCACCACTCTTACGAAGGATTGGATGCATATTGTCCTGAATGTGATAAAATCTATTGCTGGGAACATTATAATGCAAGGGAAGAGTTTGATGATGGTTTTTATGATTGCACTTATGGTAAATGTCCTAAAGGACATAAAAGAATGATTGATGATTGAATTAATGAAAAATTTAAAAATTAGAGTATAACTAACTTTATCAATATTAAATTAGAATTTAAAAGAGTTAAAATGGATTTCTATGAAGTAGTTAGGAATAGAAGAAGCTATCGAGTCTATAAACCAGATATGCCCGAACAAGAAAAAATAGAAAGAATTTTAGAAGCTGCACGCTTAGCGCCTACATGGGCTAATATGCAAGGTGTTAATTATATTATCGTTAAAGAACCAGAAAATGTTAAAGCTGTATGGAAGGCTGTAGGTCAACTCAAAAAATTTGTCGAGGCTCCCATGTTTATCGTAGGAGTTATTTCCGAAAAAAGTTCAGGTACAAATTCTAATGGTGAGAAATATTATGGCGTAGATTTCGGAATATGTTTTGAACACTTAATACTGGCAGCGACAGCTGAAGGTTTGGGAACATGTTGGATTGGATGGTTTAATGAAGAAAAGGTTAAAAAAGTCTTAAATATACCAAAACAGTATCGAGTATTAGGTTTAACACCGATTGGGTATCCCATTAAACCAAGAGGTGAAGTAACAGACCGTAAGCCTTTAGAAAAAATATTGCATTATGAAAAATTTTAATCAATAATTTCTTTTTCTATTTTTATAAAATGATGAGAGAAAGACAGTGTTTTAGGTGTGGAAAAGTATTAGATTTTGAAAGTTATATTAAAAATAGCAGTCTTAAGAATGAAGAATATTTAACAGAACTATGGAATAATGAACATATTGAATTTTATTGTTGTCATTGTTATTGTTTCAAAATTAAATATCAACCAAATTTAGATTTTGAAGAATATTATTGAATTATTTTTGTTTTAATTCAAGTTGAAAAAACTTTTTCTTTATAAATATTGATTTTAATTGTACTTCATGATATCGAACAATGAAGTACTAGGTGAAGTTCTATTCTCAGATCATAGGTCAGGGATTTTAACTAGCAGAATAGGTATTATTGATATATCTGAAATACAGGATTTAGAAAATAACTCTAAATTATTCATTATGTTTAAAGAGTGTTACCATCCTCCAATTTATAAGCCTGATATCAAGGAAATAATAATATATCCCCAAAAAGGTCAATTTAACATTAAGGAAAATGATTTATGGCCAAGTGGACTCTTAAAAATTAAAATATCTGCTAAAATTAGTTAGAAATATATTAATTATTCAATATAATCTATTCATTTTTCAATTCTTTAAGAATATTTTCTAAAATTTCTATAACTCGTTTTTTATAAGATACCTGTTCGGGATAATTATAATTAAAAGTTCTCCAATGGGGTCGTTTATGACCTAATTTGAATTTAATTCCTTTCATTGATGTCATATATGAATTAGCATCCAGCTTAGTAGCAATTTGATCAGCAATAATATACCAGTGAAATTTTGTATTTATACTGGCACCAGTATTAATAGGCGCTGGTTGTGCTCTTGTCTTCACACTGTCAAATCTAATGCTCCATTGATCAGGAGCTTTTTTAGTTTCTACCCATGTACCTTTATCATAATTCCAATGATGTGAACTACCTACTTTCATACCAGTATAAATTTTATTATTGAACTTTTTAAGTGAATTATACATTGAGGCTCTTAAAATTTAATAATATTTGGTAATATATGAAAGAATTTAGGGTTATATAAATAAGATAAAAGTCCTTTAATTTTTTGATATACTTTAAAATAAGTAATTTCCATTTAAGAAGTGTTTTCTAATATTTCTCCTACATAATATAATCCTACTAAATTTCCTCTCCTTTCAAATTTCCTAGAAACTAATAAGATTATAACATGTTCGTTTTCATCTACTAATTTATTTTCGACAGCATTTATTACAGAATGTTCTATAATATTTTCAGCATCCATATTAAAGAAATCAGGGTTATCAATATGCATTGGTTGTACCGCCCATACCATATTTAATTCTCTTGCGGTTCTTTTAAATGGAGTTATTGCAATTATCGGCAGCGGAGGGCGATATTTTGCTATCATCCTTGCACCATACCCTCCTCTAGTTATCACTAAAATCTTACCTCTAAAGTTTAATTCTTCCATTTCAGAGGCTAAAGCGTGAATTGCGTGTCCGAGTGTTTGAGTATGTGTTAATCTATCAGAATCAAATAAATCTGGAATCCTTTTTGACATATTTTCAGTAGCAGTTTTAGCGATCTGGTTCATATATTGAACTGCATTAACGGGATAATTCCCAACGGCAGTCTCTGCTGAAAGCATGACAGCATCAGTACCATCCATCACCGCATTATAGACATCATTCGCCTCTGCTCTTGTGGGAATAGGATTTGAAACCATCGATTCAAGCATCTGAGTTGCCACAATAATAGGTTTCCCTTCCCGATTAGATTTATAAATCATTTCCTTTTGCCATAATGGCACTTTATCTGGATCTATCTCAACACCTAAATCTCCTCTAGCAACCATTATTCCGTCACTTACTTCTAATATTTCATCAAATCTATCTAGAGCAACAGGGCGTTCAATCTTTGAAATAAGTTTTATTTCTGAATTTCCATAGTTTTCAAGTATTTTTTTTACATGAAGAACATCAGAAGCATCTGAAACAAAGGAAATTGCGACATATTCAGGATCTATATTTCCTGCTATAAACTTAAGATCTTTTCTATCTTTATCGGTAGGAACTCTTTGAGAGAGTTCTCCTCTAGGAATATTAACACCTTTTCGATTGCTAATTGTTCCTCCCGCAAGAACTTCTCCTATGATGTGATCTTGTTCTTTTTTTACAACCTTAATTTTTATAATACCATCGTTTACAAAAAAAGTAGCTCCTTGTCTCATTGATTTGAGAAATCCAGGTAAAGGCACAGAAAATTGTTCCTGATCGCCTTCAATATCCTTTTCAAAGACTTTTACTTGTTGACCTATTCCCAGGTTATAGGCTTGATCATTTTTAAATGTGCCAACTCTTATCTTTGGCCCTTGAATATCAGCCAAAATACCCGTGTATTCACTTACTTCTCTTATTCTTTCAGCTAGTTCTTTCTTTTCCTCATGTTTTCCATGAGAAAAGTTTAAGCGAAAAATGTCAACGCCTGCATCTACTAACTTCTTTAACATTTCTTTTGAGCTCGAAGCGGGGCCTAAAGTTGATACAATCTTGACTGTGTTCTGTCTAAACGACATTTTAACATCCCATTTTGGTAAATTTTATATAGTTATGAATAATAGAGATATGATCTAGGATCCAATAATTAATAATATTAATGTGTATGTGCTAAAAAATTATTCATTTTCTACCATATTTTTTACTTTTTCTAGTTTATTTCGGAATAGCTTTCTCACAATCTTCAATTCTTCGAGACTTTGAGAATAATCCTGAATCTGTTTTAACTCTTTTAGTATGATTAATTGAATCCTTAATGTTTTCGGGAAAACTGAATATTGTATTAGTTTAAGTTCGGATTTTTTTACATATTCTTGAGCAAGATATACAAGAAAATCAGAACTGCTGTTTGCTAAAGATATTGCTAAGAAATATCTTAATTTAGGATTATTAGAATAATTATTTACAATTATTAGATAGAAATGTTTAAATTTCATGTTTAAATTATAAATTGCTTTAATGGATAAAGTTTTAGGAACAGAATCTACAATTTCAGAAAAAGGGGCATGTTTTGCTCTTATCTTTTTGACATTTTTAATTACTTGATTCTCAATAAATACCTTAAGGCTTTTCTGATTTGAATTTGACATAATAAAATATTAAAAATTGATTAAAAATTATATTAAAGCTGTCTAATTTCTTTATTAAAAAAAATTTTTCTTTAATATAAATCTTTTATAACGAAATCTAGATCAAGATCTTTTAATGTTTCTTTTAGGGGGTATCCATTTTCAGAATTCCATCCCATTTCTTTGCAATATCCCCGATAAAATTCTTTATACTCAATATTGATCCCTTTAGTTGGTCCTCTTTCGTCTGGAGGGTCTCCAATTATTCGTCCAGGTAATTTATTATTTGCTATGTCTATACCTTCACGTAAAGTAAATGCTTGACGTAATGTTTGAATTCTAACTCCAATTTTGATTAATTCTTCTATTGTAATATCCCATCCTGTAAATGCATTAATAAGATCCAAAAAGGGATAAGGGCCAAATAAAGTTGAGAATAAACATAAACCACTACTATTAAGTACTTGATGGAAAGCTGTTGTTAACATTTGACCTTTATATTTTCTGTCCTCATACTTTTTCCAGGCTTTAGGTAACCTAAATCCCTTTTGAAATTTATTAATGGGGCCAATATCGATAAAATCGATGCTTGCTGCTGTATGTCTACCAGGAGTAGGATCATAATTATAAGTGAAAGCCAATGAGGGATAAACTCTAGGATTATGCATAGCAATCTCAGAACCTAATGAGTTCATTGAATAATTAATAGTTCCATTATCTAATCTCTCCGCTGCCATCTTACTCCCATCAGCCAATAAGTCTCCTATTCCTTCACGATTAATCATTTTCTTTACTAATTCAATTATATTCTTTGAATTTCCCCAAGTTAATTCTAATCCTCCTGTTTGGGCTATAGTTATTAGTCCTTTTTCAAAGGATTCTATAGCAAAAGCAACTGTCGCTCCAGTAGAAATGGTGTCTATTGCTGCTCGATTACAAAGATCATTCAATTTAAAAATAGAATTCAAATCATCATTAAGTAAAAGGGCACCAAAAGAACAACAAGTTTCATATTCCGGAATATGCATTTCTTCTATATTTAGCTCAGGAACATTTAAAATCGCTCCACATTGGACTGGGCAGCTAAAACAACCATAATCTCTCTTCTTATACATTTGTATTTTTGTTGCAGAAAGATTTTTTGATTGCTCAAAAGGGAAATCATACATCCCTATTCCACTCCAATTTTTCACAGGAGAATCATTCATTTCAACGGAAAGGGTATTAGCTACACTTGTACCAAAAGATCTATAAATATGACGTACCATTTTTGGCGGAGCAGTAAAACCAATTCTAAATCGGCGAATAAGTTTCGCCATATTAGGAACATTTTTTAATATTGATTTGACTAATCTGTTAGGATCTCCATTAACTCCATTCTCATTATAATCTTTAACCAGATCCATAAAGTTTTGTTTATTATACAGTTTAATTTTTTTATTCCCCTTTAAGACAAGCATTTTTAGTTTCTTTGAACCCATGACCGCTCCAATGCCAGAACGTGCTGCAATTCGACCCTTATCGTTAGCAATACCAGAAATTCGTGATAATTTTTCACCTGCTTGTCCTATTCCAGCAATATGTATGAATTTTCCATGTTTTGTCTTTAATTTTGCTTCAGTTTCGAGAATATCTAAACCCCAAAGATCTGATGCATCCAATATTTGTTTTTCATCATCTATAATAGATATATATCTGGGTTTATCAGCAGCACCTCTAAATAAAATTGCATTGTATCCACATCGCTTTATTTCAGGTCCAAACGTACCTCCTGAATTAGCATCCCCCCATGTTCCTGTTAGTGGTGATTTACTAGCAACCATATATCTTCCTGAAAAGGGAGCGGCAGTACCCGTTAAAAGTCCGGGAAAAAAACCAAGGATTGAATCAGGGTTAAAAGGGTCAATCTTTTTGGGCATATATCTATAAATTAGGTTAACAGCTAACCCATACCCTCCAAGGTACTGCCGATAGATTTCTTCTGGCACAGATTCTTCTTTAAAGGTTTCTTCAGAGAGATTAACCCATAAGATCTTTTTAAATATGCCCATTAATTCTATATTTAACTCTGATATATTCCTGTCAAATATATAAGTATCTGAATATTTAAAGGTTTGGATAACCCAAAAAATGTAAATGGATATCATAAATTGTAATTAGGGTATTTAAGCAAGCTATTTGAGTAACTTAATTTATAAAGGAATCATACCAAATTAGAAAAAAATTATTCTTTAAGCCTATATGTTAATGGCTTTGATTAAAAGTTTGAATAATATATTAAGAAGTAAATGATTCTTTATATAAAGAAGGAGAAACATTTAAATATGCCATCTATTATATTATAGTTGGTTTTAGATATTAGAAATTAGCGTACAATTCTCTAATTAAGAATATTTGCAAGATTCGATTAACAATTCCAAACCAATATTTAATTTAAATTAATTTCAGAAATATTTCCCTAAAACAATTAATAGAAATATGTCAGTCGTCCATACAATAAACGATAATGAATTTCAAATCCAGAAGTTTATCGACTGGGATAAAAATAAAAATAAATTTTATAATAATATTTATTTAGAAAATTGTAAATTAGTTATCAAGATGCCCCTCATCCCCAGGGAAGAATCTGTTGAGGATATTAAAATAAAAAAGTTTAATTTAGAGAAATATACCTTTCTAATTAATTATTAGGGATTACTCCTCCTTATTAGATTTTTTCTCTTGATTTTCATATAATTTATTCCAGCATGTAAAACACATATAGGTACCATCTTCTAATAAGACCAGATCTTTTTTAGATCGAATCATACCACAAGTATTACACTCAAACATAATAAGAAGAAAAAGAGATAATTTATTATTTATTTATTGATTGTAAGAATTTTGAGTATTGCCACATTCGTATTAATGTCCAAACCCCTTCTTCTGGATAATAGACAGGAATACCACGATCTTGTAAATAAGCAACAAATTTTTCTTCTCTGGTATTATAGCACGTTAAGATTATTGGTTTCTTATATTTTTCTTTAAATTCAATTATTTCATCAAAAAGAGCTATAAAAAAATCTTCCATCATTTCCCCAAAATTTTTCATAGTAATAATACTATCATGATCTTTCATGTAATCTGGAACATCTACAAGATTTTTGAAATATTCTGTTCCCATGAGTCCATAAAAGATGAGGGCATCTATTTCATCACTTTTCAAAAGTATTTCAGGTAATACGTTCAAGAAATTCTGCATATCATCAGAATATGTTAAATCAATTGGATTTATTGTTGATGCGGTATCTGGCATCCATGGTTTCAGTTCTTCTTGTAAGTCCTTACTTAACAAGGGTACTTTCATACCATTGCTTTCAAATAAGTCGGACATTAAAGTTCCAGGACCTCCGCCTAATGTCAATATCGCAACTCTATTTCCTTTGGGAAGTGGTATTGAATCAAATGCATTAAGTAAATTCAACATATCTATGCTATTCCGAACTCTTATAGCTCCAGTTTGTTCACAAATCGAATCTATCACATAACCTGGAGAGGTAATAGCTGCTGTATGAGATTTTGCTGAACGTGACCCTGCTTCAGTTTGACCGATTGGTATGATAACAATCGGTTTTTTCTTATTAATTCTGTTCACTAATTCAATAAATTCTTTTCCTCTTCGTACTGCTTCAAAGTAAATGCCAATCGAAGTGGTTTCATCATCTTCTTCAAGAGCTTCAAGATAATCAACAAGGTCAGTGTTAACTTCATTTCCAACAGAAATTATTTTTGAGACACCCATCCCTATTTTGGTATTAATCGCGATTAGTGGTTGAACTGCATATGTACCTGATTGAGATATAATTGAAACCCCTCCTTTTCTTGGAGGCCAAGGAACATGAGTTATATTAATTGAGGGAGTCACAACTTCACCGGAGCAGTTAGGACCCATGATTTTAATTTTATATTTTTCAGCAACTTCTTTCATTTTATTCTGAGCTTCTTTATTTCCTACCTCTAGGAAACCACCTGATAAAATTATTACGTGTTTCACACCTTTATGTCCGCAATCTTCAAGAAAGTTGATAATTAAATTTGGATTTATTGCCATTACGACTAGATCCACATGATCTGGAACATCCTTAATATTTTTATACGCTTTAAAACCAAGAATTTCATCCTCTTTTGGATGGATTGGAATTACTTTTCCTTGAAATCCTGCAGATAATAAATTAGTTAGATGGATACTTCCAAATTTCTGTAGCATATTAGAAGCTCCATAAAAAGCAACTATTTTTGGATTGAAAAATCCATTAAATTCATCAAGTTTTGCCATTTCAAACCTTTTCCTCCTTTAATATAATTCGAGCGTCTACAACCATTACACCTTTACCATTTTCAAATATTAATATTGGATTCAGATCGAGTTCTACAATTTTAGGATTATCAATTAAAAGTGTACAACACTTTAAAATCACCTTAACCAATTGATTAATATCTCCCTTTGGTTGTCCTCTATACCCATTTAGTAAAGGAAATGCCTTAATTGAGCGAATCATTCTGTTAGCTTCTTCTTCTGAAATAGGACATACTCTATATGACACATCTTTAAAGATCTCCACAAATATTCCTCCCAGTCCGAACATAAGTATAGGACCAAAGTTTACATCTCTCATACTCCCAATAATAATTTCAGCAACTCCTTTTTCAGCCATTTGCTGTATATTCACACCTATTATTTTTGCTTCGGGATTATAAGTCTTACCATTTGCCATAATTTCTTCATAAGCTAGTTCCAAATCCCTATCGGAATTTATATTTAGCTTGATAACCTTCGCATCTGTTTTATGGATAATATCAGGACTCATGAGTTTCATTGCTACCGGATAACCAATTTCATTGGCAATTTTAATTGATTCTTGTTTTGTTTTGACTATTTTATAGTGTCCAACTGGTATATCATATTTAGAAATTAGATCTTTACTTTCATGTTCCATGAGGAAGGTTCTATTTTCTGCTAAAGCTTTACTGATAATTTTGTTTGAATCTGTTATTTTATTAACCCCCTTTTTTAAATTCTTTAAAAATGTTAAATGAGAGGCTAGCTTCCTTCATTAAATAAATTGTAATTATTGCAAAAATTAAATCTATTAAGCCAAATAAGAATAACCCTAAAGCTATCTCTGGAATCATTATCATATTTACTATGATTATAAGTTGAATAGCAAAGCGTAATATTGTTATAAAAATAATATTTAACAAATATTTTTCAATATTTAATGATGAGAATAGTAATATTAAGCCTAAAATTATTGCCAATAATCCACCCGTCTGAGAAAAAATCGGAAATTCTAATTGAGTTATATTTATCCCTAAGATATTTAATAAAGGTATGATAAAAAATATCATTAATGATCCAAATATTATCTCATAAACGCCTCCAATTAAAGAGAAATTCTTTAATAAGTTCTTAGCTGTTATCTCATCCATTTTTACATCACTTACTAAATTATTATCGCCCCAAGAAATTGGGGTCTCGTTTTTCAAAAAAAGCTAAAAGCCCTTCAGTAAAATCTTCAGAATCAAATGCCTTAAATAAAGCATCAGCTTCATTGTCAAGGGCAAGTAAAGTTTTATCTTCGAGCACTTTATTCATAGCTAATTTTGCTAACCCAATAGAATAGGTTGGTCCCTTAGCTAACTTTTTGGCAATTACCATTACTTCTTCCATAAGTTCCTCAGCTGGAAATAAACCATTTATCAACCCCATTTTTAAGGCATCTTGAGCACTAAATCTATCTCCAAAAAAGATTAGTTCTTTTGCTTTGTGCATACCTACTATTCTGGGGAGAATGTAGGTTGAAGACATCTCTGGAATAATTGCTCGCTTCATAAAAAAGGTACCAAGCTCTGCATTATCAGCAGCATAAATTAAATCACAATTTAATGCTATATTTAACCCACCACCTAATGCTAAACCATTAATGGCAGCAATTATTGGTTTTGGGGTTTGTTGTAATTTGAGCACTGTTCTTTTTTGAGAAACGTCAATCTCTAGTTCTCCTGATTGCATTTTTCCTCCATCTTCAACACTATCTACATCTCCCGCCATCCCCTCACTTGCCTGATTAAAGTCTCCTCCCGTTGAAAAAGCACGGCCTTTTCCTGTTATTATTACTGCTCGAATATCTTTATTCTTTGACACTTCATCTAAAGCTTCATAAATTTCATCAAACATTTTGCCATTTATAGCATTTAATTTATATTCTCGATTAAAGGTAATAATTGCGACATGATTTTTAACTTCAAATATAAGATATTTAAATTCCAATTTTACAAACCTCTAAAGTTTTATTAATTATAAAATTAAAAAAAAACTTTTTATTAAATTTACCTATTCATTTCATTAACATTTGCATTTTAAGCATATCTCTCATTGGACCCTTAGCTTTAATTTTTCCACCCATAAAAGCCTTTGTTGGACTAAGTTCACCATCCATAATGTCTATGATAACATCGCTAGTGGTAGTAATAGTGAAACTTGGATCTTCTATTTCACCTTCTTTAATTTCGCATTTTGCATCTTTGAAAATAAGATAATAATTGTTTGTATCAGTAAAATTAAATTGTAAAGTCCGATCAAAATCTTTGAACCTCTCTTGATAAGCGGGGTCCTCTAACTTGCTTACCATCTTTTTAATTCCTTCAATCAATTCTTCATCTGTCATTTTTTATACCTCCAATTTATGATTTTAATTTTAAAAAAAATTTAATTATTTTCCCTTCCATTTTGGTTCTCTATTTCCCTCCATGAAGGAAGTAAACCCTTCGATAACATCCTCGCTATGGAATAATTCTTGGAAAGGTTCCCATAAACTCCCTATTGCTCTAGTTCTCGTATAATGATACCCTTGCTGAAACCATTTCTTTGTCCACTTGTGGCTTAATGGAGCAACTTTTTTCATTTCTTCTGCCATTTCCATTGCAGCTTTCATTAGATCATTGTGGGGCACTACCTGATTAACTAGTCCCATTCTATGAGCTTCCTCCGCCGAAATAATTTTACCCGTTAATAATAACTCCTTAGCATGGCGCATCCCAATTAATTCAGGCAGTAATAGGAATGCAACTCCACTTGCCAAGCCTCTTCGATTTTCCCAGAATCCCATTACCGCATCATCTGCCGCAATAGCGCAATCGCACCAAAGAGTAAGTTCAAGTCCTCCAGCATACGCATATCCATTTATAGCAGCGATTATGGGTTTTGGATAACGTGCCATTAATTCACAAGGATCAAGTAAGATACCAAGAAAGTCTCCAAGATTCTTAAACCCAGTAGTGGACATCTCTTTAATGTCAAGACCTGCTGAAAATGCATGACCTCCTTTATATTCTTCATCATTTCCTGTCAGTATGATTACTCTCACATTTATATCGTCCCATGTATCAGATAATACTTGCCCTATGCTTGCCCACACATCTCTACATAGCGCATTTCTCCTTTCTGGTCGATCTATGGTAATTATACCAACCTCATCCTTGACTTCAAATTTAATTTCTTTATATTTAGCCATTCTAATATACCTCTTTACAATTTATCTGCTTCTTCTTTAGTTGGTCCCCTAACTGAAGGAGTTAACATGCGCTCATCCACATCTTGTTTGAATTCTTGTCTTCCGATAAACAATTTTAATATATCATTTGAGCCCCCTGCAATTTGCATTAATGTGGCATTCTTCAAAACTCCTCCAATTCCAGTTTCTTGAAGATAGCCATCTCCTCCTACTATAAACAAAGCATCTAAAGCCATTTCTGTTAACGATTGCGTCCCAAAAACTTTTGCAGTAGATGATTTTAGAGCAAAAGTGAACATATCCGCTTCACCAGTGTCTAATAAGTGTGCTAGATAATAAATGTACACTCGCGTAAGATGCATTTTCATACTAATATTTGCCATTCTCAGCTGAACTCCATTATATCGTGATATGGGTAAATCGAATTGAACTCGTCTTCGACCGTAAGCTCGAGCTGTTTCTAATAAATTTTTTGCTGATCCTACTACACTAGCAATTCCTAAGCGCTCTATATTTAAAGCACTAGTCATTACAGTCCAGCCATCACCAGGATCTAAGATCATATTTTCTTTTGGGACTCTTACATCTCGATATCTTATAACCGAGTTAGCCATCTCAACATCACCAATAAGTTGGTTAATCTTTTCAATAGATATTCCCGGAGTGTCTGTTGGTACGATAAATGCGGAGAGGTGTCTATAAATCCTTTTCATTTCGGGGTCTGTGTTAGCGTAGAGCATATGATAATCAGAGAGTGCCCCAAGTGTAATGTAACGTTTCCAGCCATTGAGTACCCAATCATTGCCATCCTCTTCAGCATGAAGCTGAACACCAGCAGCATCATTGCCGACATCTGGCTCAGTTACAGTTATACTAGCCCACTTCTCACCTTTCACAATAGGCATTAGAAATTTTTCCTTCTGTGCATCAGTTCCAAATAAATGAATAGGTCCTGCGCCAAACACTGAAGTGAGTAATGGATTTACATTTAAATTTGACCTTCCTATCTCTTCATTTAAGATTGTATATCCTGAATAACCTTTATCTCTACCACCATATCGTTCCTCTGCTAACACCATTAAAGGATGAAAGCCCCTTTCTACACAAAGTTTTGATGCTGTCCATTGGATTTCCATGGGATCTTTATTTTGTTCTAATAATTTTGTTGTTCGAGGTACTAATTCTGTATCAACAAAATTTTCAACTTCATCAGCAAATTCCTTGGTTTCTTTACTCCACCATGGCATATAGTCGAACATCTATCGGTACCCCTCTGCTTTATAATTTTTATACGTATCTTTTCCCATACCAAACTTTAAGTTAACTTCGCCAATTTCATTTAAACCAACCCATGTTATTTTTGCTAATTTAATGTTATCACCTTCTACATAGAGATTAGCGAGCTTAGCATCTCCTAGAGCCCGAAGAACAGGTTGAATTTCTTTCCTTTTCACTCCTAGCAATTTTGCCATCTGATCAGCCTCCATGTGTAAGGCTTGATTGTATTCGAAGCTTTTTGCTAAAAGTTTTAAAGCTCTCAGTTCTAATTCTTCATACAAATTTATACACCTAAACAATAAATTTATAATTAAATATCAATTCAAGATATATTAGAGTCAGCTATAATTTAAAGAAACCCTAAAAGTTGTTTAAATTATTTAGCATTAAGTGAAATTTGATCAAAACATTTTAAACGAAACAAAATTTTTTAAATTGATCCGAGTTCTTTTTATTTATCTCTTAAAGAATGTTTTTACTATAACTTTATTGTTGTGTCTGATAAAATGAATCTTAATGAATTGTTTTTTGAATTTTCGAATGAACATAGATATGAAGTATTTAAAAGTTTATTGAAGGGAAATAAAAGACATAGCGATTTAAAGCGAGAATTGAATCTTCCAGCTTCTGAGATTTCTCGTCATTTAAAACGATTGAGCAAAAAAACGCTCGTTTCCAAAGATATAGATAATAGATATGGTATTACAAATATAGGTACAATATTTTTCCGAGTTTTTAATATATTCGAGGTATCATTGAAACATAAAGGATTCTTCAATTCTCATGATATTGCTGTCATACCTCTCCATCTAATTCTACAATTAGGTGAATTAAAAACACTTGAATTAAGTGATAAAACAATGGAAAACATTGAATTATGGGCAGATATGGTAAAAAACACTGATGAATTTATTTATGCAGTGACAAATCAATATCAATCCTCACTTTTTCCGATTGTTGAGGAGAAGAATGTTAAGATTAAAGCGGTAATAGAAAAAAAGTTATATAAAGAATTTATAAGATCTTATAATAATCCAGGAAATTGGTCTAATAAATTTCAAGATTTAATGAGTTTTATTGATCGAATAAAAATTCGAACTTTAGAGCAAATTGAATTCTCTCTCCTCGTTTCAGATAAAGGAGCAATTTTATTTTTAACCAAGGATGGTAAAATAGATTATAGTGAATGTTTAATTGATAATCATCCTTCTTTCATTAAATGGGCTATAGAATTATTTGATTGTTATTGGCAAAAAGGTAGAAACTTAAAACAATTTACCCGAAAAGAAAAAATTGGAGGAAAGTAATGTGTCAAAACAGAAGATAGTTATTATAGGGGCAGGATCACTTCAATTTGGATTAGGAACAGTAGGATCGATTTTTGATAGTGAAATTTTACAAGGTTCTACAATTTCTTTACATGATATTAATGCAGAAACCCTTGATATCGCATATAATGTATGTAAGTCTGCTATAAATGAAAGAAATTTAGATTTCAATTTAGAGTCGAGTACAAATCGGCAAGATGCATTAAAGAATGCTGATTTTATTGTTAACTCGATTGAAGTCCCTCCGAGATTTGAATTATTGGATATGGATTATCGAGTTCCTTTACAGTTTGGTAATAGACAAATAACAGGGGAGAATGGTGGTCCAGGGGGTTTGTTTCATTCCTTAAGAGTTATACCTCCTATATTAGACATTTGTGAAGATATTCAAAAAATTTGCCCTAGTGCTTTATTCATTAATTATTCCAATCCAATGAGCATAATATGCTTAGCAATTAAAAAGAAATATCCTTCATTAAAATTAGTAGGATTATGTCATGAATTTCAACATTTTTACCCAATTTTGCAGAAAATACTTGACACATCAATTTCAAATCTAGAGATTAAAGCAGGAGGTTTTAATCACTTTGGTATCATTCTTGAGATTAAGTATAAAAATACAGGTAAAGATGCATACCCTGATATACGAAGAAATGGCCCAAAAGTACTTAGGGCAATAGAGCATGGGCCTTTCTTGGATGATGGATATGACTTAATTGCTTTTATATTAGAAACATACGGGTATTTACCGTATACCCCAGACTCACATTACGGAGAATATATCCATTGGGCATGGGAAAAAGCGAATATTCCCGCGATACGTAGGTTTATTAGAAGCTATGAGTTAGTTCTAAAAAAGCAATTTAACAGATTGATGAAGCAAATAGAAAAAGGTAAGGGTTCAAAATTAGTCCGAGCCGATGATGAGTGTGCTATCCCAATTATTGAGGGTATTTTAAGTGATTCTAACTATGTTGAACCATCGGTAAACATTCCAAATGACGGAATTATAACAAATTTACCCCGGGATCTAATTGTGGAATGTCCGGCTATAATAAATAAAGATGGTATTCATGGTATATCACTTGGTGAATATCCTAAAGGACTTTTAGCATTCTTACATATACAAGGTTCAGTTCAGGAATTAATTGTAGAAGCTATACTTACAAGATCTAAAGATATTGCATTACAAGCATTACTTGCTAATCCTATTATAGAAACAAGTTGGCAGGCAAAAAAAATTTTAGATGAAATGTTAGAATTACAAAAAAAGTATCTACAGATAGAATTAGAATAATATTTTCTCATCTCTTTCTTAAATCTAATAGGTACAAAAGTATAAAAGATACTTCTATTTCTTATAAAGCTTTTATCTTTTAGGTTGTTCTTTTAATGCTATTTTTCTCTCCATGATTCTATCAAATAAATCATCCATGGTGGGATAAGGTGTAAGTTGTTTTTCTTTTTTATGAAGTGAAATAGCTTCTTCCGGGCATTTCGCGACACAATTACCACATCCAATACAACGTTTAAGCCTAACAGATGAGAGGTCATTCTCAAGCTTTATTGCGTTCATAGGGCAGATTTCAACGCATGTACCACAGCCTATACATAATTCTGGATCAACTTCGGCATAATAGTTTGAAATTGTTGCCTGAGCGGGATTTGGTAATAG
>Ga0209427_10004497_pt1 | contig 16107 bp, 13 predicted proteins | sample DeeMarSWOR136_30_FD_187465 | JGI IMG/M metagenome (GOLD analysis project Ga0209427, IMG submission 187465) | Marine sediment microbial communities from White Oak River estuary, North Carolina - WOR-1-36_30 (SPAdes) (version 2) | ecosystem: Environmental > Aquatic > Marine > Intertidal zone >...
AGCGGACGATCTTGATAAATTCTTCCGAATCCGTAATTATTTTCAGAACATGCATACCTTCCAGAACATCCCTTCCCGGTTCTTTTTCCCAATTACTCACAACGCGCGTCTCGTTCTTCTTTGAGTCATAAAATGCCTTGACAAAACCCCTGCCTTTCATGTAAACATTCTGGGAAAAATGCCTTATCCTCCCGGATTTTTTGCTGATCCCGTAGCCCAGCAGATTACGTTCGTATGCATTTTCCTTGGATTCCTCCCCTGCCATGTATTTCGCTTTCAAAAGCCTGGCATAATTGAAGGAAAAACTGTTGTCTCTGTGGGAATGATTTATCTTGTTATACCTCATTTCAAGAATTAACTGGTTTCCAGCATCATCCGTCAGCGTATACTCCCTTTCTCTTTCCATACATATTCTGAACAGACTTTTCGAACATTCCTCTTCGTACGTCACGTCCACGTCCTTATCAAAGTTGTCTCTCCCCTCAACAACCAGTTCCTCGGAGAGAAGATCATAATCTATAACAGCCTCCGGCGGCTCTGTATCGGTTATCGGTTCATAATATATGTGAACCTCCCCTTGCCCGATCAGAATGTTCGTGTAGTTCTTTCCATAGAACACGCTCCCGTTATCCATGCTTATTACGCTAAAATTATACGATCCCGTCTCGTTCCCGTATATCTGTATCCTGTATTCCCCCTCTATTGGATCAAAGATAACGACGAATTCAGGCTCCGTCCCCCTCCCTGTGTACGCGGATCTTTCTATCTCGTTGACTATCCCGACAAATTCCCCGTTTTCATAAAGACTTCCCGTCCTTTTCCCTTCGGGATCGATAACGAGCATGTCGACAGGACAAGCCGTTATAAACATCGTGGCCCTCCCCGCGAATTTTATGGGCAGACCTTCCAAAACAGTCGGAAGCCTTTTGTCAACCAAGTAAGGATACGAATCCCCCCACGTGGCGTTAACGATAACGTAATCCCACCTAACATCCGGCTGGAATCCAAGCGAAAGGAGCTCTGTTCCGCTCGTAAGGTAAGAAACCAGAAAACCGACTAAACGCTGAACGATCTCCAGGGCACTCGCAACCCCGTATCTGCCCGAGTATTTTCCCTCCTCGATCCTCCCCATGGGGATCTCACCCGGGATCAGTATCCCCGCCTCCGCAGAAAAATTCGATCCCACGGACCCCACCAGATCATCCCTGCTGATCCATGTGGTCAGCATAACATCAATATACTGAGCCGTGAAGAATTCTTTAAGTATATCATGGATTGAACCAGTATACAAATTCTCCACCTCTGTCGAGATCAGGCCGGGAGGCTCCTGCGCCTCAATCCCCCCGATCACATAACCCGGCTCGGGGAAGGAGTATTTTCTAACAAACACATAATCAAAACTGGCACCACCTGAATAGCCAGAATAACTTAAATACCTTAACCTTACCCCAAGATCGTGTGTAGGTTTGTCTGGTGAGTTGTCCCATAAGTATTTATCATCAAGTGTGAACACAGGAGAATTTGTCGAATTTCTTCTAATTTCAACTACATGCCAATCAGTATCTGTACTTTCATCAGTGACATAACTGTTTGCTGAAGGGTGTATCTTGGTTTCAAACCAGAATTTTTCATCAGGCGACCAAGAATGTAGTTGAGCAAGCACCAAATTATCGTTTCTCCACCAACCAGTCCAAGTTGCCTGTTGATTCCCAACACCCTTAACATTATCCTTGAATTTTATTATCAAAGAATAATCAACCCCAAAAATGGTTTTTGAAAGCAATCCACATTCGCTATTGTTAGTAGTCAAGGTTAAAATAGAATTTTCCAAACTCGCACAGTCAGGTTTGATTCCCCAGTCATCACCATACCATTCATCGAAATTATCAAAAAATTCAAATGTATTTTCACCATTGCTTTCATCACCTATATCGCCATTACCATAATAAACATAATAAATTCCTTCTATCTTCGGAGCCTTTATCCATATAATACTCTCCCCCGCCTCATCCCATTTCTCAATCCAGTAGCTCACCTCATTCTCGCTGCCAGCATGATAATAACTAAACCTCAAATCAGAGCCATCATCATTTGTTTTCGAATAATCGATATTCGAGGAATCAAAAACAATTTTTACCTGATAATCCTCAGGCGTAGATACGCTGTTATTTATTAAAATTACTTGCCTGTAGGGCCAATCTGAATAATACCAGGAAGTAGCAGAAACATTGTTTAAATCAAGAATAATTATAGTCAAAATAAAAAGTAAAATTGATATAATTTTTCTCATTAGTTAAAATTATTTTCTTTATTTAAATATTTTTTCTATTTTTGTTTAAACATGTTAATAAATAGTTTAAATTTAATCTTTATTTATAATAAAAGATTTCATTTTAAATTTTCCCTTCAAGTATACCAAAAATTAATCCATTTGCGCATGGATACGGATCATTGTATTTAGCATTTTCTATATCTCTCCAACCAACCTCAGCCCATTCATCATTAAAAATCCTTTTCATGAAGTACATTTTTGTGAATTTTAACTTTCCAGATTTAAGCAGTCTGTCCATGTCGGTGTTATATCCTAGTGGTAGAGTAACAACAATTTTTCCGTTTGAGGTTAGAATATTTTTTAAGTTCTTAATAGCTCTTAAAATTTTCGTGGGGTCCTTTGGGGTTTCTTTCCACCCTACATGTTCAAGTGTTGAAATACTCACTATCAAATCGTATTTTTTTGTTGATTTAAAATTAACAACATCCTGATTGATCACACCCTCAACTTTTTCGTATTTATCAACAATCTCATGATCAAAGGAGAAATAATGAGAAAGCACATTTCCTATTTCAAGAATCCCTTTTCCTATGTTTTTTTTAACCATATCCCAAACAATGGGGATTTCAACCATCCTTTCATTTTTCCAAGTTTTATTATATCTATGGTAGAAATATTTGTATTTTTTCCCTCTGAATTTGAATGTTTTTCTTGATTTTAAAATTTTATAATTATAATAAGAAAAAAATTCTATCAATTTCATGTAAACCCTTCTTATCATTTTTTATTTTCTCTCAAAAGCTTTATAAAATATTTTAAGTTTATAAACAAAAAAGAATTAGATTTATAGAGATAAAATCTCTTTAAAATAATTAGCCTTAAGGTGAAAAAATGAAAATAGTTGTAACAGGAGGAGCGGGTTTCATAGGCAGTCATGTGTCTGAATATTACGCAAAAAGCGGACATAAAGTGAAAGTAATAGATAATTTATCAAGATCTAAAATTTTTAATTTAAGTAAAAAAATTTCTCTATATAATTGGAATTATTTGAAAAACAATTACGATAATGTAACCTTAATCAAAGGTGATTTGAGAAATGGTAAGCTCCTTGAAAATAGTATAAAAGATGTTGATGTTGTAGTGCATACTGCAGCACAAACAGCTGTAACAACTTCTATAACTGATCCAAGAACAGATTTTGAAACAAATGTTTTGGGTACATTTAATGTTTTGGAGGCTACAAGAAAGGCTAATAATAAACCTCTTATAATTTTTTGTTCCACAAATAAAGTTTATGGAAATAACGTAAATAAAATTCCTGTAATAGAAGAAAAATTTAGATACAGCTTTTCAGATAAAAAATTTCAAATGGGTATACCCGAAACATTTTCAATTGATCTATGTGAACATACACCTTATGGGTCATCAAAACTCGCCGCTGATATATACGTGCAAGATTATGCTGAAAGGAACCAAATTGATGCCGCTATATTTAGAATGAGCTGTATATATGGGACTAGGCAATTTGGAGTGGAAGACCAGGGATGGGTTGCTTGGTTTACATTCTCAACGTTATCAGGAAGACCTTTGACAATTTATGGTGATGGGAAACAAGTAAGGGACGTATTATATATTACCGATTTAGTAAAAGTTTTTGACTCATTTATAAAAAGGAGAGATAAACTCCATTTTGGGGTCTATAATATGGGCGGTGGAGTAAAAAACACACTATCCCTATTGGAGTTGTTAAATATGCTTGAAAGAGAAACCGGCAAAAGATCGGAAATTAAATATAGTGATTGGAGACCATCTGATCAGAAAGTTTACATTTCTGATATTTCAAAGGCAAAAAACAATTTAAATTGGAAACCTGAGATTACCCCTAAAGAAGGTATCAAAAAATTAATTGAGTGGGCAAGGAATGTAAGAAAGTAAACAGAATTTCTATTTACTACTTCTTTAATATTATCCATAACTCTTTTTTGCTTCTAAAGGGTATAATTTTTAATAAAAAGGTGTAGATTTTAGGTATCTTGATATGTTTCAGCAACAAACCCTTTATTTTTGGGATATAATATGGATGATACATAACTTTAACACTTGAAAATTTGTTAAAAAGTAATTTCGCCCTTTTTTCAGTAAATGGAGAAACATGCGTTGGGTCCGAATAAAATTCTTCAATATTATGAATGAAATTGGGGGTGATTATAATACATATTCCGCCTTTTTTAAGTACCCTGTAAATTTCTTTGGAAGCTTTTATTAATTCATCTCTATCTAGATGTTCAATAACATGCGAGCAATAAATTCCATCAAAAAATTCATCCCTAAATGGAATTTTTGTTGTACTTCCAAACTTTACATTTAATTTTTCATTCAAACAAAATTTAATAACATCCTTATTTATGTCAATACCATACATTTTTTTATTCTTATTCGCAAAGGTTATAAAATTTCCACGACCACATCCGATATCCAATATTTTTTTGCAATTTTTGAAAAGAGTATTTAATATCATTTTATAGTCATATTCATTTGAAGGCCCGATGGTTCTTTTAAGTAGATATTTTGAGTAATCCATACTATTTATTCACCTTCGAATTAAATAACCGTTTATATTCATTTGCTATAACATCCCAAGAATATCTTTCTTCAACTACTTGTCTAGATTTTCTAGACATCCTAATTCTAGCTTTAAAATTATTAAGTAAATATAGAATTTTCTTGCTCATTTCTTCGGGGTTGTTTATTTCTACAAGGAAACCATTTTCGTTATTTTTCACTAAATCTTCTGTACCACCCGCCTTTGTTGTTATTATAGGTAAACCCGATGCCATAGCCTCTAAAATAACAACACCCAAACCTTCATGAAGTGTGTGTAATGCGAAAATATCAGCAGATGAATAATATGGTGAAATATGTGTTTGATTAATCTCTCCGCAAAATATAACATTATTTTTTATTTTCAACTTTGTTACTAATTCTTCTAAATCTTTTTGATCTTCCCCTGAGCCAACAATCAACAAAACAGAATTTTTAAACTTATTATTTACTAAAGTGAAAGATTTTATTAAAACAGAAACCCTTTTCCTTGGATGTAATCTTTGTACCGCCAATATAATTTTTTTATTTTTAAGTTTGTATTTTTCTATAATTTCTCCAGTTTTTTTAGGTTTAAATTTAATAATATCTATTCCATATGGTATAACCTCTATATCTTTTCTATTATACCACATTTCTTTTGTCTTTCTCTTAACAAAGTTGGATACAGAAACTACATGATCTGCAGTTTTTAAACAATATTTAATAAATGGCCAGTATATTTTTCTTGGTTTAACTAAAGGATCGTATATGTCCCATCCTACAATGGTTAAAACAGTAGGTATTTTCAATAATTTACATGCTATAATAGATCCCAATCCATATGGTATTATATAATGGATATTACAAATATCCGGTTTTATTTTCCTCAGATAAAGGAAACTGTATAGAAATCCTAATAAGAAAAAGCTTTTTGTGTAATATCTTGTATTCGGAAATATTCTCATTATTTTTATACCTTCTTTTTCCTCTATACTTTTTGTATTTTTTTTGTATTTGGTTAGAACTATAACTTCATTACTTTTTCCCAACTTTTTGGATAGTTCATAAGCCCCTACTTCGGCACCTCCCAGAGTTGGTGGGAAACTAGGTGCAATAATACAAATTTTCATAATAAGATTACCCAATCTAATCTTAAATATTTTCTGATTATAGACACATTACAGAAATTTAATATCCAAAAAACAAAAATTAGATTATGATATCTTTAAAGAGACAGGTTGCTGAAGGTGTTTTCTTATTTTCCTCAGGTTCCCTGATAGTCACGTTCTTGCATTTCCTTTCCAGTGTAGTATTAATAAGGAGTCTGGGCTTGTTCGAATACGGTCTTTTGGTGCTAGCGCTCTCTTTCTACGCCATTCTTGTTTCATTTTTAAGTATGGGTATAGGCGGTGTGGTCCTGAGTGATGTCTCTAATGCTGTGGGCGAGAAGGATTACCCCAAGGCAAAGACCCTTCTGAAATCATATATGAAGTTTGAATTGGTCATGGGCATTATTCTGTTGGCTGTGACTGTGGTAATAAGTTTCCCCCTAAAAGGCATATACAACGAAATGATATCGAACCTCTTGCTAATAATAGCACTCTATCTGTTCACGAGCGGTTTACAGGCTGCCGTTTCCAACGTCTTTTACAGCCTCTCTCGCTTCAGAATCTATAATGCCCTTATCGTTATAGAAGCACTGTCCAGATTTTCTCTGGTTTTGGTCTTCATTGCCATGCTCGGAGAAGGCATACTGGTCGCTATGATAATATACGTGGCGGCTCAGATCATAAGCATTCTGGTAACCCTTCCGAGCCTTCTTTCCATAAGAAATCAGCTGAGAAAATACCCCTCAAGCAAGGAACCATTATTTAGGAACATGATCAAAAGTCACGGAAAGTGGGTCATATTTTCCTTGCCCATAAAGAGAATCGGTGGGCAGGTCCACTACTGGATAACAGAGTATTTCCTCGGTGTGAATGCAGTCGCTATACTGGGGGTTGCCATGAGAGGAACCGATATCTTGAAGGTCTTCTTGCAGTCATTTGAAAGTGTTTTAATGCCTATAACAGCTGGAATTGTCAAAAGCTGGGAAAGAACGAAGTATCTGATAAGCAAAAGCATAAAGTACAACCTCTGGGGTTCCGTTATTCTGGCTGTGCCTGCAATTATATTCGCGCAATTATTGATAGAGCTTGTCTTTTCTGGTAAATACCTTGACGCCACGCCTATTTTCACGGTTTTGTTACTGACCATGATACCATTTTCCTTGGTTGTCGTTCTAACACCGCTTTTCTACGCCCTGAAAATACAGAAACATTTATTTTATGCTGATTTTGTTGTGGACATCTTGATCATAGTTCTTGATGTCACCTTCATATTGTTTTTCGGCCTGGTTGGTATAGGCATTTCCATGATTCTGACGATCTTTATGTCATTTGTAATAAAATACAAATTGATCAAAAAATCCATGCCGGATTTTGAAATTAAAATGAGAAATTTCTTCATAATTGACGATTTCGACAAAAGACAGTTCAGGATGCTTCTGAATAAAATTAAAACAAAACTTCACCTTTGAGAAAGATCTTCTATTATACCCTTTATTTTCTTCGCCCTGTTCTTGTAGGTATATTTTTTGCTGTTACCATAAGCATTTTTTGCTATTTTTTCTGCAAGCCTTTTGTTTCCAATGACCCTTTTTATACCCTCAGCCAGAGATTTTGGATTGCCCGGTTCAACCAGAATGCAGTTGTAACCGTCTTTGAGTATGCCATTGAAGCATCCCACTTTCGTCGCAACTATGGGTTTCTTGACAGCCATGTACTCAAACAATTTCAGCGGAGAGGTGAAATACTCTGTGAATTCGCTTTTTTTATACGGCAAGACCAGCACATCGGCCATGTTCAGATAATAAGGAACTTTCTTTATTTCTACACTCCCTATAAAATTTACCCCCTTGAGTTTTATTTTTTTGTCTCCCCCTATTATTAAAATCTCTGCATTTTCGAGATTCAGAAAATCAAGCGACTTAATTAAAACATCAATCCCCATATCTTCTCTTAAACTGAAACCAGAATACACAATTAAAATTTTATTTTTTTCTTTCGGGGTTTTCATAACTCTGAAAAGAGAATTTTCAAATCCATTCGGAATGAAGTAGACGTTTTTATTGAAATTTTTTACACATCCTTCCATAAAGAGGGTTCTTGTTACCACTGCATAAGACCTCAATATGGCAACTTTTTCAAAATGCTTGGTTACGCTGTTTTTATCCAAAACAAATTCCAGATCATGTAGTTCCAGAATAATTTTTTTAAATTTTGAAAGAAGCCATGCAGTTATGTTATCCCTTGTTATGATTTTGTCAGACGATTTTATTGATACAAACATAAAGGTCATGAATGAAAAAATCAGCCTGTCTATCAAGAACAGGAATTTATTTCTGAATAAAACCCCAAAGGATGTTGTTGGCAGTAAGATCAGTTTAACATTATTTTTCCTGTAAAGTTTTTTCAGCGATCTCATCTTCAAAAGGGTGGAAATCGTAAGAGGGTATAAAAGAACTACATTGAAAAATGATGACAGATTCTTACAGGTAAACAACGTCTGGATAGCGTGTGCCTTTTTAAGAAAGGGCGTTCCTGTACTGATGTAAACAATCTCCCTTTTCATAAAAATCACTCTATGGGGCGAAACATATAAACATTAATGCTATATAATAAAAGCTGGTATGATGAAAAAAATACTCCTCATTAATGCCCATTTCGAAATCGAGAAATTGGTTAAAGGTATAATGCCGCCGATGGGCCTGGCGTACATAGCCGGGGTTCTTGAGAAAGAGGGATTTGAGGTGTCTATTTTGGACTTGTTTATAACTAAAAACCCCTTGAAAGTTCTCAATGATATGATCAGGAAAAATCACCCCGAAATTACTGGTATTTCCTTTGCCTCAGCCAACAGGTTCCAGGCATTTCAGATAGCAAAAACAGTGAAAGAAATCGACGAAAATATTCTTGTCGTGGTGGGCGGTCCGCATGCAACTTTCGCCTCTGAAGATATTCTAAAAAACGTCAGGGAGGTGGATGTTGTTGCTAAAGGCGAAGGTGAATTCATAATGCTTGACATAGCGAAGGGGAAAGATTTGAAGGATATCCCAGGCATATCTTACAGAAAAAACGGCAAAATATTTCACAACTCTCTGAGGTCTCCTATCAAAAATCTGGATATACTTCCACTCCCGGCCTACAATCTACTGGACATGGGAAAATACAATTTCCCTATGGGATTTCTGGAGGAAAATTATAAGGCTATGACCATTTCAACCATGAGAGGATGTCCGTACGGCTGTAATTTTTGTTCTTGCACGGCAATGTGGGGCGCGTATCCCCGTACATTCTCTGCAGAGAAAGTGATAGAGAACATGGAACTGCTCATGGAAAAATACGGCTGTAACACATTCTACTTTACTGATGAAACCTTCACTCTCCATAAAAACAAATGTACGGAGCTATGCGAAGGCATAATTGAAAATAATCTGAATATACAGTGGATGACCGATGTGAGGGTTAATGAAGTTTCGAAAAATCTTTTAAAATTGATGAGGAAGGCTGGATGCTATATGGTTGCCTATGGAGTGGAATCAGGAAACCAGAAAATAATCGATATGATCGGCAAGCGTATCACATTAAAACAGGTCCTGGATTGCACCAAAATGTGTGGCGAGCTGGAAATAAAGAGGAAGGCGTTCTTCACTTATGGTTTACCGGGCGACACCCCCGAAACAATATATCAAACGTATTCTTTCAGGAATAAGTTAAATGCAGAAGTTAAACCTATAGGCGTTATAACTGTTTTCCCTGGAACCAAGGTAGAACATATGGCTATGAATAACGGCTGTTTACCAAGGGATTTTTCCTGGTCCAGAAATTTTTTCGAATCTTATCATATGATCTTTGCAACGCCTTCCACCATTCCGATATTCTCCCAGCCGCATTTGTCAAAGGGGAAACTTTCAGAAATACACATGAGATACAATGTTGAAACCAAGCCCATTGCCATAAGGCTTAAAAGGGCATTGACTATTATAAAATCACCCACAGATATAAAGGCTCTGATAAATTACGGAAGAATTTATCTGAAAGAGAAAGGATGGACCTGAATGAAAGAAAGCAAGATCAAAACAAGTACAGCAGAAAGATACAAATTAATAGCCTCAAGAATAAGCAAAGGTAGAATATTGGATATAGGATGCGGTTATGGAGATCTAAGAAAATTCCTTACAGACAATGTAGAATTTTACGGCGTTGATAAAAACCCCAGAGGAACAAAAATCAAAAAAGTTGACGTTAGCGAAGAAAAACTGCCGTTTAAGGATGAATTTTTTGATTATGTGGTTGCTGCTGAGATACTGGAACATTTGGGAAACCCCGGGAATTTTTTAAAGGAGGCCAGAAGGGTTTTAAGGAAAAACGGCAAGCTTATAGTGACTGTACCCAATGCGTATAATTTCTATCATTTGGTGAGGGCGTTCTTCAATAAATATTCTAACACGTGGGAACATGTCTGCATATACGATAAACGTTCAATAATTTCTTTGTTAAGAATGTACGGTTTTGGGGTAAGGGAAGCGTTTCCCGTATTTTTCAAAATTCCAAAAGGTGAAAGAAACTGTAAATTTTTGGAAAAGAGATTCCCAGCGTTGTGTTCGTATATTCTCGTTGTGGGTGAAAAATAATTATTTTATAATGATTATGGTTATAATTAACCTATGCCCTTATCCAGAACATTCACCAAAAAGGTTAGCCGGGAAGCTGTAGATGATTTTATAAAAAACTACTCTTCAGAAAAGCTCACACTGGATATAGGCTGCGGCGAGTCTCGGTATTCTAAATACTTCCCCAACAGAATAGGTTTGGATTTTGAATATATCAAAGGCGTAAACTTAATCGCGGATGTAAACAGCCTGCCTTTCAAGAATGAATCTTTCGGACAAATACTATGTTCTGAAGTACTGGAACATTTAGAAGTTCCCGAAATAGGAATAAAAGAAATGAGAAGAGTTCTCAAAAAGAACGGGAAAATAATACTCACTACAAGGTTTTTATTCCCCCTACACAATGAACCACAGGATTTCTGGAGATTCACAAGATTTGGCCTCGAAAAAATGTTCAGGGAGTGGAAAATAGAAAGACTTGAGGAGGATCTGGAAGATTTGACATCCTTAGCGTCAGTTATGCAGAAATTTGCGTTTAGACAGGGAATTTACATAAAGTTTTTATCGCTTTTATTATCCAAATCTATCCAGATCTTGAACCCTGTTTTTAGAAACAAAATCAGAACGAAAATGATGCCGACTGGATATCTGCTTATAGTGATAAAAATTTAATAAATTAATGAAATAATTCTATTTCTTCCCAACCCCCTTTATAGATTCTTTCAGTCCCATTTCCAGACTGTATTTGGGCGAGTAATCCATATCTTTCCTGGCCTTCCCGATGTCGGCAAGCGAATGCCTTATGTCTCCCTTCCTCGGCTCAGAGTGAATTATTTTTGAATCCGAGTTCGTCAGCTCTATAACCTTCCTGGCAAGATCGTTCACAGAGACCCTCTTCCCGCATGCGATGTTGTACGTTCCGCTGCCGCGAAGGGCCAGCAGGTTGGCCCCAACGACATCTCCAACAAAGGTGAAGTCCCTTGTTTGCTTACCATCTCCGTATATGCAGAGTGGTTTGTTCAGGGTCGCATTGAAGATGAATTTCGGGATGACTGCCGAATATTTCGAAGAGGGGTTCTGCCTTGGCCCGTAAACATTGAAATATCTTAAAGAAACCGTGTCCACACCGTAAATCTCCCTGAAAATGTTGCAGTAGTATTCGCCCACCAGTTTAGAAAGGGAATAAGGGGATATGGGTTTGGGGTTCATGGTCTCGATCTTTGGCAGTTTTGGCGTTTCCCCGTAAACCGATGAAGAAGAGGCGTATACAACCTTTTTAACATCATTTTTCATTGCGCACATCAGAACATTGAGCGTTCCCTCGACATTGACTTTGGTCGACTTTACGGGGTTCTCTATACTCCTGGTTACGCTAGGTATTGCAGCCTGGTGGAATATATAATCAACGCCTTCGGTTATTTTAAGAAGAAAGTTTAAGTTGAGTATTGACCTGTTGAAAAATTTCAGATTTTTATTGCTCAACAGATTTTTTATATTGTTTATTTTTCCTGTTGAGAGATCATCCACGACAACCACTTCGTTTTTTTCTACCAACCTCTCAGCTATGTGGCTGCCTATGAATCCTGCGCCACCCGTAACGAGTACTTTTTTGCCTTTCATGTAAATCTTAAAGCCAGCTAATCGCTTCCGTATCCGATCCCCCTGTAGACGTAATTCTTGTTCAATTTTCTCGGATCATATGCCCTTTTGCAATCGACAAAAACGACTTTCTTATTTACATTCTTACCAAAATCCAGATCTTTGAATTCGTCATGATCCACCACCAGAACTACGGCATCGTTTTTTCCCACCAAATCCTTTCCAATATGATTTTTCAATTCGCAGCCAAAAATCTCCTTTTTACGTATGTAGGGATCCGCAATCGTCACGTCTGCCTTCAACTCTGACAGTTTTTTGGCTATAACCCCGGTCGGGGAGTTCCTGTAATCCCCTGTATTTGCCTTGTAGGAAGCCCCAAGCAAAAGTATTTTTGAACCTTTAACTGATTTGCCAATTTCTTCCAAACCTTCTTCCACCAGCTCTACAACCCTGTATGGCATGTAATCGTTAACACTCCTGCCCGCCAGAATTATCTTCGGTTCATAGTTTTTTTCCTGCGCCTTCTTGGTGAGATAATACGGATCCACAGGCAGGCAATGACCTCCCACGCCAGGACCCGGATAGTAGGGGACGAAATTCCATTTGGTTGATGCCGCTCTTATCACGTCCATCACGTCCAAGCCCAGCTTTTCGAAGATTAATGCAAATTCGTTAACCAAGGCTATGTTCAGGTCCCTTTGCACATTCTCTATGACCTTTGCGGCCTCTGCCGTCTTGATATCCCTTACCTGATGGACCTCACCTTCGGTTATGCTCTGGTAAATTTCCTTTATTACCTTGGCTGCCTTTTCATCGCTCGCCCCGAAAATCCTGTCTATTTTTTCTATAGGGTGTTCCTTGTCTCCCGGGTTGTACCTCTCAGGGCAGTATCCCAGGCCGAAATCCTTGATCATCTTAAGTCCAGATTCCTCTAGTATCGGTTTCAAAACATCCTCTGTAACACCCGGGTAAACAGTGGATTCAAGAACTACTATATGACCTCTCTTCAACCCCCTGCTCACGTTCTTGCCGGCGCTTGTTACGAAACCAAGGTCAGGTTCTTTGTTTGGTTTTATAGGGGTCGGGACTGTTATAATTATAACATCGGATTTCTTGACAGCGTCCTCCGTGTCTGTTGTCGCTTCTAGCCTGCCTTCCTTGACAACCCTTTCTAATCTTTCCTGCAGACTCAAGTCCTCCAAATAGGACAAACCCCTGTTTATTTTGTTTGCCCTGTCTTTATCCAGATCCACCCCTATGACGTGAAATCCCTTCTCTGCGAAAAGAATTGATGTCGGCAAACCCACGTAACCTACGCCCACTATACAAATATTCAGTGACCTGTTTTCAACTTCCGATACCATATGCTAATGATATCAAATGAATATTTATATATAATTTGATTCGCTGCAATCACGTGAATTTATCTCTTTAAACCTCATTTGCGATCTTCTCAACTTCCCTGTCGAATCCTTTAACGAAGTCGGTCCAGGAATATTTTTTTGATTCTTTCAAGCCTTCCCCACCCATTTTCCTCGCAAGTTTCGGATCTTTTGCAAGCCTGTTCATGGCCTCAGAGAAGGCCTCCGGCTCCGAAGGAACGAGCAACCCTGTTTCCCCGTTTTTTACGCTCTCTCTTGGACCTCCCTCGTCAACGCTTATCACGGGCTTTTTGGAGGCTCCCGCCTCTATGGGAACGATCCCCCAATCCTCGTTCAGGGCGCAGAACAAAACCGCATAACAATTGCTGTAGAGGGAGAGCCATTCCTTATCCTCCACGTCATTCTTTACGATAATGTCTCTGGATACGGAGGCCATTTTCTTTACCATTTCGAAATATTCAAGACTTTCCGGGTTCACCCCGCCTGCAAGCACGAGCTTGAATTTCGTGTCATACCTCCTCTTAAAATCGAGGAACGCTTTCACCGCGAGGTCCTGGCGCTTGTGGTAGGAAAACCGGGAAGGGTAGAAAAAGTATTTTTCATATTTGCCGGGCCTGAAATTCGAGATATCGGTTCCCGGGTGAAGGATTCCTGTTTTGTTATCCTCAATGAGCCTCCCTTCCAATACCCTGGATAACGAATTCCTTGAAATACATAACACCCTGTCGAAATGTTTCCATGCCTTTTTCTCGAAATGTTTGTAAAACCTTATTCCGAGCCTGTACAGATTTCTGGATAAGATGTTTTTACTTCTCATCTTTTCCTTGAGGAGCATGTAATCGTGAGCCGCCCGCAAAGGCGTTAGACAGATTCCAAGGGTTGGTTTCGAATGGTTGCGGAACAAAATGAATTCTGCGACACCGCCTGTTGAGACGACAAGCAAATCGTATTCATCCAGAGATATCTTTGAAATGGCGGCAAGCAGTGAAAAGCTCATCCCCCTGAAAAGGTCTCCTATTATTGGAAGACTTCTCAGGACCTTTATTTCGTATTTGCGGAATTCAGGGTATGTTGTATCTGGGTTGTAATGGTTGGTATAAACCGTTATGTCGTGCTTTGAATGCTTCAGCAGTTCGAGCACGATTCTTTCACCTCCGCCCTTCCCGTATATCCATGCGTGATACAAAGCGATCTTCATAACTTCACATTCTGAATGAATATTTAAATTCTTTCGGACGTTTGTTTTATAATAGGAGATTTCATGAAAAAGGGCATGAAGGTATCCGTAATAAGCACGGTTAAGAACGAGGAGGATTCCATAAGCGATACGCTTATTTCGCTCCTTAAACAGACCTATAATCCGGATGAAATTATACTGGTGGACGGAGGTTCAACGGACCGAACACTGGATATAATAAAGAAATTCCAGAAGGAAAACAAGAAGATAAAACTCATAGTAAGCAAGGGAGCCAGCAGGATGAAGGGGAGGAACATAGCGATCGAGAACGCGAAAAACGAGGTAATAGCCTTCACGGACGGCGGGTGTATTGTTGACGAACGCTGGCTCGGGAATCTGATGAAAAGGATCGAGAAGGGAGCGGAAGCGGTCGCGGGGAATTCAAGCCCACTGTATGAAAATTTGTTTGAGAGATGCCAGGGAGAGCTTCTGCTCGGGAACAAATTCCTTCCTCCCACATTCAACGGGAACGTGTTCCCTTCGGCTAGATCAGAGGCGTTATTGAAAAGGGTATGGAAAGAGGCTGGCGGATATTCGGAGGACAAACCGGCGGATGACGGTTTCTTCCATTTCAAGGTTTCAGACGCTGGCTACAGGTATGTACAGGCGGAGGACGCGGTCGTGAGGTGGAGGATGAGAAAAACGTGGAAATCCCTGTTCAGGCAGTTTTTCAACTATTCCAAATGGGACGCGCAGTCAGGTTTGCTGTTGAGACAGCCGAGAAGCATGGCCTTGATTTTTGGTTTTTATGTTTACGTTCTTGCTTTGCTGTATTCCCTGATCGTGCAGAATATGACTCTTGTTTACGTTTTGATCGCTCTCCTCGTTCTGTACGGACTGGTCCCGGCGATGGAGGTTACAATAAAGACCAAGAGGTTAAAATCCATTTTCTACGGGTTCGGGATACAGTTCACGAGAAGACTCGCCTACATCACAGGCTTTCATTACGGTCTTTTCTCCAAGAAACCTTAAACCCTTTCTCTCCAGTAGTTCAGCAGGTCTTCCATGGTCTTTTCAAACGGTATTTCAGGTTTCCAGCCGGTTGCCTCTTTGAATTTAGTGTAATCCCCCTGCAGTATTTCAACATCGGAAGGCCTCATTCTGGAGGGGTCTTTTTCCACCCGTATGTTTTTTTTCTTGCTCAAACTCAAAACAAGGTCCAAAAGCGACTGTATGGTTCTTGAATTCCCGGAACATATGTTGTAAACCTCCCCGAAATTGCACTTCTCCAGGGAAAGCCAGTAGGCCTTTACAACATCCCTCACATCCGAGAAATCCCTCCTGGCGTTGAGGTTACCGACTTTTATCACGGGTTTTTGGG
>Ga0209427_10004498_pt1 | contig 16104 bp, 13 predicted proteins | sample DeeMarSWOR136_30_FD_187465 | JGI IMG/M metagenome (GOLD analysis project Ga0209427, IMG submission 187465) | Marine sediment microbial communities from White Oak River estuary, North Carolina - WOR-1-36_30 (SPAdes) (version 2) | ecosystem: Environmental > Aquatic > Marine > Intertidal zone >...
AAATCCTTTCCTTTGTCAGCCGGGAGCACTGTGATGAGAGGAGAGGTGGAGGCCATGGAAATTTGAACCACTTCATTTGGAATGGTGACGGATTCTGCAACAGCAATAGTCACGCTACTCGCCAATGAACCCACAATGGCTAATACCTTGTTCACCTCTACCAATTTTTTGGCTGCATTGGTTCCAGGAATAGCAGAGGTCTCGCTATCTTCATGGAAGAGATTTACGTCCAGTCCCGCCTCCTTTAACTGTTTTTCAGCCAATACACAGCCGTTCTTGATATGCGGCCCGAATTCCTTCAGAGGTCCGGTGTAGTCTAGAAGCGTTCCGATGTTAAGGCTGACAATTTTGGGAGGTCTAGTGACGTAGTAAACAACAATAGCTGCGATAACCACAATGACGACAATAATAATCCATTTTAGTCCTTTAATTTTCATTCATTTCACCTCCTTGGTTAAATTAGAGTATAAATATTCCCTTTAGTGATAATTTTGACCACCTCCCTCCTTCCTTCCCCTAATTCGTATTCACATATCTAAAATTTTTCTTCTTGTCAATAAGAAAGAGAGCTCGAAAGAATCGGTAAGAAAAAGAATTAGAAAGGGGGCTTTGAACCTTATTAATTAATAGAACTCTCTGAAAGGTTAAAGGTCATGTAATATCTTGTGAACATTTAAAATTAGGAAACCTTAAAGGGTTCTGAGATAGTTGACAAGCAGCACTCCTTTTAATATTATTTGCGACTTGAACGAGAAGATTTTGGGAACAGCAGGTCTCGTGATTCAAGAGATATATTCAATTTAATAAAGTGGAGTAATGACCCTGCATAACGAGCAGGAACGGGTTTCTAGGTCCATAAGGATGATTAAAGGAAAGAGGGTAAGTATCAAACGTTTTTTCTTGTTCGTGCCTATTTTCTTTATTCTGGCAGGTTTTGTTTTAACCTCTGCTAAACAGCAGAAGCCCAGAGCAGCAGCGCGGGTTAGTTACGAAGATAAGATCGGCGTAGTGAAAATTGAACCTGGGGAGCCCGTTCACATCACCGCCTGGATGGTGGTTGGCGGGCAGGACGCCTCTTTGGGAACTGATACAAAGCGAGGTGTTGAGATTGCCATCGATGACAAGGGAGGAAAACTCCTTGGCCATCGCATTAAGCTGAGCGTTCAAGATACCGGATGCACTGCCGAAGGTGGCCAAGCGGCAGCGACAAAACTGGCATCTGATCCGACGATTGTGGCGGCGATCGGTTCAAACTGCTCAAACGGAGCTCTCACTGGGGTGCCAATCCTTTGGAAGGCAGGCATTATTACCGTTTCACCTTCAAATGTAGCGTCTGACCTGACAGATCCCGATAGGGGCCCAGAATATAGTGGGTATCTACGGACGGCCCATAACGACAAGGTGCAAGGAGCAGTAGCAGCAGAGTTTGCATTTAGAAAATTGAAGATCAAGAGGGCTGCGACCATCCATGATCGGAGTCTTTATGCCGAACAACTCCAAACCGTCTTTGCTGTAACATTCAAGAAACTTGGTGGAAAGATCACTTCTCAAGAAGCTGTGTCTCCCACTGACACGAACATAGGGCAAGTATTGAGCAAGATTGCCACCGGAAAGCCTGAGTTCATCTACTATCCTACCCTAATCGAGGCAGGTGTCCATATCACACGCCAGTCGAGGGAAATAAAGGGGTTGGAGAAAGTCCATTTAATGAGTGCTGACGGTATATTCTCTAAAGACTTCTATAAAGCTGTAGGTGAGGCTGCAATAGGGATGTATCACTCGAACCCTGACTTCTCGGCTTTTGCTGGGCGCTATAAAGGCTTTCTAGCAAAGTATCAAAAAAAGTATGGTGAAAAGCCACTAGCCTATTTCCATGCACATGCCTATGACGCAGCCATGATGATATTTGCCGCCATTGAGAAGGTGGCCAAAAAGGCGCCGGACGGCAACCTCTATATCGGCCGTCAGAAAGTTCGCGATGCTCTTTACGCCACCAAGAACTTCAAAGGCCTTACAGGGAATCTTACGTGCGACCGGTATGGGGACTGTGCGGACCCAAAAATCGCCGTGTATCGGACAACTGCTGAAAATGTAAAGAAATTAGAGATGCCAGATAAACCATTCTGGAGGCCCACACCAGCCAAGGCCGCTCCGGCCAAGAAAGTTCCAGCAAAAAAGAAGTAACCTAGTTTTGGGATGTTGAAGTTTGAAGTTCAGAACCTGAGGGATTTCGTGCTTCGGATTTATGCTATGATATATTTCTTGACTGCTTCCAGGCCTCTCCAGAGATGACCCTCTTCATGGGGTTCGATCGTAAAGATCGGGTTTATTTTCAAGTGAGAAAGGAGCTCAAAGAATTGATCGAAATCGAAATCCCCTTCACCCACTGGGAGATGCTCATCCGTCTCTCTGTGGTTATCGTGGAGGTGAACCTCATAAAGATATCTTCCCAGGGTTTCAAACCATAGGGGCAGAGGAAGTTTCCCGAAGACATGATAGTGACCGGTGTCAAAGCAGAATCGAAAATGGGGTGAATCGATTTCCTCCAAAAGATTTTTAATGGGATCAGGGGCCTCCTCATAGACATTTTCAATAGCGATCACAAGTCCCATCTCTTCAGCTTCCTTGACAAGGGGTCTCCATGTTCGAAGACTGTTTTCGAGCCACAGCTTAACATTTCCATTGAATTTCCATTTCTCGTATCCCGGGTGAAAGACGATCGCCTTGGGCTTAAAGAAAAGCGCCAGTTCGATTACCTTTAAGAACCGATCGAATGTAACCTCTTTCACCCTTCGGTCAACCCCTCCAGGGCTTAAATCCATGAAGGGACCATGGAGAGTGATTTCCAATCCATTCCGGTGAAGGGTATCGGCCAACCGTTTAGCATCCTTCTCACGGCAGGCATCCAGATCCTCAGCACTGAAATAGATTTCAGGATGGATACGGTTCTTGATCGCAAAATCAATCCTTTCAAGGAGCATGGAGTAAGGAACATTTGTATGGATAACAGCCATCGTGGGGTTGCCTCGTTTATGAGGAACTATCAAAGAACGAGCAGGTTTGGATAGTGGTCATTGAGATGTAATTGGTTACCTGCCTGCCGGCAGGTTAATGTTTGGAAGTTGATTATTACTTATACCATTCTCTCTGATAAAACTCAATGTGAGCCGGTCGCCTAAAGCGGGACGACGGCCAAATTAAGAGAAGTCTTTTTTAATCCGATCGGGACTCCAGTAGTTCGAGGGCCTGACAGACTCCTCCCCTTTTTCCGATAAGATAGACAACGTCACCGGGTTTCAAGATAAATTCAGGTTCCGGGCTTGAAATCACATCCTCTCCCCTTCTCACCGCTATAACGGTGGCCCCTGTTTCCGAACGTATTCTAAGATCTTTAATCGAGCGGCCGGAGGCGTTAGTCTTTTCACCGATAAGGTAAGTTTCGATGTCAAAATCGGAGAAAATCTCACATTTTTGTGGAAAGCTCTTTACGGGTAGTTCCACCCTTCTCAGGACTTCATAACTTCCGCTCCTGATCTTCTCGATCTGATCCAGTATCAGATTTCTTGGTATCTGGTAGTGATGAAGCACTTTTGCAAATATTTCGATCGATGTCTCAAATTCTTCTGGGATCACTTCATTGGCTCCCAGCTTGATCAAGTCCTGCACCTCTTCGATGTAACGGGTTCTGACGATGATATAAAGTCTGGGATTAACTTTTCTGGCAATTTGCACAATCCTTCGAGTGGAGGCAGGATCGGAAATGACCACCACCAGTAATCGAGCCGTATCGATCCCCAATTTATGGAGGATCTCAGGGCTTGTGCCATCTCCGTAAAAGATGGGTTCCCCCTTTTTCTTCATTTCCAAGACGGTATAATTATTCAATTCGAGAACCACATAGGGGATCGAAGCCTCCTTCAGGCCCTCTGACAAATTTCGTCCATTTAAGCCAAAACCGATGATGATGACATGGTCTTCCCTTCCTGAAGGGAGACCCTCCTTCGCAGCCCTCCTGCGCATTCGATCTAGTCTTTCAAGAATCCTTTTTGAACTCAGCCAGCTTGAGATACCGGATGAGGCTTGGATGATTGGAGGAGTGAGCAACATGCTTAAGATCGAAGCAGAAAGGAAAAGCTGGAAAAGAGTCTCAGTGAGGAGTCCAGCTGATTTCCCTGCCGTAGCAAGGATGAAAGAGAATTCCCCGATCTGAGCTAGACAGAGGCCGGTCTGAAAGGAAACTCTCATGGGATGGCCCAACAGATGAACGGATAAGAAGCCAGTACATGTCTTCAGAACAAGGATGATAACGAGGGCCAATAGGATGATGATTGGATTTTCGCTGAGAAAACCCAAGTTCATTAACATCCCGACGGAGATGAAAAAGAGGCCATTGAAACTCTCCTTAAAAGGGAGGATATCGGCAATTGCTTGAAAGGCATATTCAGATTCGGAGATGATGAGCCCTGCAAGAAAGGCACCCAGAGCCAGGGAGAGGCCAAGCTTAGAGGTAAGAAGGGCCGTCCCCAAGCAGAGCAAGATGAGGGTGATGACAAAGAGTTCACGGCTTCGGGTGTGGACGATCTGATGGAGGATGTTGGGGACCAACCACCGAGCTCCAAAAATGACAACAAAGAGGATCACCGCCGATTTGAACACGGTCCAAAATAGTTCCCCGAAATTTCCCTGGTAGCCAGCGAGAATAGGTATGAGGAGCATTAAGGGGACGACGCACAAGTCTTGGAAAATCAAGATTCCCATCGAGAGCCGTCCGTGAGGGGAATCAGTTTCACCTCTGTCAAAAAGCATCTTTAAAACAATAGCGGTGCTGCTCAGGCTGACGAGAAAGCCCGCAAGGATGGAGGCATTCCATTGACGAAGGAATAGATAGGCGATCGTTGAGGTGGCAAGGGAGGTGAGCAGGACTTGTGAGAGACCTCCCCCTAAGACGGCAGAGCGAATTCTTTTGAGATTCCTTAGTGAGATTTCCAGACCGATGGTAAAGAGAAGGAGGATGACTCCTACTTCAGCGAGAAGTTCCACTTCATGGATATCTTGGACAAATCCAAATCCGTGAGGACCGAGAAAGACCCCGGCGATGAGGAACCCTACGATGGAAGGTACCCGGACCTTATGAAGAAAAAAGACGATGGTGCCAGAAAGGCCAAAAATGATGACGAGTGTTTTTAAAAATTCGAGTCCCATCCGCTTTTTATTATAAGAATAATCGAGAGAAACGACAAGGTGACGAACCATTTGGAGGTACCCCATTGAAATCAGATGGAAAATTATGATATAAAAAATTTTGGGAGGTATAATGTTTAACATCGGATTGCCTGAATTGTTAATCATTGCAGCAATTGCTTTGATCGTCTTTGGACCCAACAAGCTTCCAGAGTTGGCCAAGGCCTTTGGCAGAGCGATGAGAGAGTTTAAGAAAGCCACTGAAGAGGTAAAGGAGAGTTTTGAAGCGGAAACGAAGGATTTAGAGGATCTGAAAGACAGTCTCAGCCAGGAAAACTTCTTAGGTGAATTAACCGAAGAGATCTCCACGTCTATAGAAGAACCTACCCCCGCGGAGGATTCTGGTTCTCTAGAAGATACGACGGATACATCCGCTCCCATAGACACATCCCCTCACGTAGAAGCATCGATGCCCGCAGAGGATGAAGAGGTTGGAAAGGAAGAAGGGGAGAAACCGGAAGGGGTGAAAGAAGGGAACCCTTCCCATGGATGACGAGAAGCTTCCCCTAACCGCTCACCTTAAGGAACTGAGAAAACGTTTAATCCTCTCTTTTATTGCCGTGGGGATAGGGTTTGGTATTTGTTATGCCTTTTCCCAATCCCTCTTCGATATTCTTGCAGCTCCCCTTCTCAAGACGATGCCAAACAGAGGGTCACTGATCTTCATAAGTGTGGCAGAGGCCTTCTTTACTTATATGAAAGTCGCCTTTATGGCAGGTTTGATCCTGGCCTCGCCTTATGTCCTTTACCAAATCTGGGCCTTTGTTGCTCCTGGTCTTTATCGACATGAGAAGCGATACGTGGTCCCTTTCGTCCTCTCAGGCTCCTTCTTCTTCGCCCTTGGGATTTTTTTCGGATACTACATTGCCCTCCCCGTCGGTTTTAAATTTCTTTTAGGCTTTGCAACGGACCTCATCAAGCCCATGCCGAGCATGAAGGAGTACCTTGCTTTCAGCATCAAGTTATTACTGGCTTTTGGCCTTGTATTTGAATTTCCTGTGGTCTTGGTCCTCTTAGCGAGGATCGGGGTAGTGAATGCAGAGGCATTGGCACGGCAAAGGAAATATGCCATTCTCCTCATCTTCGTCTTTGCCGCCATTTTCACCCCGCCTGACATCGTTTCACAAGTAATGCTAGCCCTTCCCCTAATGGGGCTCTACGAGTTGAGCATCCTTCTTTCAAAAATTTTTGGTAAAAAGACTGCACCGGTTCACTCTATACCTGGGAAGCGATGACCGAATCCTCTTACAAAATCACGCGTTGGCCAAGGCACGAGAGACCCAGAGAACGATTGCTTCAGCATGGGCCACAGCCCCTCACCGAAGCAGAGCTCTTAGGAATTTTGATTGGAAAGGGCACGAAGAAGAAGACAGCCATTGACCTCGCGAGGGAGCTCTTGGATCGATACGAATCTCTCCAAAAACTCTCCTCACGCTCTCCTTCTGAATTGACGACCATCAAAGGTATTGGGTCCGCCAAGGCAGCCACACTCTCTGCTGCCTTTGAGTTGGTGAGGCGAATTCAATCCCGAAAGGATAGTGGCAGACCCATCTTCAAGCGATCCTCTGATGTGGCGCACCACTATCTTCCCCTGATGAGAGACTTAAGGCAAGAAGTTTTCAAAGTCCTCCTTCTCAGCCGGGCCAACCGGTTGATTAAAGAAGTCTTTATTTCAGAAGGGACACTTGATGCGAGTATCGTTCATCCCAGAGAGGTCTTTCGTGAGGCACTCTTAGAACCTACGGCTGGGGTTATCCTGATCCACAATCACCCGAGTGGAAATCCAAGTCCGAGTGAGGAGGACCTCCGAATCACCAGACAGTTGGTGGAGGCGGGCCGGCTCCTGGGAATCAAGGTTCATGATCATATCATCTTGGCAGGGGAGAGCTATGCCAGCTTTGCTGACCAAGGATTGCTCTGAGGTAAGCTCGAAGAGGATTCTAAAAAATTCTCAGTAAGCACCAAATCCCAAGTACAAATTCCAAACAAATTCGAATGACCAAATTTCAAAACGTATTCCTAACAACCTGAGGGGTCTCGGATAGAATGGTTTTGGTCATTTGAAAATTGGTGCTTGGAATTTGTTTCCCAAGTTCAATAAGCAAGTGCAAGACTTTTAGGTTTGAGATTTGGAATTTGGTATTTGAAGATGGGACGTGTGCTGGTCACAGATGGGCACTGGAGAAAGACCTTAGCTCTGGTAAGATCCCTTGGTCGTAAAGGAGTCCACGTTACTGTTGGAGAGAAGACTTATCTTAATACCTCATTTTTTTCAAGATATTGTGCCCGCCGTATTGTCTACCCTTCTCCACAGAGAAACCCCGATCAATTTATCGAGTTCATTTTAAAGGACATAAAGAAGAATCACTATGAGTGCCTCTTCCCGATGGAAGAGGAAACACTCCTCCTGTTGGCAAAGCATAGATCTGAAATTTCAAGTCATACTTGCCTTTTGATTCCTGATTTTGGAAAGATCAGATTCGTTCGGGATAAGGGAAATCTCGTCCAGTTTGCAGAGACTCATGGAATCCCGACGCCAAAAACACTGTATGACCCTCCCACCCCCACCCTCCCACTTTGGGGGGGAGGTTGGGGTGAGGGGTATGTCATCAAACCCCGGATCAGTTCCGGTTCTTTTGGTATTGCTTATGTGAAAAAAAGAGAGGATCTTATTGCTTCCTATCAAAAGGTTCACGCACGATATCCTTTTCCGTTAATTCAGGAGTGGGTTCCCGATGGAGGGGGTACATTTGGCCTCTCTGCTCTTTTTGATGAGGCCTCCCATGTGAAAGCAGCCTTTGTCCACAAGAAGATAAGGATGTACCCGGTTCAGGGAGGTCCCAGCACGTTGCGGGAGGCGGTTAAATACCCACAGGTCACGGAGTTAGGTGTCTCTCTCCTGAAATCCTTAAATTGGGTGGGGGTAGCCATGGTCGAATTCAAAGTAGACCCAAGAGACGGAACTCCAAAATTGATGGAAGTTAATCCCCGCTTTTGGGGTTCTTTGCATCTGGCTATCGTTTCGGGAGTTGATTTCCCTTATCTCATGCTTAAAATAGCCCGGGGAGAAACCTTTGAGCCCGTTTTCGACTACCTAAAGGGTAAACTTTCCCGCTGGCTACTCTTTGGTGACATTCTCCACTTTCTCACGAATCCCGATCGTTTCCGTCTCCGCCCTTCCTTCTTCCAGTTCTTTGAACCGAGTACGTCGTATGATATAATTTCTAAAGAAGATCCCCTTCCTATTTTGGGAGCAATGGCCACCTTCTTTACCTTTCTCTACGACCCAGAGATGAAGAGATTCCTGGAAAGAAGATGACTCCTTTGCGGAGTCCTAAAGTTACCGTTCTGAATTTTGGATTTTGAATTTGGGATTTGTTTGGTATTTGGGATTTGGGGATTGGAATTTGAGGGGACGAGAAAATGATTGGCGAAAATTCAGGCTAAGTTGGAAATAATAAGATGGCCATGAAGAATATACTGACGGTGGATCTAGAAGATTGGTATCACATCTGTGATATCGAACACATCCTCCCTCCGTCCGGATGGGATCGATGTGAGAGCCGGATCCTGGCTAATGTCGAAGAAATCCTCACTCTTTTTAGACGTTTTAAAGTGAAAGCCACCTTCTTCGTCCTAGGATATGTCGCAGAGAGAACACCGGAGGTGGTGAACATGATCCACGCTGAGGGACATGAGATCGCTTCCCATGGCTACAGCCACGTTCAGGTCTACAAACAAAGGAAAGGTGAGTTCCTCCAAGACCTTCTCCGATCTAAAACCCTGCTGGAAGGGATGACGGGCGAAAAGGTGGTTGGTTATCGGGCACCGGAATGGTCGATTTGTAAAGGGGAGAAAAATTCCTATTGGGCTCTTGACTTATTGGTTCAGAATGGATTTCTGTATGATTCCAGCATCGCTCCCCTCCGATTCATAGGGATTCCCAACGCTCCGACGATACCCTATACCCTTTCCACTCCTTGTGGCGACATTAAGGAGTTTCCACCCTTAGTCATGCCATCCCCACTTGGAAACCTTCCCATAGGAGGTGGATGGGGATTGCGGATCTTCCCTTATCGGAGTATTCGAAGAGCGATTGAGCGAGTGAACCGTTTCGGATATCCTGGTCTCATTTTCTGTCATCCTTCTGACTTTGATCCCATTCCTCCTCCTATTGCGCTTCCCTGGATCAAGCGATTTGTCTGCTATGGAAAGATCAAGACAACTGAGGAACGGATGACCCATCTTCTGAATGATTTTGAATTCTCGTCGATAAAGGGAACTCTTTGAGATTTCAGACTGCGGATTGAAAAGTGTAGATTGAATACCCTAAAATCCTGTATCAACAATAATTTGAATATTCGAATGGATCAATTAAATAAAGCCTGTATTCTCATTCCTGCCTATAACGCTGAACCCACCCTTGGGTCTGTCTTAGAAAAAATTCAACCCCTCCATATCGACACGATTGTTGTGAATGACGGTTCTGCGGACGGGACGAAAAGGGTTGTCTTGGACTATGGAGTCCACCTCTTGGAACACCCTTCCAACCTTGGAAAAGGTGCTGCTCTCCAGACAGGATTCCAATACACCCTTCAAAAGGACTACGAAGTGGTCGTGACTCTTGATGCGGATGGTCAGCATGACCCTTCTGAGATTCCCTATCTTCTTAAGATATTTCAAGCCATCAAGCCGGATATTCTCATCGCATCCCGAGCCGCAGAGTTTGAGCAGATGACCTTTCTCCGTCGTTTCTGGAATCGCTTGGGGGCTAAGGCAGTGGCTCGGCTCTGCCATTCGGACATCAGAGATAGCCAGTCCGGGTTTCGATTGATTCGAACAGAAGTTCTCAGGAAAATTACCCTTTCCACCTTCCGTTTCGAAACCGAGCTGGAACTCCTCATTAAGGCTTGCAAAAAAGGGTTCAGTGTGTTATCTGTTCCAGTTGTAACTCCTAGAATTGATGGGACTAAATTCAGTTATTTCAGGCCAGTGACCGACACATGGAAAGAATGTAAGCTCTTTCTCCGAAGTCTCTTTTGGTGAGTGGATCGAATGGATTTTTATCAACGAGCGAAACAGTATTCTATAGAAAAATTTACAATGGCTGCTTTTTCTCTCCTGGCCAATGCCTCGAAAGAAAATCTGATACGCTTGACCTATCTGGCAGAGAAGATTCCGCAGAAAGAATCCTATCGGGAAAAGATTCGATGGATTCGTACTCTCTTTGAGACCAATCACCCCGGTTTGGTGATTGCGGGGAGGGTTCTCAATGAGACCCATCCTCTTCATCGAAAAAAGATCGTTTCAAATTTCATCGTCAATCAACTCCTGGTCGGCACAAACCGTCGAAAGGCCTTTGAGGCAGAGAGGGGATTCTATCCACCAGATGCCATGCTGATCAGCCCGACGATGCGATGCAATCTCCATTGTTATGGATGTTATTCAGGCCTTTATTCGGTCAATGAAGATCTTCCTTTTGAGGTGATGGATCGTTTGGTAAGCGAATGTAAGGAGATGGGCATCCATCTGGTCTTGATGACAGGCGGGGAACCCTTTCTGAGAAAAGACCTTTTTAATCTCTTTGAGAAACATGAGGATACCATCTTCCAAATTTACACGAATGCCACATTGATTGACAAAAAGATGGTGGATCGATTTGTGGAATTGGGGAATGTAGTTCCAGCCATCAGCCTTGAAGGCCTTAAAGAGGAGACTGACAGGAGAAGGGGGAAGGGCCAATTTGATCGAATCTCAAGAGTGATGGGCTGGCTTAAGAGTGCAGGGATCTTCTTCGCTGTTTCAACAACTCAGACTTCAGAGAATACAGATGTCCTCGCGAGCGACGCCTTTGTGGACTTCTTGGTGGAGAAGGGATGTATCCTCGTTTGGAATTTCCACTATGTTCCCATCGGAAGAAATCCTGATCTCAGCCTCATGGCTACCCCTGAGCAGAGAAACCGGACGAGAGAGCGGCTCGACTATTTTCGGGCCACCAAACCTATCCTTTTTGTCGATTTCTGGAATGACGGCTGTCTCACTCAAGGATGCATCGCCGCTGGAAGAAAATATTTTCATGTCAACGCCCGGGGAGACATTGAACCCTGCGTCTTCTGCCATTTTGCCTCGGACAATATCAAAGAGAAGTCTCTCGCCGAGGCGCTCAATTCGCCTCTCTTCCGGGAGATCCGTGCTCGTCAACCTTTCTCCGAAAATTACTTCCGACCCTGTCTTTTGATCGACCATCCCGAGCAAGGGAGGGAGTTTGCTCTTCGGCATGCCCAGTACTTCACCCACGAAGGAGCAGAGTGCCTCTTCACCGATCTGGCTCAGGCTATCAACGACTATGCCAGGGCTTACGGAGAGATTGCAGAAGCTGCATGGAGGGAGAGGGTGAAAAGTCGGGGTGAGCAGACTCTCCCCGCGGGGAAAAAGGTAGCGGGTAGACATGGATGAAGGTAACTTTTCCCCATCTGGGCACCATGCATATCTTTTGCAAGGCTATTGCAGAAGCCGCTCAAATTCCTTATATCGTTCCTCCTGAAACCAGTCGAAAAACCCTAACCCTCGGTGTCCTTCATTCCAACGAGTGCATCTGTCTCCCCTTCAAAATCATTCTAGGGAACTTCATCGAAGCTCTCCAGATGGGAGCGGATACGATTGTCATGGTGGGCAGTGGTCCTCCCTGTCGTCTGGGGCTCTACGACCTCGTTCAGAAAGTGATCCTCGAAGATATGGGGCTTCATTACCGTTGGTTGACCATTCCACCTCGACTGACCTGGCAAGCCATTTGGAAGAATTATGAGGAGACGAAGGAACTGAAGAAAGAGTTGACCTGGAAGAACATCGTTTTATTTCCGTATGGCCTTTGGATGGGATGGAAGAAGATGATGGCTTGTGAAGGTTTGGAAAGATTGGCGATGAAAGTTAGGCCGAGAGAAGTGAAGAAAGGCGAGACCCAGAAGAGGTTGAAGAGAGCTCTCTCTTGGGTGGATGAGGCTAAAACGTTAAGGGCGGTCGAAGAGGCAGTTCAAAAGGGGACGGGTTTTCTCAACGAGATAGAACAAGATCATGCTTTCATTCCTTTTAAGATTGCCATCGTGGGCGAACTCTATACAGTGATGGACCCCCATATCAACCGAGGCGTGGAACAGAAATTGGGAGAATTAGGAGCGGAGGTGACACGCACCTCTTGGTTCTCGACTCATATCAGAAGAAGCCTCCGGTGGGATAAAAATCGACACGGATCGGAGCGATTGCGCTTCCTGAAGGCCTCGAAGGCTTATCTCGGTTATGATGTGGGGGCAGAGTGTAATGTCTCTATTGGTGAGGCGATCCTGCGATCCCGGGAGGGATTTGAGGGAGTCGTCCATCTCATGCCTTTTGCCTGTATGCCGGAGACGACAGCTTCAGGCATTCTCATCCAAGTCGGAAAGGATTTGGATATTCCCATTCTAACCATCATCTTGGACGAACAGGAAATTGAAGGCCGGATTCAGACACTTCTGGAGGCCTTTGTCGAAATGTTGCAATGGAAGAGAAAGGCCGCATAGGCATCCCTAGAGCCCTGATGTATTACCGATACTTCTCTCTCTGGCATACCTTCTTTGAGGAGCTAGGCTGGAGCGTGGTCGTTTCCGACGGATTAGGGAAGACAGGAAAGATCATCTATTTTGAAGATAGTTGTCTTCCCATGAAGCTTATGGTCACGCATGCGGTCTCATTACAAGACAAAGCGGATCATCTCTTTGTCCCCCGATTGGTAAGCCTTCATCGGTCCTATATCATGTGTCCTAAGTTTCGCGGAGCTCCAGATGTCGTCCGCTTGGCTACAGAGGGCAAGATTTCGATCATCGATGAAACGGTCGATCTTCAGAGTAGAAACCATTCTCTCCTTCAGTCCTTTTTGAGAATTGGTGAGAAGTTGGGCGCTTCGAAAAAGGAAGCAAAACAGGCTTTAAAGAAAGGGGAGCAAGTTTATTCCAAATTTAAAGAAGAGTCGATTGACCGAATCAACGGGCTTCCCTTGAGAGATCTCTTCCAGTTAAGAATACCTACACCCGGAAAAAGAAAGGAATCGACCTTGCGAGTGGCGTTTGTCGGCCATCCCTACAATCTTTTTGACAGCGATATCAATAAGGATATTTTCACCTTGACCAAGAGTTTGGGGATAGAGATCTTCACCTCGGATTTCCTTTCTGAAAAGGAGATCGATCGGGAGCTCTCCGATCTGTCTAAAGAGATTTATTGGTCATCGGGAAGAGAAATTGTGGGAGCCTTGTTTCACTTTTTAAAGGGAGGCGTTGATGGAGTGGTCTTTCTCACCTCCTTTAAATGCGGGATCGATGCCCTCCTTCAGGAGTTCATCAAGCGGAGTCGGAAGGTTCATGGTGGGGCCAACGTTCCTTTTCTAGTTTTATCCTTTGATGAACATACGGGAAGGGAAGGGTTGCTCACCCGATTAGAAGCGTTTAAAGATGTAATGGAGCAGAGAAAAGCACCAAATTCCAAGCACCAAATTCCAAAAAAATCCCAATAACCAAAATTCGAAGTCCAAATGAAATTGTTTTTTTCCAGTGGATATTGGAGCTTGGAATTTGTTTGGGATTTGTAATTTGGGATTTGGAATTTTGGGTCGAGCATTCTACTTAATTATGTAATCCTAAACTGGGGAACGTATCGCCGTGGGTAACTATCTGGGCATTGATGTCGGTTCCATTACCACGAAGGCGGTGGTGATCGATGAGGGAGATCAAGTTCTCACCAAGGTCTATCTCCGGAACAGCGGCCGGCCCATCGAGGCCATTCAACAAGGGATGAGGGAAATTTTCGTTCAGTTAGGTGAAGGGGTCTTCATCGATGGAGTCGCCACTACCGGAAGTGCCCGCCATCTGGCGGCACACTTGGTGGGAGCGGATCTCGTTAAGAACGAGATCACAGCCCATTCGATTGCGGTGACTGACTTATTCCCCGACGCGAAAACCATCTTTGAAATTGGAGGCCAGGATTCCAAGGTCATCGTGTTGAGGAACGGGATCGTAGTTGACTTCGCGATGAATACAGTCTGTGCAGCAGGTACCGGTTCTTTCTTAGACCAACAGGCAGCCAGGCTCGGAATTACGATTGAGGAATTTGGAAGCCTCGCCCTTAAGGCAAATTTTCCGGTTCGCATCGCTGGTCGATGCACTGTCTTTGCTGAGACAGACATGATCCATAAACAGCAGATGGGCCACTCCGTTGAAGATATCGTGGCAGGACTCTGTGACTCCCTGGTTAAGAATTACCTTAACAATGTCTGTCGGGGGAAAGAGATTCTTTCTCCCATCGTTTTTCAAGGAGGAGTCGCAGCCAATTGGGGCATTCGAAAAGCGATCGAAAGGGAATTGGAGACCCCTGTGGTCATTCCGGAACAGTTCGATGTTATGGGGGCAATCGGTGCGGCCAAGCTGGTCAAGAGGGCCAAACCCTCCGAAACCCAGTTCAGAGGGTTCGACCTTCCTCGGAGATCCTGTTCCACACGGGGATTCGAATGTGGTGAATGTGGAAATCAATGTGAGGTGATTCAACTCTTTGTTGACGGTCGAGTCGTCGCCTGCTGGGGCGACCTCTGCGAACGCTACCGGCTACAAAGCCAATAGCTGATGACAGATAGCTGATAGCTTGAGTGAACAAGATTCGAAATCCGAAGCACGAAATTCCTGCCTGCCGCAGGCAGGGATTGAAAAAGCTAAAATCTGAAATCTCAAATCTAAAATTAGGAGTTTCCTCTGAAAATTCTTCTCATCAATCCCTCTCCTTCAGGAACCCTGAAGGCGGCTGGTGTTCTTTTTCCACCTCTGGGCCTCCTCTACATCGCGGCATATATGGAAAAAGAAGGCCACCCGGTTGTGGTGAGGGACTTGGCGGTTCGGAAGAAGAGAGAAGAGATTGACTATAAGGAATACGACCTGATAGGGGTATCAACAGATACGACCCGCCATGCTCAGGCACTACGGATAGCCAAAAAGGCTAAGGCCAGTGGCCGCACGGTCGTCATGGGAGGTCCACATCCCTGCTATGTCGATGAAGAAATCCTTTCAACGCGGAAGGTTGACTTTATCGTCCGAGGGGAAGGAGAGCTCACCTTTTCGGAATTAGTTGCGACCTTAGAAAATGAAGATAAGAAACTCCATACGGTTCAAGGAATCAGTTTTCTTTCAAACGGGAAACTGGTTCGAACTCCTTCGAGGCCATTCATTGAGAATCTTGATAGCCTCCCCTTGCCTGCGAGACATCTGGTCAACATGGAAGATTATCGAAGGACCAAATTAGGGAGCCGAGACATTACACCCCTCATCACCAGCCGTGGGTGTCCCTACCAATGTGCCTTCTGCTCCTCCTCCAATTTTTTCGGAACGAAGTGGAGAGCAAGGAGTGTGGAAGCGGTCTTGAGTGAGCTTGAAGAGATCTATCACCGTTATCATTTTAAAGCCGTTGCCTTTGTGGACGATCTCTTTACCCTCTCTCCCAAGAGGGTGATCGAAATATGCCGTGGAATCGTTGAGAGAAAGCTGGATCTCTGGTGGTGGTACTTATCGAGAGCAGACCTCTTCCTCCGGAATGAAGAAATGGTTAAAGAGATGGTGAAGGCGGGGTCCAGGGCTGTTTTTGTCGGCCTGGAGTCCTCCAATCCGGAAACCCTCGAGGAATTAAAAAAGGGAATCGATGTCGAGGGTTCGGTTCACGCTGTGGAGATGCTCAAGCGGAATGGTGTGGAAATACATGCTTCCTATATCCTCGGAGGTCTCCATGATACAGCCAAGACCATTCATGAGACCATCCATTTTGCAAAGAAGCTCGATACGAACGTAGCTCAGTTCGCTA
>Ga0209427_10004499_pt1 | contig 16104 bp, 16 predicted proteins | sample DeeMarSWOR136_30_FD_187465 | JGI IMG/M metagenome (GOLD analysis project Ga0209427, IMG submission 187465) | Marine sediment microbial communities from White Oak River estuary, North Carolina - WOR-1-36_30 (SPAdes) (version 2) | ecosystem: Environmental > Aquatic > Marine > Intertidal zone >...
GGAATTTCCATGTCGATGAAATCGAACTGATCCGTTGCCTCTATCGGATCATCCCCTTCAGCCCTGCATCATTGTGGTGAAGGGCTGATTTTTTGCCCCTCCTCACAGTAAGAAGGAAAGGTTAGTGGCTTACTGACTATTTTCTACTTGTCTCTTTCCTAAATCCCCCAAAAGATCATTCAACTTCATCCTTGACTGATGTCTGGTTTTTAATATCATCATAAATTAAGATAGCCTGTAGGGCATTTTATGATCCGTTTTCCAGTGAGTGAGGAGAAAAATCAGTGGCTTAGAAAAAAGATGGAGGCCCTTGGAATCCGTGAGGAGGATATTGAAGAAAAATTTATACGGTCCTCGGGAAGCGGGGGACAGAAGGTAAACAAAACCTCGACGTGTGTTACTCTTAGACATATCCCCACCGGAATCGAAGTGAAATGTATGAAAGAAAGGAGTCAGTCCCTCAATCGGTTTCTTGCCAGGCGGGTACTTGTGGAGAAGATTTCAAAGGTAGCAGGACAGATCGCATCCAATGATGTTAAGATGGAAAAGATAAGGCGACAGAAGGCGAAAAGGAAGAAGAGGGCACGATTGAAATACAGGTTTGAGGTCAAAGGTTAGAGGTTTGAGGTTTAAGAAACTAGCCAATCTAAGGAGGACCGACATTTGGAAAACGATCTAGCGAAATTTTTGTATGAATTGGGGCAGCTCAAAAGAGTAAGGCGTTCAGGATGGTGGATTGCGGGAGTAGAAAATCCCGAAAGTGTTGCCGAACATTCTTTTCGGACGGCCGCGATTGCGTATCTTCTTGCCAAGCTTGAAGGAGCGGAAACCGGGAAAGTGACTCTCATGGCCCTTTTTCACGATATGGCGGAAGCAAGGACGAATGATCTTCACCGCATTGCAAGGAGGTATGTAGAGTGGGAGAACGTTGGTCAAAGGGTGATCAAGGATCAATCGAAAAGGGTTCCTGCCGATATCTCAAAAGAAATGATATCCCTCCTCTTGGAGTTCGAAGAGGCCATTTCTCTTGAAGCAAGAATTGCGCGGGATGCAGATCTTTTAGAATGTCTGGTTCAGGCTCGTGAATACCAGGCCTTGGGATGTAAAGATGTGGCTGATTGGATTTTTAATGCTAAGGCTGCCCTGGTGACCGATTCTGCAAAGAGAATCGCTGCGGAATGCCTTGAGACAGAACCCAAAGAATGGTGGCAAGGTTTGAAAGCATAGGGTTGAAGGGAGATCTGATCAATGAAAAAGAGACTTCTTGTGATCGGTGGAGTAGCAGCAGGTCCGAAGGCAGCTTCGAAAGCGAGGAGGTGTGATCCGGAGATGGAGATCGCCGTTTATCAGGAAGAGGATGAAATCTCCTATGCCGGGTGCGGGCTTCCATACTACATCAGTGGCACCGTCAAAGAAAGGGATGAGTTAATTTCCCGCACTCCTGGTAAGTTTGCTCTCGATAATATCCGAATCCTGAAAAACCGCAAAATCGAGGAGATCGATATAAAGCAACGGACCCTTTCAGGCAAACGGCTCGGTTCTGATAAGACCTTTACAGACCGGTTCGACCAGTTAGTGCTCGCCACCGGTGCCAAGCCTATCCGGCCTAAGATTGAAGGAATTGAACTTGGCAATATCTTTTATCTCCGTTCCCTCTTCGATGCCGATGCGATCCTCGAAGGCGTTGGATCAGATCAGATTCAAAAGGTGGTGATTGCAGGAGGAGGCTACATCGGTCTGGAAATGGCTGAAGCTCTCATTCTGCTGGGCAAAGAGGTGACGATCGTCGAGCTGGCTCCTCAAATCTTAACCCTCTTTGACGAAGATTTTGCGGGCATTCTTCGACAGTATCTTGAGAAGAAGGGAATTCGAATTTTTACCTCGGAAGGGATCAAAGCCCTCAAAGGGAATGGAGGAAAGGTGACCCATGTTCAGACTGTTTCTCAAGAGATAGAGACTCATGCTGTTTTGATGAGTCTTGGAGTTCGGCCCCAGGTTGAATTAGCAAAACAGGCTGGACTCCGGATAGGGGAGACGGGAGCGATTTGGGTCAATGAAAAGATGGAGTCAAGTGCGGAGGGGATTTATGCAGCTGGCGATTGTGTCGAAACAACCCACCTGGTAACGGGAAAGAAAGTCTGGATTCCTCTCGGTTCCACTGCGAATAAGCAGGGCAGGGTGGTAGGGGTCAACGTGTGTGGTGGAAATGCGCTTTTCCCAGGGGTCATGGGGACCACCGTCTTTAAGTGCTTCGATTGGAATCTGGCCAAGACAGGGTTGAGTATGAAAGAGGCGGAGAAGGAGGGATTCCAACCGATCCAAGCCATCGTCCGGGGGTACGAGAGAGCCCATTATTATCCGGGAGGGAAGGAGTCGGCCCTGAAAGTAATCGCCGATGAAAAGACAGGCCGAATTCTGGGTGGTCAGGCCGTGGGAGAAGGACCTTCGGATAAATTCATCGATAGCCTGGCCATGGCCCTTCATGGCAAAATGACCTGTAAAGAACTGGCTTCTGTTGATCTGGCTTATGCCCCTCCCTACAGTCCGGTTCTCTCACCGATCATTGTGGCGGGCAATGTGTTGATGAACAAATTGGAAGGAAGGGTTAAATGGATTCAAGCCTCAGAGGTGAGAGAGAGGCTTCGAACATCAAAGGATTCTCTTCAGCTTCTAGACGTGAGGGAGGAAGATGAGGTGAAGGAAAAAAGGATACCCAATTCCACCTGGATCCCCTTAGGAGAACTAATCAAGCGAACGGGAGAGCTCGACAAGAAAAAAGAGATCGCCGTCCATTGTGAATCAGGGCTTCGTTCTTACAAGGCCTGTTTGAAACTCCGCCATGAAGGTTTCGAGAATGTGAAGAATGTCGATGGAGGGATGCTTTGCTGGTGGTATGATGCGGAATCGGGAGATGTCATAACAGAATAGGGGAGGATGGGGTGACTTCTCCATATAGAAGGTTCGAAGAACTTAGCCAACAAGAAGTCGAGGGCAGAGACTACCAGATCAGGGTTCGGTTAAGAGATGAGCGTGTTCTGATCATGGCCCCGCATGGGGGAAAGATCGAGCCAACGACATGTATGATAGCGGAAGCGATTGCAGGAGAGAATTACTCTTACTACAGCTTCGATGGACTGAAGTCACAGGGGAATAGTGTCCTTCATATCGAAAGCCATCTTTTTGATGAACCCCGTGCTGTGCAGGCTGTTAAAAACGCGGATGTTGTGATCACTGTTCACGGGCAACTGAACCACCAAGAGGGGTTTATTATGGTAGGAGGGCTTCATGTGGACCTACGCTCAGACATCAGGCGTCGATTGGAAGCAGCTGGTTTCCAGACGCGAACTCCCCCAGAAGGGCTTCAAGGGATCGATCCGGAGAATATCTGTAATCGAGGAAGGTTGAAGGGTGGGGTTCAGTTAGAGATCAGTCGGAAAGAGCGTGATTTGCTCCGAACAGATCAAGATAGATTGATGAGATTTGCCAGTGCTGTACGAGAGGCGATTCAACGGTTTGCGAAGGGTAGGCCTTAAAGGAGCGGCCATCCGATGGCCATGGATGAGACGATGAAACAGTCTGTAATGATTTTATCGGCTGCGGCAGCCACGGGTCACCTCCGGGCGGCGGATGCACTGGTTTCCGCCTTTGCGATGAAAGGAATGGCCGCCCGTCATGTGGAAGTCCTCAGGTATACGAATCCTATTTTCCGACGAATCTACTCTGACCTCTATGTGGAGTTGATGCATAAAGGGCCTGATTTGCTTGGGTGGGCCTACAAAACCTTTGATCGGCCGTGGCAATTTCAGAAACGGCGTCTGGCTCTTGACCGCCTCAACGCAGGGCCTCTGATCCGCTTCCTCACAGAAGAGAGTCCACGCATCGTCTTGTGTACCCATTTCCTTCCTGCCGAAATCATTCTCTATTTAAAGAAGAAAAAAGTCCTCGATGTCCCAGTAGGGATTGTGATTACAGACTTCGATGCCCACGCGATGTGGCTCTTTAAGAATGTGGACTGGTATTTCGTTGCTTGTGAGGAGACCCGAGCCTATCTGTCTGCTCTGGGAATACCTTCCAAAACGATCTTTGTAACAGGGATCCCTATCGATCCTGTCTTTGGAGTCGAAAAGTCGAAGCGTGAAGTCCGTCTGCGCTTGGATCTCGATCCTGAGAGAACGACGATCCTTATTTCCGCCGGTGGGTTCGGTGTGGGTCCGGTGGAATCCCTTGTTCAAATCCTCCAAAAAGTACAGCAGCCCATCCAGGTCATTGTCATTTGCGGTCGTAACAAAAAACTTGAAAATCGTCTGAAAGACATTTCTGTAACAAATCATCCCATGAAGGTGATAGGCTTCACTCAAAAGATGGACGACTGGATGGCGGCGTCCGATCTCTTGGTCGGGAAAGCAGGGGGCCTGACCAGTTCGGAGGCCCTGGCATCTGGGCTTGTTCTGATCATCGTGAATCCCATTCCAGGCCAGGAGGAGAGGAATAGCGACCATTTTCTTGAGGAGGGCGTTGGCATCCGGTGCAATAACTTGCCAGCCCTTGCTTACAAGATCGATGCTCTCCTTTCGGATAAGGGTCGATTTTTCAGGATGCAGCAGGCGGTAAAACGATTCGGCCGGCCTCATGCCGCATCTGAAATTGCTTCGATTGTTCAGGAACGGATATCTGAATAATCCCCCTCCAATCCCCCCTGCCTAGCGGCCCTGGTCCCGACCGAGCCTGCCTGCCGGTAGGCAGGGGCGGGGCAGGCAGGCTTTAGAAAGGGGGAGTAAGGGGGATTTGAAAGATATTTCTACAGGAGTGAACCTTGTCCAAAGATAAATTCCCTGTCACATCAGCCATCCGGATGCTGAGAGAGAATCAGGTCGATTTCGTTGAGCATTCCTACAAATATGAAGAAGGAGGGGGCACAGAGGTTGCTGCCAAGGAACTGAGTGTAGATGAACACCTTGTCATCAAGACCCTTGTGATGGAAGATGATCAGAAGGCGCCGTTCATCGTCTTAATGCACGGAGACAAACAAGTTTCCACAAAAGAGTTGGCGAGAGGGATGGGGGTTAAGTCGGTTCATCCGTGCGATCCTCAAGTCGCTTTTAGACATACCGGTTATATAGTAGGCGGCATCTCTCCCTTTGGAACAAAGAAGAAGCTTCGAGTGTATGTGGAGAAGACCATCCTGAGCCTTCCCAAAATCTTCATCAACGCCGGGAGGAAAGGCCTCTTATGCGAGATGTCCCCAGCAGACCTGACCAAAATCCTCCAGCCGACTCCCGTTCATGTAGCCAGATAAGAATTGAAAAAAATTGAAGTTAAGGTTAAGGCTAAGGTTAAGGTTGAGGTTTTTGTACCTCCTTCTGGAGATAAACGATGGAGAAGAGGTTCAAAGCCATCCTCTTGTTGTTCGTAAGTGCCCTGCTGTGGAGCTCAGGCGGATTATTGATCAAACTGGTGTCTTGGAATCCAGTGGCGATTTCAGGGCTGCGAAGCCTCATTGCGATGATGGTTATCGCAGCGTATCTTCGGAGCCCCCGCTTTACCTGGACGCTTCCACAAATAGGGGGAGCAATCGCCTATGCGGTTACCGTCACCTTGTTTGTCGCCGCCACCAAGCTGACAACGGCGGCCAATGCCATTCTGCTGCAATATACTGCACCCATTTATGTTGCCTTTCTGAGCGCCTGGGTCTTAGGGGAACGGGCTCAATGGTACGATTGGCTGACCATTCTTGTCATCATCGGAGGGATGGTGCTTTTCTTTCTTGACCACCTGGCACCGGGAAATTTTTTGGGAAATATCTTTGCCGTTTTAAGTGGTGTCAGCTTTGCCTCTTTTGTCCTTTTCATGCGAAAGCAAAGAAACGAATCACCTGTGGAGACGGTATTGCTCGGAAATCTTCTCAGCGGGCTGATCGGTTTACCTTTCATGTTTGAGTCAATGCCCGGTTTGCTGAGCTGGGTAGGTTTGGTCTTTTTAGGAGTTGTGCAACTGGGACTTTCCAACGTTCTCTATTCGAAGGCCATCAAGCATGTGACCGCACTTGAGGCGATTTTAATCCCGGGGATTGAGCCAATTCTGAATCCAGTATGGGTTTTTCTCTTCTTGGGGGAAAGGCCAGGGCAATGGGCTTTGATCGGCGGATTTATTGTACTGATCTCCGTGACCCTCCGAAGTTTGATCGCCATCCGGAGAAGGGATCCGCCCTCTTAAAAGGAGATGAAGGTTGAAATACAAGAAGGGGAGCTGGTGAAGATCTCATTGATAGATGTTCACGCACATTTGGATCAATTAGAGGATTTATTAAATTCTCTGGAGGAGGCGCGGGCAGCTGGCGTCAGAGGGATCATTGGAGTGGGAATGAATGTCGAGTCGAACCGGAAGGTTCTTGAGATCTCTGAGAAGAACAAGGGATATGTGTATCCGGCTGTCGGTTATCACCCCTGGGAGTTGAAGGTGGACGAAGTAGAGGAAAACCTCTCCTTCATCCGAAACCATCTCAGTGGCTGCATCGCCTTAGGCGAAATAGGGCTCGATTATAAACTGAAGGTTAAGAAAGAGGTTCAGTGGGAAGTCTTTGAAGAGTTGTTAGCAATGGCACTTGAATTTAACAAACCGGTCATCCTTCATTGCCGATTTTCTCATCAACACGCCTTAAAGATGGTAAAGGAGAGAGGGGTCAAACGAGCGGTCTTTCACTGGTATTCCGGCCCTCTTTCGGTTTTGGAGGAGATCCTGGCCATGGGCTACTTTATCTCTGCTACCCCGGCGCTGAGGTATAGTCCTCCCCATCAGGAGGCTATCAGGCAGGCCCCTCTGGCAAAAATTCTCTTGGAGACAGACACTCCGGTTAACTATCAAGGCTTGGAGTCTAGGCCAAAAGATGTAAGGATCTCCCTTGACCAGGTGGCTCGGCTGAAGGGTTTGGATCCCATAGAGGTGTCGAAACAGACGACGGCCAATGCTTCTCGGTTCTTCGAAATTCAATTAGGTCGATATTGACAAATTGCCTTTGACGTTTTATCAGACGTACCTAAGACTTTTCTCCTCCTTCTCCAGAAAGACGCTACATTCGATGGAAGAAAGATGCACTTTTTGCCAGATTGTCAGTGGGGAAAAATCAGCTGATTTTGTATATCAGGATGAATCCCTCGTCGTGTTTAAGGATTTTCGACCCCATGCACCGGTTCATCTCCTCATCGTTCCAAGAAAACATATCCGCAGTATTAATGATCTTACAGAACAGGATAAAGACATTGTTTTCAACATGATTGTGAAGGCCAAGGCGATGGCAACCCAACAAGCCATCGCTCAGTCAGGATACAGACTGGTCTTTAACACCGAGCGGGGAGGGGGACAGGTTATTTTTCACCTCCATCTTCACCTCCTGGGGGGATGGTAATTGGAAGATGCGAAAGAGATTTAAAATACACACATTCACTCTGATGCTCATCCCTTGGATTCTCTTGAATTCTGGCTGTGGCTACATCGTAAAAAATGATCATCACCGGGTTTATTCGAAACCCAAATATGGTCAGGATCGCTTCGTCGTAGTTCAGGGTTATAACATTCATTATATTGAGAGTGGTGAAGGGGAACCGGTCCTGCTCATCCCCGGAGCTTGGAGCAGTTACCGGTTCTGGAATCGGATCATCCCTTTTCTATCGAAACACAACAGGATTCTGGCATTGGATTATCTCGGCGCAGGGGATTCGGACAAACCCCGGTCCGGGTTTGATTACTCGGTTGAGGAGCAGGCCAATCTCATTGCCAGGATGATCGAAGTCCTAGAGATTTCGAGAGTGCATATTGTCGGAACGTCTTATGGGGGAAGCATTGCCTTAACTCTCGCAGCTCGATATCCGGATCGCATAGGTAAAGTTGTCTCCATTGAAGGGAATGGGGTGAAGCATAAGAAAGTTCCCTATCGGCCAATGGAAGATCTCTTAAAATGGCCTCTGTTTGGGGAAGTTCCCATCAGCGTCACGCGCTCCGGGTTGCTTGATAAGATCATCGCGAAGGGGGTGATGGGCAAGGCTTGGCATCCTCTGACGGACCATGAGAAGGAGGAAATTGTCGAGATCGTCTCCCAGTCCAACAAAACGGCTTCGCGTGTTTCATGGTATCGCATTTCCCGTACCCTTGTGACGTCAAACGACTTTGCTGCAGAAGCCAGGATGATCCACGTCCCCGTTCTCTATCTTTACGGCCAGAATTCTGGTTATCGGGAGATGGCAGAGGCCAATGCTGAATTCCTAAAAACCCATCTTCCCCAGGTAGAGGTGGTTTGCCTAAAGGATGGGATTCATAACCTTGAGCTGCAAAGGCCAGAAGAAGTGGCAACCCTCATTTTGGATTTTCTTGAGAAGAGCCAACCTACCATTTCATTAGCCACATTCCAAACTCCAGATCCCGAATAAATTCCTTTGCCTCAATCATCAAATGGCTTAAGGACATTCTGCCTCTCGTAACAATCAGTGCACGGTTGAGGGAAGGGCAGGGGGGAATCCGTTGAGTGGAATATTGGAAATAAGAGCTTATTTTTTGAACTTGGAGGGTCTATGAGACCACGATCTCATCCACATATTTAATCCAATCGTATCCGTAGGCGTCCTCATATACTAGTCTTAGAGGAAAACCGTGTTTCTGAGGCAATCGTTCTCCATTGACACCATAGGCGAGCAAGATCTTTTTCTTCTCAATATCCTTCAGGGGTATCCTGGTGACCTTTCCGTGGGCACCTTTGATATCGATATATCTCGCCTCCTTCTTGACCTGCGCCTCCTGAAGGAGAGTTTCGAAACTGATTCCGGTCCATCGCCCATTGTTCGCAAAGAATCCAGGACAAATGAGGAGAACCGTTTCGGTCAAAGAGGGGTAGTTTCGGATTTGATCATAGGTAAGCGAAAGAGGATGATGGATGGCTCCCGTAATTTTCAGTCGATAACTCTTTACATCAACGGCGACATCGGTAGGACCCATGGTCCCGAAGTTCTTAAGGGGATCAACGTCGAGATTCCGGTTGTCAATTTCGGCAGGGTTCATGTTTTTGAGTTGCCCACTCTTGAATCCTTTGGGAAGGATTTTCTTCGTCTGAGCCCAAAGCGTTGAGACGAATTCATGAAAGAAAGGGGGAATAAGGATGGTACCGAGCAAGAATTTTCTTCGCGTCCACATAAATTTATAATAAAACAATTAAATCGGAAACGAAAGAGAGGCGGATAGAAGGCACAAAGAGATAGAAGCATTGATGCTGCTCACAAGAGTTATGGATTTCTTCTGAGAGAGATTGCGGACGATTTGCGAATTCATTATACTACCGTCAATAACCTCGTCACCTCCTACGCTTTAGGGTCGTCATGAATGGATCAGACAAAAACAGATAACTTTTTCTATCGATATATCATTGTCGCTGCCTGTTTTAGTATCCAGGCGATCGGTATCGGTACGTATGTCTCCTATGGGGTCTTTTTTAACCAGTTCATCTCTGAGTTCGGTTGGTCAAGAGCCACTATCTCCGGCGCCTCTTCAGCAGCCTTTTTGTTGATGGGTCTACTCAGTATCTTTGTCGGTAGATTGAACGACAGAATAGGGCCAAGGAAGGTTATGACTGTCAGCGGCTTCTTTTTTGGCGTGGGCCTTTTGCTTATGTCCAGGCTTAATGCCATCTGGCAGTTATACCTGTTCTACGGGGTCATCGTCGGTATCGGCTTCAGTTCCATTGATGTCATCCCCCTAAGCACGACAGCGCGATGGTTTACCAAGAAAAGGGGGATTATGACTGGCATCGTGAAAGTTGGTACCGGTGCAGGACAATTAACCGTCCCCCTTGCAGCGAGTATGCTCATTGCGAGCTACGGCTGGAGGACTTCCTACCTCATGATCGGTGGTGTAGGGCTCGTCTTACTTGTTTCAATTGCTCAATTGCTCAGACGTGACCCGACTCAAATGGGGCTGTTGCCGGACGATCGGAAGGAAACGGCAGGGGATAACCCAGGGTTAGCGGGTGGAGGTCTTTCCCTCCGCGAGGCGCTTCATACCAGGCAGTTTTGGATCATTTGCGGTGTCAATTTGGCCACCGTTTTCTGCCTCATGAGCATCATTGTACATATCGTTCCCCATTCCCAGGACACAGGGGTTCCGGCAGTCAGAGCTGCCAGTGTCCTCTCTACCATCGGCGGCGTAAGCATGGCAGGTCGGTTCATCACCGGGATTGCCATCGACCGCATCGGTAGCAAAAGGGTGATGATGGTCTGCTTCATCCTGCTCATGGTTGGACTTCTGTGGCTTCAAATCGCCAACGAGCTGTGGATGCTCTATGTTTTCGCTGTGGTCTACGGCATGACCCATGGGGGGTTTTTCACCGCTATTTCCCCTATCGTTGCAGAGTTCTTTGGAATAAGCGCTCATGGTGTCCTCTTCGGAATCGTTATCTTCAGCGGCACCATTGGTGGTGCCATTGGTCCGGTTGTAGCGGGATATGTTTTTGACGTCACCGCTGGATACAGCCTGGCGTTCTGGCTCAGCACATTGGTGAGCAGTCTTGGACTGGTGCTGATCGTAATCCTGAAACCGATCAAGGAAAGGGAAAAGGAAGGGTTTTTTAACCTAAGTCAGGGATAATATTCCCGCCCGATGGGAAAATGGCGACATCGGCTTTTGGCATCTCTTCGGAAATCCGATCAATCGCTTTTTGAAGATCGGTGGCATAGGAGAATTTCATCATTTTTACCTGGTCCGGAGAAAGCCCATCGGTTACATGGAAGACTTTGAATTTCTCAGCGAGTTCTTTAAAGTAAACGACCTGCATGATGTAGGATATACCGAAGGACTTGAGATGGTCAGGAATGTTTCCTTCAATCAACCGGCGATGGAAATCCGCTGCACTTTCCTGGCTTCCCATTTCTTTGATCAGGGGCAGGATGGGACCCGCCTCCTTCTGGGGTGCCACCCAAAGAATAGCTCCTCCCGACCGGGTACAGAAGCCAGCCATCGTCAAGGCCTTTGTTGCCTGAACGCCTACCTCTAATGGGAACGCAGAGGTAATGGTGACATCGGCCAATGTCGAGAGAGGAACGGTATAAAGAGAGGCAGAAAACCGGGACGCCTCCCTGTGTTCTGTTTCCGGATTTCCTGCGAAGGCCCGGACGACCTCTCTCTTTTCATTAATGATGAAATCAAGTTTAAATGTTAATCGGCATATGCGTCCGGCATCCACGATCTCTTCGTAGAAGGAATTTCCGTCAAGAAGATTGACTTTACTATTTCGATGGCGCATCCAGGTGAAGTGGTGACTGGCTACCGAACGGTAGGAGCAAACGCCAGGCATGACGATCTTGTACCCTCCTCCGAATCCAGCGATGGGATGGGGCATGCATTCTCCCACACCGATGATCAGGTCGGCAAAAGCGACGTACCGATTCACTTCCACCAGCGTTCCACGATGCGTTCTTCCAATAATGACATTGTCCGAGGCTTTAGGATCGTGAGAAAAGATGCGTCCTTCTAAACGGGAAAAGGTTTTTTCTCCTACCTTCTTTTTCAACTGCTCCATGTTATGAATGGGATGGGTCCCTACAGCACAAATGGCAGTCATCCGCTCATCCGGGATGCCGGCCCGATTGAGCCGATCCATGATTTCCGGCAAGGCGAGGTGAACCGGTGTGGGGCGCTGGAGGTCGTCGAATAAGAGAACCACTTCCATTCCGGGCCGAGCCAATTCTTCAATTCTGGGAGATCCAATGGGATGGTCCAGGGCACCTCTGACCTCTTTGAGTGGGTCTGTTACTCCTGAAATGGGAGGTTTATCCTCATCCGAGATTAAATGCCATCCCTTTGGGAGAGAAAAGGTTCTCTTTTCATTGTTGTAGTTGACATAAGGTGCCATTTTCGTCCCCTCATTCAAAATGGTTCTAAATAATTGGTAACATTTTAAAGAAGAGGATACAAGTATATCAAGAGGCAAAAGATTTGTGTTTGTGAGACGAGGGGGACAGAATGATTCGTTACTGCGATAATAGGAGAAGGAAGCATCTCCAACTCTGTAACGGCAGGCTGAGCATCGCAGAAGGCCACGGCCCAAGCTTTAGAATGCGGTTTTTTTACACTTTAAGGGGTGACTTTTGTGGTTACGGAAAAGGAGTCTTTTCCAATAGCTTGAGGGACCTCGAATCAGATCGACTAGAGGTTCGGCTCTAAATCTTTTTCCGCTAGCCCGTCTCCTCCCGACCGATCAACTGTTGCCCCTAATTTCCGCCTTAGTTTTCATCACGCGAAAAGAGATGCTAACATAAGAGACGTGAAACTTGACAGAACTCCATAGCTGGGATACAAAAAATTGGATGTCTTAACATATGCCTTTCAGGAGACGCTAAGGATAAAGGACCGTTTTCAATGATCGAAATCAAATTCTTGGGTCGTGGCGGACAGGGGGCGGTTGTCGCATCCGAGATCTTGGGGAAGTGTTTCTTCCTGGAAGGAAAGTATCCCCAGAGTTTTTCTATTTTCGGAAACGAGCGCCGGGGCGCCCCTGTCTTTGGTTTTCTGCGCGTCGATGAGGAACCCATTCTGCTCAAATGCCAGATCAGGCACCCCGGGCAGATGATGGTCTTCGACCTTTCTCTGGTTGATGAAGCCAACATTATCCGGGAGCTCAGGCCCGATGGCCTGGTGCTGGTGAATACCAACAGAGGAATCGAATCCTTGAGGGAGTTGAAGAGGTTCAGGATAGGACTGATCGATGCTGGCTCTATCGCGAGGAGGGCCGGATTGGGGGACGCGTTCAACACGGCAATGTTGGGTGCGTACGTGCGGCTCACTCATCTGGTCAGGATGGATACGCTGATCGATGTGGTGCGGACGATGGTACCCGCCAAGGTGGAAGAGAATGTCCGGGCGGTGCAGGAGGCCTACGAGGAGACCAGGATTTTTGAGAGAGAGGGCTGAGAGTGAATGATGAGCTTTTAATTCCGATATCGTACGGAAGTACGGAAGTAATTGAAACGGGGAAGTGGGGTTTTCAGAAACCTGAAACCGCATTCATGACCGCTCCCTGCCAGGAGGCTTGTCCTGTAGGAAATCCCATTCCGGAATTTCTTTATCTTGCCAGTGAAGGAAAAGACGAGGAGGCGTTTCGAGTTCTCTTGAGGGAAAACCCGTTCCCGGGCGTTTGCGGAAGGGTCTGTTTCCATCCTTGCGAAATCCACTGCAACCGAGGCGAATATGATGACCCCGTCTCCGTTCAAGCAATGGAAAGGTATGTGTCTGATACCGCGGGTCACATGGTTTCGGACCTCCGTCCGAAATCTCGGAAGGGCGCGAGCAGGATTGCCGTCGTGGGATCAGGGCCGGCAGGCCTTTCCAGTGCCTACTTTCTTTCCCTGCTTGGCCTTCAGGTGACGGTTTTCGAGGCGCGAAAAGAGGCCGGCGGAGTCATGCGCTGGGGCATTCCAGAATACCGGCTCCCGAAATCGATCTTGAGAAAAGAGATCCAGAGGATTTTGAATCTTGGCGTCGAGATCAGGACCGGCATCAAGGTGGGAACCGATCTTCCTTTCTCCGAGTTGAAGGGGTTCGACGCAGTCTTTCTTTCTCCCGGCGCCGAGAAAGATCTTCCCCTGAAGATCGAAGGCGAAGAGTTGAAGGGGGTATGGAAAGGGAAGGAACTGCTGGGGAGGGTCAACTCTAGGGAGACGGTTCGATTGGGGAAAGAGGTTATCGTCGTAGGCGGGGGGAACACGGCGATGGATGTGGCCCGCGCGGCTCTGCGCCTCGGCTCCAGGGTTACGGTGGCCTATCGAAGGACGAAAGACGAAATGCCGGCCATTGAAGAAGAGAAGAGAGAGGCCGAGGAAGAGGGAGCGCGTTTCGAATTCTTGGTTCAACCCGTCGAGATCAAACTCCGGAAGAATAAGAAACTTGCCGTGAGATTTCAGCGCATGCGGTTGGGCAAACCCGATCAGAGCGGAAGGCCGAGACCTCTGCCTCTCAAAGGAGATCTTTTTGCGCTTGAGGCTGACTGTCTGGTTACGGCTGTTGGCGAAGGAGTCGATCTTTCATGGCTGCCGCCTGAACTGATTCAGAATGGCCTGCTGAAGGCAGGTCCCTCTCGGTTGGACGGACAGAAGCTTGTCTTTGCGGGCGGCGATGCAATCGATCAGCCGCGAACGGTCGCCACTGCCATCGCCTCAGGAAAGAGGGCTGCCATCTCCATCGATCTTTGCCTGAGGGGACTGTCGGGCGAAGAATTTCTTCCGAAGATCCGGGCGGGAAACAAAGGTTCTCTCTCCATGGAAGCTTATCGTTCTGGGATAGAGGAAGGGAAATGGCCGGAAGTGAAAGAGGTTGTCCCGTATGAAAAAATTAATACACTGTTCTTTAAGCCGATGCAGCGGGTGAAGGGACGAAGACTGAGCCGTGAAAAGGCATTGCAGGGGTTTTTGGAGGTGAATCGGGGATTTTCCCCGGATCAAGCCCGGTCCTCCGCTTCGAGATGTTTTACCTGTGGTACATGCAACTATTGTTATAATTGTTATTTCTTTTGTCCCGAAGGGGTGATTTCGTTGGATCCGGTCCATCAGACAAAAACCGTTGACCTGGAACACTGCAAAGGATGTGGAACCTGCGCGAGGGCCTGTCCCAGAAGCGTCGTCCAAATGAAAGAGCGTATCTAAAAATCAATGCAAAATTGGCAATTCGCAATGATCAATTAGCAATGAGAAGAAAAAAGAGGCCTTCATTGTTAAGTCTGCCACGCGGAGGCGTGGTAGATCCTCATTAGTTTTTTGGAAGGGGATTCTCATGAGAGATTTTATAACCGGAAATCAAGCGGTGGCCCTCGCAGTCAAGCTCTGCAGGACACCTTTGATCGCTGCATATCCGATCACGCCCCAGACCTCGATCTACGAAAAGCTCTCCGAGTGGGAGGCTTCGGGGACGCTCAAGGGGATCATGATGCGAACGGAGTCGGAACACTCTGCCATGGCCTCCTGTATCGCCGCCTCCCTGACAGGGGTCCGGACGTTCACAGCCACCTCCTCTCAGGGGCTTGCGCTCATGCACGAGATGCTCCATTTTGCTGCTGGGTGTCGGGTTCCCATCGTCATGGCCAATGTCAATCGAGTATTGTCTGCGCCATGGGGATTCTGGGCTGACCAGCTGGACAGCCTTTCCCAGAGAGATACAGGATGGATTCAATTCTATTGTGAAAATGGTCAGGAAGTGCTTGATAGTGTGATTCAGGCATATAAAATTACAGAACAGGTATTCCTGCCAGCAATGGTCTGTTTAGAGGCTTTTTTAGTTTCTCATTTTATGGAGCCTGTGGATATTCCTGAGCAGGAGCAAGTGGATCAATTCCTCCCGCCTCTTAACCTCCCCCATCGGTTTGATATGGATAAGCCTGGATATTTAATACCAGTGGTGCCCGCGGAATTATATCGCAAGTATAGACATATGGCTCAGACTTCGATGGATACGGTCAAGGAAATCGCTGACAGGGTCGATCATGAATATAGAGAGAAGTTTGGAAGGGGATATGGGATCATTGAGCCGATGATGTTAGAAGATGCTGAGATCGTAATCGTGACAACTGGAACGATCACCAGTACGGCCAGAGTTGCTATTCGGTCCCTTCGAGAACAGGGACACAGGGTTGGGCAGCTGAAAATACGTCTCTTCAGACCTTTTCCAGCGGAAGAAATTCAGCAAGCGCTTCGAGGAAAGAAAAAGATTGCTGTCATTGATCGAAACTTCTCTCTCGGGAGCGGAGGGATTTTTTGTCAGGAACTGAGGGCGGCCCTGGTACATTCTCCTGACCATCCTATTACTTTCAGCTACATAGCCGGGGTCGGTGGTACAGATGTGCCACCCGAAATCATTCAAAAAATTGCTCTTGATGTTGAGAGCAGAACCGAACCAAAAGATACACCGATCTGGATGATGGAAGAATAGCCACTTGGAGATTGCGGATTTCAGATCGCATATATGAAGAGTATTAAATCTACAATCTTAAATCTAAAATTTAAAATTTGAATATGTTTAATTCATCCAAGAAGGAGAACTGAGATGGCCTTTCCAGAATTAGGGCCAAATTATTTAAGACCC
>Ga0209427_10004500_pt1 | contig 16104 bp, 13 predicted proteins | sample DeeMarSWOR136_30_FD_187465 | JGI IMG/M metagenome (GOLD analysis project Ga0209427, IMG submission 187465) | Marine sediment microbial communities from White Oak River estuary, North Carolina - WOR-1-36_30 (SPAdes) (version 2) | ecosystem: Environmental > Aquatic > Marine > Intertidal zone >...
CAAATTGAATATTTGGTTGATAACCCGCGCCTCCCACAAAATGGATAAATTTTATGGAGCAAAGTAAATTGAGTAACTTGCAGGATCTGGGACTTTACTCAAATTCGCTCTTCCCCATGATGACGAATATAATAGCTAGTATCCCAAGAATAAACCCAGGACCAATGATTGCACAGATAGCTCCGACAATCGCCAGCCACCAAGTCCTTCTTTTTAAGGCACAGATACCGCCAACTATACCAATTATTCCACATATGAGTGCTGGGACGCCAATGGCACCCAACCACCCCATGCCAAAGGCTCCCCATGCTAAGCCACCGAGTACAGTAAACATTAGCCCAAATATCAGATTAATCACTCCCCCAAGGATAGAGCATATGCCTGCAGCTGTCGGCTTCCACGTTTTCTCCATTTTTATACCTCCTTTATTTATTTCTTACATAACGATATAGCTAAAAGCTCTCCTTGTCAATACCCCAAAACTTCAAACTTCACCACAGTAGTGCGTTTACCTGCCGTAACCCATCCCGACGCAGCAATCATCATATCCTTGCCGCAATGGCAAAGCGTCACTACACTCCAGACAACCATCTGCAAGAGAAATTCCCACCACAGAGAGATTCCCAGGGTATGCATACCACGCCCACCAAGTCTAGAATTAACAGAATTCCCATGATTATCACAGATATTCCCAAACCAATAAGAAACATCCGCCACCACAGTCCCCAAGCAAATCTCCAGGTTGGCCTTATCTCATCATCCATCTGCTATTTCTCCTTTCCTTACTTTCTCAGGTTCCAAGCCTTTTAATTTATTGAATAGCTTATGTTGTACCTTCAATTCATTATAGGCATAGCTATTTCTCGATGTCAATATAGTTGAAGGAATTGTTTATTAAGTTGCTCTGGTTATCTTATTGAACTTTGAATGACCCTCGAGAAAGACTGGCTTGCCCCTCCGCTTTGCTTAGGACAGGTTGCTAAAAATATCTCGGAGGGCTTCCATGTAGCTTAGCCAAGCTCCTTGACCATATAAGCTCCTTCCAGACCATAACCAAGCGAGCAATAATACTCACGGGCACCGACACCACTAAGCACCGATAGTTTGTCGGCCTTAAATTCCACCCCGGCGATTTTCTCTGCTGCTCGAAGTAAGCTTTCACCAAGACCGTGATGTTGCACAGCTTTTCCTAGCCTCCCCCCAAGAGGAACTTCAGGACCAAAAATATGTAGCTCCCTAACTACTGCTTTTCCCTCATTTATTCTCAATCTCAGCAAGCCAAACAAGGTTTCATTCTCATCCTCATAGGAGAGTAAGACTTCCTTCCCTCCCAAAGTTTCATAATCCAGTCTGGTTAGCCATGGCTTGCCAATTGACCAGCCATCCCTTAGGCGATGCCCGTATTCCCGACAACGAATGCAGCTACAGCGAAGACCTGTTTGACCCATCTTCTTTTTAATAGTTCCTCTGAGCGCTAAATCTCTGCTGCCGGCAATGATAAATTTGCTGGGAATATCGCGCATCAACCTTGAAACCCTTACATATTTCGGGATTAGAGCTTTAATAGCTATAAGCAAATCAATCATTTCCTCATCACCGTAAGGCTGGTAGCGATTATCCCGATACCAGCTCTCTAGCTCGCTACCCCGAACTACCAGCGTGGGGTAAAGCTTGAGCCCGTCGGGTCGAAAGCGCTCGTCCCCAAACAATTGCCGCGATAGCTCCAGGTCATGCTTAGGTGTTGAACCTGGTAAACCAGGCATCCAATGATAGTAAACCTTAAAGCCATAATTTCGTAATAGCTTGGTCGCGGAAATGACTTCATCTACTCCATGTCCCCTCTTTGTCAGGTAGTGAACCTCATCGTCCAAGGTCTGTACCCCCAGCTCTACTCTGGTAGTGCCAAAATCAAGCATGCTTCTTATCTCCTCTTCCCCGCAAAAGTCAGGTCGCGTCTCGATGCACAATCCTACGCAGCGATGTTTAGCATTCTCATTCAATTTTTTGGCTTTCTCTAAACTGCTTGTGGGGATGCCGTTCAAAGCATCATAGCAATCCTTAATAAATTGATACTGATAATCCCGGGGGTAAGACAAAAAGGTGCCACCCATGATGATAAGCTCTACTTTATCTTGAGTATGTCCCATCTCAGCCAATGTTTTGAGCCTTACCTCCACCTGCTTTTTGGCATCAAAACCACAACTTCGAGCTCTGAGCACCGCTGGAGACTCGACGGTATAGCTCTTAGGCGCCTCGGGAGAACCGGGGCAATAAACACATTTGCCGGGGCAAGGGAATGGCTTGGCCATAACTGCCACCGGTGTTACTCCAGAAATAGTTCGAGATGCTTTCTTCATTCATCTCCATGTCATTCCGAACGAAGCGAAGAGTCTCCTTTTATTCTTAATGAAGAGATTCTTAATTTCGCTTCGCTCCGTTCAGAATGACAACAAAAAACAGGCGACCATGAGCATTTCACCATAATATGCTAAAGTTTAGCAGAGTGTACCTATGGCCACAAATAGAGAAGTTTTCAACCAAATAGCTGAAAGCTGGTATCGGGTGAGGCATTGGCCTTTATTGAAAAAAGAGCTAGAAAATTTGGCAGCAATATGGCAAGGCGGAAAGCTGCTAAATGTTGGCTGCGCTCACGGACCGGATTTCTTGCCTTTCAGCCAACGCTTTGAACTCTGGGGGGTAGACTATTCCCCTGCTATGCTTAAGCAGGCACTGAGATATTCGTCAAAGTTTAAGTTTTATGTCAACTTAATAGCCTCTGATGCCTTGTTTCTGCCTTTCCCCGATAATACGTTCGATTGGGCAATATCAGTAGCCACTTATCATCATATTAAAGGTAAAGAAGAAAGGGAAAAAGCATTAGGAGAATTAAAGCGGGTATTGAAGCCCCAAGGAGAGGCCTTTTTAACCGTGTGGAACTATGGACAACTAGGGTTCTGGTTCAAATCCAAAGAGCAAAAAGTACCCTGGAGGCTAAAGGGAAAAACAGTTTACCGCTACTATCACCTGTTCTCCTATGGCGAGTTACGAAAACTATTAATCAAAACTGGCTGGGAAATCGTTACTATGTCGCCTGAGAAGTCATACCATTTCCCGATAAGGAATTTCTCGCGTAACATATGCGTTTTAATAAAAAACTGTTGAAGTCAAAGTTCTAATGAAAAATCAAGGTTAAGGCACTAGGTTAGCCTAGAATTGCTGTTGTAGGCGGAAGTTGACATATTTTTATTTTTCTGCCCTAACCAGCCAGTTTTGGTCGGCGTAGCAAGAACTTATATCAATGCTCTTAAAACCGACTTCTGATAGAATTTCGTGTAAGTCTTCTTTGTCCAAAAAGTGATATTCTCTGCTTTTTCCTTTCTCAAGGATGGCTTTGTTTATCGTGATAACAGCTAGGTTTACAGGAATAAGCAAAAGAGATACGAGAATATAATAAATCCTCTTGTATATTGGAGTAAGCTTATTAATCGCTGTTATGTGCTGTCTTATAAGTTCTTTTTCACCAGCGTTTGGTTTAGGGTTGGCAATAATCACCGCACCGTCCTGCTTTAAGACTCTGTGAAATTCAAGGATCACTCTGCGAGGATTTTCCAGGGCATAAAGTGTATTAGAGCAAACCACTTTATTAAAAGAACTATCGGAAAACTCTAGATTCTCATTTAAATTGGCAACTTGAAGTTTCACGTTGAGGTTCTTGCATCTGCGGTGGGCATACTTTATCATCCTCTTGCTAAAGTCCAGGCCTGTGATGCTTATTCTCTTTCCTTTATTTTCTTCAATAATTTTTTCTATTACCAGTCCGGGCCCACAACCGGCATCTAAAATACTTTCCCCTTCTTTGATATCTAATGTATTACTTAGGTCTTCCAGAAGGCGTCTATAGGGGAACAAGTTTCTTAGGGATAAACTGTAAAAATAAGAATATATTTCCCAGAATGGCATTTTATATTACAAATATTTAATCAAGGATAAAAAGTCAAAGTGACGAATTAAAATGCAAATCTATGGACACACTCTTTTAATCCATCTTGGAATTTTAACTTGTCATTTTGGTTCTTGCCTTCTAATTCCTCATGCTATTTTGGGATTTCTAGCTGTATTACGGACTTGTTTGTTCGCTGGATGCATCTTGACCTATCTTCACGCTCCCAGGAAGTCCGGCCTCGATAATGTCGATGAAGACCGCCACCAACTTAGGGTCAAACTGAAGCCCGGCACCCTGCCTGAGCTCTGTTACTACTTCCTCAAGAGACAGGGCAGGACGATAAGGACGGGCAGAAGTCATAGCCTCAAAGCTATCAGCGATGGCGAGGATGCGGGCTTCTATGGGAATCTCTTCGCCTTTTAGACCTTCCGGATAACCACCACCATCCCATCTCTCATGGTGGTACAAAATGCTGTTCACGGAAGGAGCTAGCTTGGGTATATTAGTGATGATATTTGCCCCTAACTTGGGATGAGCCTTAATAGTTTCCCAATCTTCTTTAGTAAGCTTTCCCTTTTTGTTAAGCACTTTATCGGGAATACCAACTTTACCAATATCGTGAAGCAAAGCAGCAGCACTCAACGTAGACACCTCGTCGGGTGACAGTCCAATCGCTTCCGCTAAAGCCACGGCGTAAATATTAACTTTCTTAGAATGCCCATAAGTATAGGGATCTTTAGCCTCCACTGCCGAGGCTATGTCGTAGACGTCACTCAAATTATTAGGTCTGGTAACAGTCCCAGGAATCCCTCCGTTATCCGGTTGTTTAGACAAAATCTTGGACGAAAGGAAGATTCGGTTACCTCCTGTCCGCTTAGCATGATAAAGGGCAGTATCAGCCACATCAACAAGTTCACCAGACAACATTCCATCTTCAGGATAGCTAGCTAAACCAATGCTACAGGTCACAGCAATTGCCCTCTTCTGCATCTCCTCAGCAGTCTGCCTTCTAACCCGCTCCGCTACGACGTAGGCAGCGTCCCTAGCTGTCTGGGGTAAAATGACGACAAATTCATCGCCGCCATAGCGAAAAGCTTGGTCAACATTCCTGACAGAGCTTTTGATAATTTTCCCTATCTGGCCCAGAAGAATGTCACCGGCAGGATGCCCATATATATCGTTATAGGACTTAAAGTTATCCAGGTCAATCATGAACATAGAGAACACGTCACCATAACGAGAATGTCGGGAAAGCTCTTCTTTGAGTCGTTCTTCAAAATAACGTCGATTGAATAGCCCTGTAAGCTCATCAATACGAGACTTTTGCTCCAACCGGGCATAAAGTTGAGCATTCTCGATTGGCGCAGCGATCTGCAAAGCCACTTTTTCCAGGAGCTTTATTTGCCTGCGACTGTAGGCATTAGGTTGGCGACTGGCTAAAATCAGGCTTCCGATAGTACGGTCCGTAACACTCAAGGGCAGATAGGCAACAGAACGAATCCCTTGCTGCAGGTGACTCTCCCAGGTCCAGAATTTGTGATACCGTTTCAGATCAGTTTCATATACGGTCTGCCTCTGCTGACATATCAACTCCGTAGCCGTCCCTTCGAGTGGTATCCTTTCCCCCGGCTGCCAAGCAGAACCTATGGTGCTGGATAGAACCATAAAGCAAAGCTCATTCCCATCAATTAAAGCAATTGTTGCCCAATCAATATTCGCCACCTTCTTCAATTCCTCGGCGAAACCTTCAAATATCATTTGAATGCTCACGCTGGAGGTTATGATTGAGGTCAAACGGTTAAGCAGTGTTGTTTCTTGGTCTTGTTCCTTCAAGCGCTCACGGGAATACTCCTTTTCCATACTCGCTGCCACCTGAGCAGTGATGGACTCCAATAAATCAATATCCTCAACGGCGTAAAGTTTTCCATCTCGCCTCTCACTTATTGCTACAATAGCTACAATCTTCCCTTCGTTCATCAAGGGAACGAACATCTTCACACCCGCCGATTGGATTTCTTCCTTCTCCTCATCCCATATAGATTGGAATTCAGGAAAGATAGCGAGACTCCTTTCCGGCAATATGGTGCTTTTGCGCTCCAGCCAGGTCACAATAGGACTATCCTTCATCAATTTCAACTCCCCCATAGGATTATCCTCCACAGGAGGGTAGATAAATTGGGCGCTAATAACTCCTTCGCCAGCCTGGGGCAGAAGCAGACAAGCTCTCCGACAATCAACAGATTGAGCAAGCAGTGATATAAATCCGTTACCTAACTGCTCCAGAGTAGGAACATTATGTATCCCTGTGATAAATTGAGATAGCTGCCTCCGATAGAAGGATTTTGCTCCCATGAAGGCATCCTCTACCTTTCTTTGCCAGATGTCATGTACCTTGTGAACAAGAAGCAAAATCGTGGGAATCCCCAGGCCCATAGTTATCGCTAAAGAGGCAATGTTAAGCTCAAAGCCGACAAATCGGTAAGCGAGGCTGAAAAGCAGTAACACAATGCCAATGCTACCACCATAGAGGACTACGTATATAAGGGCTTGGCGGAGTACGACGTTGATATCTACCAGACGGTGGGTCACTACAGCGTAGGTCAGGATACAAGCAATGACAATGTTGCCAATATGGCTCACAGGGAATTCGCCTCCATGAGGAGTGTATGAGCTTAGTAGAAAGACTGTTAACACGCCAATGGCAACAAGTAAGTAAATCATCTGATTTCGCTCTGATGGGTTGGGTGAGAGCCTGTACTTTTGTATCAAGGAACGTACATCCTTGGCGCCTACCGTGAAAAGAAAAAGTAGGCCTATGACAATAATCCAGGGACCGTAATCAACAGCGATGGCTCCGCCGTTATCAATTCTAATCTCCTTCGGTATGAGGCCGAATACTGTTAGGATGATCGTAGCTGCTAAAAAACAATAGGCCCATGGAATCCTCATGCGTCCAGACTGGTAAAAAGAGGAAACAAAGCAGTGTAGTTGAACCAGCATCCAAACAGCAGTACATATGCCAAATTTGACTACGAATGTTTTTTCCCCGGCAAACAAGCCGCTGTAACCGAGGAAACCGATAGAACTCCATAAGATTGCCGGAATTAAGAACAGAAAGAAGAACATTTGCTTCCTATCCCACGGCCGATTGGACAACAAAATAATAAATAAGGGGATATAAGCAATCGTGGCAATTAAGGGAATCAGAATCTGGGCATTCATAATATTATCCTTGCATAGTCAAATATATAAATACCTCCATAATTTTTCCTGTCATTGTGAGCCCCTCCCCGGGATTGCTTCATCCCCATAAGTTGTGACTCGCAATGACAGGAAAGCAAACTTCACCATGGCTGTTGTGTCACCATTTCTGTCTATCACTTTAATATAAAGCTATTATTTACGTAAATTTGAAAGCTGTCAAGATGACTATGGTAATGCCGAAAGGTACCAAATGTTCTCAGTTACGGCTCTCTTGCCCAAAGTTAGCTTGAAGTTCGACTTTGTCATTTTGACCTACTGACGAGGAATCTCGAAGAGCTTAGAGTGATGAAGGAAAGGGCGAGGTCAAAGCCTCGCCCTCTTTGTCTTGACAAAATATCTTGATTCTCTCTAAACCGGGCTACCGTCATCGAGTAGCAGCACGTTCAGCTTCACTTACGGGCGCAGCCTCCACCACAACCTTGGGAGTTCTCAATAGAGAAAGCACTTCTTCCGAGGGATTGACGTGCGGTGGTTTTACGCTCTCTAAAGCAGCTCCCTCGGAGCGTCGACGGTCCATGTAGCTGGAAAATGCACCCTGGGGAAGCAGAGTAACTTCTATAGGCTTCAAGCCCAGCGTCGTTTCCATATCTCCGATGAAATTATAAAGGTTGCAGCGATGTCTCCTATCCAGTCTCTTGAACTGCTCACGTATCGCTGTCGACAAGCTTTTCTCACTGGCAATATGGCCATCTCCAAGTTCAAGATAAACGTGCAGTACAGGCTTATTGTCGATTACTTCCTTACGTGCTACCCAATTAACATAAGGAATGCCGCTCTTTTCCATCGCCTGGTGAATTACTCTCTCTGTCAGCCGACCCAGAGCGGCAACGTCAACGAAGTCGTCAGCGCGGCTATGGAATGACATCTGGGGGATATCAATATTGAGTCTTTCATTTCTCAGTGAGGTTATCCTTATTATGTCGCCAATCCGGTACCTCGTCATGATGCCACCGTGAAAGTTAGTGATAACTATCTCGTAAAGCTCACCCGCTTTCACCTCGTCCAGTAAGATGGTCTTCGGCTGGTAAGAATGGTCCAGTTGCCATTTGAACAACTCCTTTTCAGGAATGAACTCGAAGAAGTTGAGGTTGGGGATAAAAGTCATGCCTTCGTGGTCCCAGGTTTGGGTAGCATAGATACCACCCTCAGTGCCAACATATATCTGCAAAACCTCCCTCCCCCATAGTTCCTCTACTGGCTTTGCAAAAATTGCACTGTCTGCGCCACCGCCAATAATCGCTTTGAGTGACCAGATATCCTTGGGCAGCATACGGCGCCCGGCGAGCTTGCTCTTGATTAATCCCGTCATCAGCCGACCACACGCCTTAGGATGAGAGAGTAGAAAACGGGCATCGACATCGGTCATTCTCTGTTTGAATAACTCGCCAACATAGGCTAAGACAGAGGGCACACCTCCAAGAGCATCAAGGCCCATTGATAAGGCCTCATTAAAACCGACTTCCATCTTCTCTTGAAACGTCATTTCTGCTCCATCACACGGGAAGATGTCGCAGCCGAGCGCCCGTTGAGTCAGATATGCCACGATGCCTGACCCGTAATCGTGGGAACCCATTGTGGCTAGAAGCCTCAAGTGACCCTTAACTAAAAAGTTGCCTTGACGGTCGCAACTGCTTAGAAGTCCAACTCCACCAGCCACGCGCTCAAACTCATGTAAGAACCCCTCGGATAAAGGCACCCATTTGAAATTATACTCACCAATCCTGCCTACAGTATGCACCCACGTGGCAGGCCTTGATGGCAATATATCTTCCTTTTTTTCCACGAGCTCAGGTAGATAATCAGCGTAGGTGGTCAACGGTACCTGTGTCCGGAATTCCTCCACTGTCTCGGGCATGACACCCCCCATCACCTTACTTCCCAGCTCGCTGTCTTTTAATAGCTCAATCTGCTCTAAGAGCAGCCTTTTCTGGATAGCCATAAACTGCTCCAGGCTGAGATTAAGAAAGCCGCAGCACATCTGCCATAGTTCCTCTTTTCTGCCTTGACGCAGTAACTCAATCGGCCTTGTCATAGCTACACCTCTGTTTTCCTTCGTGTCATTCAGGATGACAAAAGGAAAATCGCTATCTTGAGGACAGTATGACAAGGCGGGAATAGCTTGGGAAGAGATTATGTTCTAGAAGATAGTTCTATTTGAAGCTGTGGGGAATGTGGTTGTGGAGAAAAATGCGCGGAAATTAGGAGCTTTTTACTTTTGCCGAGCCGCCCAGACTCTGCAATTTGCGGCTCAGGTGCTCGAATTCGCTATCGCTAGGCTGCTTGCCTAACTCCAATCCGTAGCTAATAAAGAATTCCAGGAAGTTGCGCAATAGCTCTTTCGTGCCTTCCTGATACTGGTGAAATTCTTCTCGGGTTACGCCGCCTTGCTTTTTACCTTCTTCCTTTTCTTTCAACTCACTCTCAATAAGAAAGTTGATGAACTCAGACCGCCCCATATCACCACGATTGTCGTCTATCTTCTTCACCAGCTCGGCATCTACTATTAGCATCCTTTTTTCAGACATATACCGCTCCTATCATAATAACTCCTTACATTTTTATGTTAAATAAGGGGTGACCTCACTCTAGTTCCAGGCACCCCTCTGCAACTCTGCAACACTGGAGTCTCAAGCTCCGTGGCCATTATTGCCGTTTCGGAACTCTAGTACTTCAACTATGCTGTCTATATTTCTGAGTAGCTCTCCTCCTTTATCAGTTACCTGATAAGTAACTGACGGATTTCCCACCTTCACTTTGTTGATGAACCCGTGGCTCAGGAGGAAACCGAGATACTTCTGTATCTGGGCATAGCTCATATTGGCGCTGTACATAATCTCCGTCTTACCCGCGCCATTTTCCCCTACTCTGAGCATATCAGCTATTATTTCTATATTAGACCTTCGTCGGTTCATAATATAACACCATTATTATCTAGCACTTTCGGCCTATTACCATTATACTACCTCAATTGCGCTTGTCAAGCCCCATATACTTGGCAATGCAAAATGATATAATATTGACACCGAGGAGATTAAGTTATACGATAAATCAGTGAAACTAAGTTAAAATAACTACGAAGGTATTTGAAGTGGAGATCTAAGCCTTCATGAGGAGATGACTGATGGATAATATCAAAGTTATGATAATTGATGAGCAAGCGATTTTCAGAGCCGGGGTGCGTCAGGCACTATCTCAACAACCGGACCTGGAGGTACTGGAATGCGACCCGACTCAGAATGCACTGGAAACAATTGAGGCTAATCTCCCTGATGTTGCTTTACTTGGCTCTGACCTGACGACCCTTAGTGGGATTGACCTTGGTAGAAAAATTGCCCAATACTACCCGAACACAAAAGTAATAGTGCTGAGTCCTGACCCTAATGATGAAGAGCTCTTTGAGGTTATTAAGACTGCAGCCGCAGCCTGCTTGAGTAAGAAAGCCAATGCCGACGATCTGGCTAGCACAATAAGACGAGCCCACAGTGGCGAATACCCCATAAATGAAAGCTTGATGACTAGGCCCAGGGTTGCCAAGCAAGTATTAAACCAATTTCGCGGTTTCACAAAAACTATGGAGGGGGTAGCTGCTCCCCTTACCAAAAGGGAAACAGAGATTCTAACCTACGTTGCTGAGGGCAACTCGAATAAAGAAATCGCCCGTATCCTGACAATCAGCGAGCAGACAATTAAGAATCATGTCAGTGCTATACTTCGTAAGCTAAATGCTAATGATAGGGCCCATGCTGTTACTCTCGCCCTGCACGGCGGCTGGATTTCACCAGAAGCAAAACCACGAAAAGTATTAGAAGATTTTGATGAAGTTTAGCTGCTAATTTATAGGAAATTATATCGATCTGTAGGGACATACTAAGTCCTAATATCTATATTCTAAACAATATCAAAGTCCAAAGCTCTAAATAATTATAAATGACAGGGCTCAAATGTTGAATAAAGATTAAAACACAAATGACAAAAAGATGTAGGTTTGGCATTTAAGCATTTGGATTTCAATTGACATTTGGGCTTCGATATTTGGGTTTGTTTGAACCTCTCCCCTCCCGACTCACGGAAGCCCACAAGGTATCCCCCAAAAGTTCTATTGACAAACTACTAGTATATGATAAATTGTATCTAAGTTATGGGAAAGGTATATTATTACGTCTTAATTAGCTTGAGTTAAGACATGGTTAACAATCTTGACTTCGGCTAAGGGGAGAATTACACTTTGACTGAATTGCAGAAAGTGGATGGTAAGATGTATCGGACGACAATTAGTCCGCAGCTGAAGGCGCAGATTAGGGAGTATCTGGAGCAGCAAGGTTATGCAGTAACCGAGGGAGCTAAGCGCCTCGGAAACTCAGGGCTTGAGCATACCTTTGATATGCTGGCTCAAAGAGACGATGGTTTTACTAGCTACATTATTGCTATCGGTGTTGCAGCTAGTGGTGATCGGGAGATGGATGTGGGCACTATTTTCAGCCTTGCCAATAAAGCTTATGATTGCGGCATCCTTGACAGGATTCTTATTGTTATACCTGGGCTTAGTGAAGAGGCGAAACAGCTGGCTCGCAAACAGCGAATAAAGGTTATTGATGGAGAACAAATTGGGCAACTATTAACCTTGAAAACCACGCAGCTAGCTAAGCCCGAGGAGCCGGTCAGTTTTAAGACAAAGGAAGACCTTATCAAATCTTTAACTAACCGCGGCTATGGAGTAAAGGAGAAAGCCAAAGTTAAAGGCCGGTCAGGAAATGAATATACCTTTGATATACTGGCTCATTCCGAAGATGATCAGGTTGATCGTAAGTTGGGTATAGATTTCCTGAATGGGGATAAAGAAGTGAGCCTGGAACAGGTAATGTTATTTGATACTAAAGCCTATGAGGTTGGTGTCGATGAGAAGGTCATTGTGATATCAAAGGAGCTTAGCCCTGAAGCCAAGCAATTTGTACGCCACCAGCAGATAAAAGTCCTCAAGTGGGGCCACAAACTGGTTCTTGAACCTGGGGTGGAAGAGTTGCCTATTAGGGGAGCAGAGAAGCCAGTTAAGACAGATAAGGTTCACGCTAAGCTGCTGAGGCAGATGCCCCAGCCTGAGGCATTACAATTGATTCCCGAGGTGATGGCCAGAAGGTATAATGCCATACCACTGACCATATCTGGTAAGACATTGGAAGTGGCTATGGCCGACCCGACCGACATCTTCGCCCTGGAGGCTCTATCTGCCCAGAGTCGAATGAGGATTAAGCCTGTAGCTGCCTCTGCCAAGGAAGTCAGGGATGCTATTGACTTCAACTACAAAGCCTATGGCGAGATTGAAAGGCAGGTCTCTAGTATTGACATACCGGTTGAAGAAACTGATGAGAGACTTGCCATTAGGGTTACTACTGATACCCCTCTGGTTCAGGCTCTCAACCTCATAATTGATGAAGCGGTCAAAGCCCGCGCATCCGACATCCATATTGAGCCAGAAGAAGATAAAGTGCGAATACGCTACCGTATAGATGGCACCCTTCAGGATACGATGTCTCTACCCCAAAATGTACATCGGGCACTTATTTCACGAATTAAGATCCTGTCCGAACTGAACATCGCTGACCATATGCGTCCTCAAGACGGTCAATTCTCTACCGAGTCTAAAGGACGACCGATAGATATCAGGGTCGCGACCGCGCCCACCGTCTTGGGAGAAAGGGCAACCCTGCGGCTTCTGGATAAGTCATTGGCCACCCTGGGGTTATCAGAGCTTGGTATGCTACCGGATATCTTGGAAAAGTATGAAAGTATGCTCAAAGTTCCCTATGGTATGATTCTGATTAGCGGTCCTACCGGAGCCGGCAAGACCACCACTCTATACGCCTCAATAAATTCCCTGGATACTCAGGGTAGAAATATTGTTACTATCGAAGACCCCGCCGAATACCGATTCAAGGATATTAGCCAGATTCAGGTTAACCAACAGGCTGGCATTACCTTTGCCAGCGGCTTGAGGTCTATACTCCGTCATGACCCCGACGTAATACTGGTTGGTGAGATACGCGATGCCGAGACGGCTAACATAGCTGTCCAGGCAGCCCTGACCGGACACCTCATGCTGTCTTCTATCCACGCTAATGAGGTTGGTGGTGTCCTTTCCCGTCTCATCGACCTGAAGGTAGAGCCCTTCCTGGTAGCCTCAGCGGTTATCGGCGTTGTCGCTCAGCGGATGGTGCGCCGCATTTGTCCCGATTGCGGTCGCCTAATTGAAGCCCCCCTTGTTGAGCAAATGGCTTACGAAAAGGAAATGGGTGAGAAGCAGACCAAATTCCTTTACGGCACTGGCTGTAAGTCCTGCACCTATACCGGGTACCTCGGCCGTACCGGCATCTTCGAGATCCTGAACATGAACGATGCGATAGGAGCGATGATTTGTAATCGAGCCAGCAGCAACGCCATCAGGGCTCAGGCACTTCAAGACGGTATGGTAACTATGATAAACGATGGCATGCGCAAAGTGAAGGAAGGCATTACCACCCCCTTTGAGGTGCTGCGTAATGCCTACGTTACAACTTAGCCACTTGGAGGTGATAAATGGATTTTGCTTATACAGCCTATACTGAAGATAAGAGGTTAGTAAAGGGCAAGGTTTCCGCTATAAGTGAAGAGGCAGCAACCGAGCTGTTGAGCTATGGCGGCTATCGGGTAGTTAGCCTTAAGGCGACTTTTTCCCTTCTTAACAAAGAAAAGCTGCTGGCCCAGTTCTCCCGTATCAAGCCGCAGGAAATAGTGATGTTTTCTCGCCAGCTAGCATTACTCCTGGAATCCGGCACTGATATTGTTACCTCTATAGACTTATTGCAAAGCCAGATAGATAACCAAACCCTGGGGAAAATAGTTGCTGAGGTAGCCTCGGATATTCGCGGTGGTAGCTCACTATCAAAGGCGCTAAGTAAACATCCTCAAGCTTTCTCTCGAATGTACTCCCAATCCATAGCTGCCGGTGAACAGGGCGGTAACCTCGAGGTGGTGCTGAGGCAAATGGCTGATTATATAGAAAAGTCAGTCGTCACCCAGAAGCAGATAAAAAGTGCCCTAACCTATCCCGTTATCGTGGTTGTTCTCGCTATTGCTGTCATAGCGATATTAGTCACCTTTGTTTTTCCCACTTTCGCCGGCCTGTACGCTCAATTTGGGGTTGATTTACCTTTGACCACCAGAATCCTTATCGCCATTACTGACTGGTCTAGTCGTTACGGGCTCTATGTTCTGCTCGGGCTCTTGATTGCTGTTGCCGTAATCTATGTCTATATCAAGACTCCGGCCGGAAGATACCGCTGGGATAAAATGATGCTCGGTTTGCCGGTATTCGGACGTATTGTTCACCTAAGCGAGCTTGCCCGCGGTTGCCGGACTATGTCTATGCTGGTAAGGATTGGCTTGCCATTACCGGAAGTACTGGCTATGACTACTCAGAGCAGCAACAACAAGGTCGTGGTTGAGAACTTTACCGGAGTTCAGCAGGAATTAATCAGAGGCGAAGGTTTGTCTCGACCTATGGCTAAGAGAGAGCTTTTCCTGCCCTTGATGACACAGATGGTGAGAGTTGGTGAAGAAACCGGTAATCTCGAAAACACGCTGTCCACTGTAGCCGACAATTTTGAGGTCTTGTCTGCCGACAAGACTAAGGCGGCCGTGGCGCTTATTCAGCCGGTGGTGACGATAATCCTGGGGCTGGTGATTTTGTTTCTGGTCGTATCCATGTTTTCAGCCATGTATTCTATCTACGGTCACTTAGGTTAACAGATGAAGGTTATCAAGGAGGAGAATAAGAAATTTAAGAATAAAAGGTCAAAAATCAAAATGACAACTCAAAATGCAATACTTTTAATCTTTACTCGTTATTGCGAGGAGCCTTATTCCTTTGTCATTTCGAGGCTGGCGAAGTTAGCCGAAGCAATCTAGGGGGCAAGGTGATTGCCACGCACCCTGCGAGTGCTCGCAAGGACAGGATGAGGAAGATGCAGGAAATGAAAAAGGTAAGATTGATTAACAGAATAGGGAAAGCTTTTCGGGGTAGCTCCCGGGGCTTCACTATACTTGAGGTGGTGATAGCTATAGCTCTTCTGGGTATAATTGCTGTCTCCGTTCTAACTGCCTTATCTACTGCGTCCGTGGCCCTCATTATTGCTGACAGGCGGGCCACCGCTGAAAGCCTGGCCCGCACCCAGATGGAATATGTTAAGCATAGCCCATATGATGATGTTCTGGAAGATGGCCATCCCCAATATCCCTTGGACCCGACTATTACACTTCCCCCCAGCTATAATGTGGTGACCACAGCTGTTCGCTTAAACCAAGATGAAAATCCTAACGATGACGATGGAATCCAGAAGATAACGGTGACTGTCAGCTATGACATAGTTGGTTCTGAGAACAAAATAGTAGAGAGACAATTCACATTAGAGGACTATAAGAGAAAGTTGGAGACATAGAGGCACAAAAATGAAATCTCTGACTACAAATGGGGACTTGGGCTTGGCAGTTTCCGCAAAGCCGCGGATGAATCCTAAACCAATGAAGATGAAGAAACTGAGGAAGGACCAGAGGGGGTTCACCATACTCGAGCTGCTATTGGTCATCGCTCTTACCGGCATCATCACCGCCGCCATTACCACGGCCTTTTTCCAGTTTTTCAATATGAATACCCGCACCGCTAACCGCATGATCGCTGTCAGCCAGGTGCAGCAGGCTGGTAAACTGGTCAGCGAAGATATGCTTGAGGCTCAGGCGGAGATGATAGACGACAGCCCCTCAGGTCCGGGAGAATTTCTCATTTTGGGCTGGATTGCCCAGAATAGCACGGCAGTCTATGAGGTAACCTATACCCTGGAAGACGGTGAACTCTGGAGGAGCGAATC